>ENA-OVGB01002580-OVGB01002580.1-human-gut-metagenome-genome-assembly--contig:-NODE-2580-length-12552-cov-3.560775_pt1 | contig 12552 bp, 9 predicted proteins | sample MGYA00237767_ERZ505413 | MGnify/ENA primary metagenome ERZ505413 (study PRJEB26158, sample SAMN06016410) | human gut metagenome | biome: human gut; feature: ankylosing spondylitis patient; material...
GGGGCTCCGTTCCATAGACGCGAAGAGCGCTCCGGAAGTGGAGCGTCTCATGATGGAGACTCTTGCGGATCTGGCGGAAAACGGCGTGCCTGCACCGGCCGTGGAAGCTGCGCTCAACTCTCTGGAATTCATGTTGCGCGAGAACAATACCGGGTCGTTCCCGAGAGGCCTTGCCGCCATGTTCCGCAGCCTGTCCGACTGGCTCTATGACGGCGACGCCTTTGCACCTCTTGCCTGGGAAAAGCCCCTTGCGTCCATCAAGGCGCGTCTTGCCTCCGGCGAAAAGGTCTTTGAAAACGCCATCCGCCGCTGGTTCCTCGACAATACTCATCGCGTCACCGTGCTGCTTCTGCCCGATGCCGGTCTTGCCGCCGCAAGGCAGGTGGCCGAGGATGCCCGTCTGACCGCCATTCATGACGGCATGAGCGAAAAGGAGCGCGAAGAGGTGGCGGCCGTTGCCGCAGCGCTTCGGGCCGCGCAGCAGAAGCCCGACTCGCAGGAGGCGCTGGACACCGTTCCGAGTCTCGGCAAGAAGGATCTGCCGCTTGAAAACGCGGTGCTTCCCTGCGCCGTGGAACAGAAGGACGGACTCGACGTGGTCACCCATGAGCTCGACACCATGGGTATTCTTTACGCCCGTTTCGCCTTCGATCTTGCCGCCGTGCCTTCCCGTCTCCTGCCTCTGGTTCCGCTCTACGCTCGCGCCCTCACGGAGCTCGGCACCAGGCGCAGCGACTACGTGAAGCTCGGCTTTGAGATTTCTGCCCAGACCGGCAGCCTCAGTGCCGGGGCCGTGGTCCTGCCCCGCGTCCTTGATGCGTCTCCCGTCTGCTATCTTTCCGTTTCCGGCAAGTGCACGGCGGACAAGGTGGAGCGCATGACGTCGCTCATGGAGGAGATCCTTCTCGAGCCCGACTTCGACAATCGCGAGCGCTTCATGCAGATGGCTCTTGAGGAGAAGGCCCGCATGGAACAGGCCGCCGTGCCTTCGGGACATCTTCTTGTGAACACCCGTCTGAACGGCGGACTGTCTCTTGCCGGACGCATATCGGAAGAGCTGAACGGCGTGAGCGGACTTTTTTACGTCCGTGAGCTCATCTCGCGCATGGACGCGGACTGGCAGAGCGTGCGCGACGACCTTGTGAAGCTGCATGATTGCATCGTGCGCCGCAATGCTGTGAAGCTCGATCTGACGGCCGACGCCGCGCTGCTTTGCGCCTCGCAGCCTGTTTTGGAAGCCTTTGCCTCTCGTCTGCCCGTCCGATCTCTGGAAGCGTGTGCTCCCGTGCTGGCTCCGCTTCCCGGCGCCGAGCTCCTCGGTATTCCCGCGCAGGTCAACTATGTGGGCCTCGGCCTCAGCCTGAAGGATACCGGATACGTCTACAGCGGTTCGCAGGCGGTCATTCTGCGTCATCTGCGCATGGGCTATCTGTGGGACCGCGTGCGCGTGCAGGGCGGCGCTTACGGCTGCTTTGCCCGTTACGGCCGGGCCACAGGAGCCTTCACCTTTGCGTCCTACCGCGATCCCAACGTGGAGAACACGCTGCGCGTCTATCGTGAGACGGCGGACTATCTGGGCAACTTGTCCCTGTCCGAGGCCGACATCACCCGCGCCGTGGTGGGAGCCATCGGCGACGTGGACGCCTACATGCTGCCCGGAGCCAAGGGTGCGGCGGCCTTCTCCCGCTGGATGAGCGGCGAGACCGACGAACAGCGGCAGCGCATCCGCGAGGAGATCCTCGCCACGAAGCTTTCCGACTTCCATGACTTCGCCCCCTATCTGGCCGAAGCTCTTGAAAAGGCCGTTCCCTGCGTGCTCGGCGGCGCCGACGCCGAGGCCGTTGCCCGTGCGGAGGGCTGGACCATAACCCGGGTGCTGTAGCGTTCCGGTCCATAAGGACATGCCATGAAGAATGAAAAAACGCGCGGTACCATGCTGACCAGTTCTGCCGTGATCCTGAGTCTTGTCACCTTTGTCGCGGGATTTGTCTGCGGCAACATGCTGGGAGAGCACAAGGCGATCTCGCGGGATGTGCCCGCCGTCGCCTCCGCTCCCGCGCCTGTTCAGGCTCCTGCCTCCGCTTCCGCGGTGCCCGACGCTGCGGCGCAGGCGGAACACATAAAGCATCTCAGGGAAGACGCCATGAAGCAGCCTGAGAGCGCCGAGGCATGGACGAAGCTCGGCAATGCCTGCTTTGACTTCGGGGACCCCGACGGGGCCATAGAAGCCTATCAGGCGTCGCTGCGTCTTGAGCCCCGCAATGCCGACGTGCGCACCGACATGGGCAGCATGTACCGCATGAAGGGAGAGCCTGCGAAGGCCGTGGAATGTTACGATCAGGCGCTCAAGGATCAGCCCGGGCACAGGAACGCCGTGTTCAACAAGGGCGTGACCATGCTGCTCGATCTGGAGCAGCCGGTTCAGGCCGTGACCTTCTGGCAGTCGGTGCTCAGGGAGAATCCCTCCCTTACGCTGGCAAGCGGCGCAAAGCTTCAGGACATCATGCCGGAGATACTGGTGGATGCCGCGCTGCAGCTTGAGGCCCAGGGCAAAAAGACCACGGCCCTCGCCGCCTATGAACAGGCCGTCGCGCTCAACGATGCCTTTGCTCCGGCTCTGGTGCACGGCGCATGGCTTCTTGAGGGGATGGGACGCGCTTCCGAAGCCCTTCCTCTGTGGAAGCGTGTGATCGAGCTCTATCCCGATGCCACAGATCCTGCGGGCAAGCCTGTCCGCGACCGCATCAAGAAGTAATCATACGGGATTGTCATGTTTCCGTTTTCCGTTTTCCGTTCCTGCTTTGGACTCGCCGCCGTCCTTCTGTGGGCGCTGCTCAGTCTGCCTTTTCCCCTGTCTGCCGAAGAGCTTCAGGCTGATCCCGTCATTGCCGAACCTGCGCCTGCCGTGCTGGTGCCGGAACCTGTGACCATACGTGCCGAGCCTCAGCCCTTATCGCCTCCTCCCGTGGAGAAGCGTTCTTCTGCCGTGCGCGTGAGCGTGCTGCCCTTCCTGTCCATGTTTCTGGATCAGAGCGGGACGCTGACTCAGTCCGCCGTGCTCGAAAGGCTGGAGGACTTTCAGCCCTACGGGGTGAACGTGCTTTCCCGCGAGACGGGAACGCTGTGGCTGCATCTCAAACTTTCCGACGTGAAGGATTCCGCCCCGCATACGCTCTGGCTCGATCTCGGCACGCAGATGCCCGGAGGCGTCGAGACGTGGATCTCTCCGGACGGCCGGAACTGGCAGACGGTGAAGGCCGAGTCGCGGGGCGTGTACGATCTTCTGTCCGCCGGCAGGCAGGGTCAGGTGCTTGTGCGCATGAACGGTCTGCCGGGCCTGTGGTTCCATCCGGCGCTCTGTTCTTCCCATGCGGTCATGGATTCTCCGGACAGGCTGGGAACGCTGCTTTCTCTGGCCGGACTTGCGCTTCTCGGCGTGCTTTGTCTGCTGCTCAGCGTGACGGAGCGGGGGGAGGGCAGGTTCTGGACCGGACTTCTGGCTTTTGCCGCCATGGCGCAGATATGGTGGGGCGTGCCCGCCACGCCTTCGGGAAGCCTGGGCACGGCGTCCTTCCCCGGGATGTTCGGCGCGGCCGTGGCGCTTTTTATGCTGCCTCATGCCGGGCGCGTGCTTATGCGCACGCGGGTGACCTCGCCTTTCGTGGACACCTTTTTTCTGCTCTTCGCCCTGCCGGGTGCGTGTGCGGCCATTGTTCCGCTTCTGCCGGGCATGGCGTGGACGGCAAGACTGCTGTCTCTCTGGCCTCTTGCCGCCGTCATATGCTTCATTCCTGCCATAGTGCTGGTGTTCAGGGGCGTGCAGGGAAGCGGTCCCTTCGCGCTGGCCTGCCTTTCCATGGGCGGGGGCGCGGCGGTTTCTCTCTGGGGCATGCTGCACGGACTGGAAAGTCCCTGGTGGGGGCTTGCCGTGCAGGCGGGACAGACGGCGGGACTGCTCTTTCTTGCCTCCGCCGCACCGCACAAGGATGAACCTGCCGCAGAGCAGGAACTCTCTCTGGACGTGGCTCCGCGCAGAAACGGAGAAGCCCGGGCCAACACCTACAAGGACAACAGTCTCGCCGCGCTCCGTCGCACGTTCCGCAGCACCGCGGAAGAGCTTTTTGAGGAAGCCTGCCGGCTGGATCTTGCGCTTTCCCGCGCGGGTGTGGACAAGGACAAGCCGGACATCATGACTCATGCCGACGCCATGGTGTCCGCCGCAAGACGGCTTTCGGAACATGCGCTCGACCATACTTCCCCTGATACCCTGCCGGAAAGTTCCGTGCAGGTGTTCGAGCTTCGGCAGGTCATCAGGAATGTTTTTGCCTCGGTCTTTGAGGATGCGGAAAAGAAGGGGCTCGGACTGGCCTGGTACGTGGCTCCCCAGATAGGGCAGAAGTTCCGCGGGGACGTCTCGCGTCTGACCGCGCTGCTCACGCTCGTTCTGGCCGACTCCGTGCGGGCTTCCTCCCGCGGTGCGGTCAGTCTGCACGTGCGCCGCTCGCCCTCGAGCACGCATCCCGGACATCTTCAGTTCACCGTGTCCGACAACGGCGAGGCTCTGCCTCCCCGCGGCAGGCAGAGCGCTCTTCTTTCAAGGGTGTGGGAGCTTGCCGCCGCCCATGGCGGCGATCTCTTCATCGACAGCACTCCGCAGGGCATGGAACTTTCGTTCAGCATGGAGTGCACGGCCATGGAGTCCGACGGCGTGACGGAAAGATCCGTGCCGTCCGCAGGAAGCGGCGAGGAGGAAAAGTCTCCCGCTCCGGTCATTCTTGTTTCACCGGACGGTCTCAGCCGTCAGATGTACGCTCACTATCTCGACGACATGGGCCATCCTCTCTGGGAAGCCCGGGATGCCGAGGAGGCCGCTCATCTTTATGCCTCGTCTCCCGCTTCGCTGGTCATTTTCGACGGCAGCCTCGGAGAGGATGACATGGTTCAGGGGCTTGCGGCCATACGGATGTTTGAAGGCGAACAGTCGCTTTCCGCCGTGCCGTTCCTGCTTCTGGCCCGCGACGACATGCAGGCCGAGCGCATGGCCAAGGCAGGCTGCGACGAGTCGCTGCTTTTGCCTGTGGTGCGCAAGGATCTGCGTGCCATGGCCAGGTGGCTCATCTCTCCGACGGAGAAGAGACCCGTTCTGAGCTCTCAGCGCATCACGCTGGCCGCGGTGCTGGCCGGGGCCCACTCCGGCACGGCCAGGATGCAGCCCAAGACCGTGCGCCGTCCGGCGCAGCCCGCTCCCGGGCCTTCCGAAACTCCCCGGCCCGCGGATGAGCAGACGATGCCCGCAGGCGCGACGGAGAGCGAAGAGAAAAAGGCCGGAGAGGCGCTGTCCCTGAACAAGGACGAGGGCAGGCAGGAGAAGAAAGGCTGGCTTGCTTCGCTCTTTCACGGGCATGACCATGCGGCAAGGCCTCTGGACGTGACAGCCGCGCCTGCCGAGCCCGCATCCGGCATGGAGACGGAGACTGACCGGGCGTCGGAAAAGAAGTCCTCATCCGGGACGGATCAGCCCGGGGATGGTGAGGTCGTGGAACTTCTGGCCGAAGAGGTGCTGGTGGAGGAGAGCGGCGTGCAGGAGCTCACGGAACAGGACAAGGTTGCTTCTGCCGAAGCCGTAACCGCTGCCGAAGAGATGCTCATCGAGCTTGAGCCGGAACTCATCCATGAGGAAGCCGCATCCTCATCCGCATCGACGGAGAGGGAAGTTGCCGAAGGTGCGGAAGCTTCTTCCCCGGAAGGCGAGGAGGAGGAAGCCCCGGCTCCCGAGCTTGAGGAGCTTCCTCTTGATGATATCACCAGAATGCTGAACGGCATATCCGACGCTCTTGTTCACAGCGACGTGCAGGCCATACGCGGGGGAGCACGGTCTCTTTCCGGCATTGCCGACAGGTACGGCATGCATACTCTGGCCGATATGGCACGATGTTTCCGTGCGGCATGGGAAGAAGGCGACGTGGAAGCCGCGGCGCAGATCGTGGAAGAAATGCGGGCCGAACTCTCCCGTCTGTGACAGTATGGAAGGAACTGCTTTTTTTCATACGTCCGGAGCTTGCAACTTTGAGGGAATGCCCTTATATTAAAGCCATGTTTAGGCGGCATTCCGCCTCGGACACAGAAACATAGGAGGCTATATGCCAAAGCTGCAGAAGATCATATGTGCGTTGGACCTTTCCGAGCACAGCAAGACGGTGGCTGAATACGCCTGCATGCTTGCCAAGGCCATGAATGCCAGCATCGTGGCCGTATACGCGGCGCCTACGCTGACGCAGTACACGGGCTTCCATGTCCCGCCGAACACCATCGACAGCTTCGTGGGTGAAATCGTTTCCGGTGCGGAAAAGGCCATGGCCCAGTTCGTGTCCGAAAACTTCGAAGGTGTGGAGACCAAGGCTGAGGTCGTGGTCGGCTACGCCGCCGAGGAAATTCTTGAAATCGCGGCCAAGGAAGACGCCGACCTCATCGTCATGGGCACCCATGGCCGCAAGGGCATCGACCGCATCCTCTTCGGCTCCGTCGCTGAAAGAGTCGTCAAGAACTCCCATCTGCCTGTCCTTACCATTCGTCCTTCCGATAACTACACCGGCGGCGCGATGTACAAGGATTAACGCTTTTTCATGAACAGAAACAGGGCTTTCCTTTTTACGGCATCGTCCGGGAGAGGAAAGCCCTTTTTATTGCCCGTTTCATAAGCAAGGACTCGCCATGACTCTTCCCTTCACTTCGTTCAATGATGTGCGCCCCGAAGTGGCGACTTTCGAATCCTACGAACCCGGTCTCAGCATCGCGGAAATCGCCGAGCGTTTCGGTCTTTCCCGCGTCGTCAAGATGGCCAGCAACGAAAATCCGCTGGGCGTGTCGCCCCGGGTGAGCAAGGTCATCGCGGACTGCGCCGGGGAGGCCTTCCGTTATCCGCAGTCGGGCAACCCGCGGCTGGTGAAGGCTCTTGCGTCTTTCTACGGCGTGGACCCGAAGCGCATTTTCGTGGGCAACGGTTCCGACGAAGTCATCGACCTTCTGTTCCGCGTGCGCGCAGTGCCGGGCGTGCACAACGCCGTGGTGTTCCGTCCCTGCTTCGGCCTGTATCCCACGCAGGCGAAAATGGCGGGCGTGGAGCTGCGTCAGGCTCCCTTGAATCCCGACTTTACCTTTGACTTCCCCGGCCTGCTCAAGCTCGTGGATGAAAATACCACGCTTGTCATCGTCACCTCTCCGGACAATCCTTCGGGACGCGTCGCTTCTCCGGACGAGCTCGAAAAGCTGGCCCGCGCGCTGCCTCCGGCCTGTCTTCTGGTGGTGGACGAGGCCTACATCGAATTCGCCGGTCCCGAACACTCCGTCATGTCCAGACTCTCCGATCTGCCCAACGTGGCCGTCATGCGCACCTTCTCCAAGGTGTACGGACTTGCCGGTCTCCGCATAGGCTATGCCGTGCTGCCTCCCGTCATCGCCGACTACATGTGGCGTGTGCGTCTGCCGTTCTCGCTCAACATTCTGGCGGAAGAAGCGGCGCTTGCAGCGCTGGCCGATTCGGAATTTCGCGAAAGCACCATCGCCCTCGTGAAGCGCGGCCGTGCGCAGCTCACGGAAGGTCTGCGCGCCCTGGGCTGCGAGGTGACGCCCAGCCGGTCGAACTTCATCATGTTCCGTCTGCCGGAAGGCTCCATGGATGCGAAGACCCTGCACGGCGAACTTCTGAAGCGCGGTGTCATCATCCGTGCCCTCGGCAGCTATCATCTGCCGGACAGGCTCCGTGTGAGCGTGGGCACCGATGAGGAAAACGAGCTTTTCCTGCGTCTCGTGCGCGAAATCCTGGGAGCGTAGTCATGGCAGAGTCCCGTTACGGCGTCATTACCATGGACGGCCCCGCCGGAGTGGGGAAGAGCACGCTGGCCCGTCGTCTGGCCGCGGAACTCGGCATTGCCTATCTCGACACGGGAGCCATGTACCGCACGCTCGGGCTGCGTCTCGGCGCCGGAGCCGCGGATCTGGACGAAGAGAGACTGCGCGCACGATGCCGGGAGTATCGTTTTTCCCTGGAAGCCGGAGCGGACGGCGGAGCGCCGCAGCTTTTCTGCAACGGGGAACTTGTAGGGCAGGAAATACGCACGGAAAGAGCGGGGCGTCTTGCCTCTCTTGTGGCCCGTCTGCCCGTGCTGCGCGAGGAGCTTCAGCGCGCACAGCGCTCTCTCGGCGAAGGCAGCTCCCTGGTCGCCGAGGGGCGCGACATGGGAACCAAGGTCTTTCCTCTTGCCCGGCACAAGTTCTTTCTGGACGCCCGGCCCGAAGTTCGCGCAAAGCGCCGCTATCTGGAGCTTGAGGCCAAGGGAACCCTGAACGGTGCCACGCTGGAGGATATTCTGCGCAGCATCGAGGAGCGCGACGCGCAGGATCGGGGCAGAGCGGTCGATCCGCTTCGTCCCGCGGACGACGCCATCATCGTCGACACCTCCGATCTGGATCTCGACGGCGTTCTTCAGGTCATTCTGGATGCCGTCAGGGCGAAGGGGACGGAGGAGAGCGTCGCAGAGGCCTCCACGGTGTGCGCACGGGCGTGTGCGCAGGTTTCCGCCGCCGCGTCTGCCCGGCTGAGCACTGAAGAAGGTTCGGCGGCTTGCGATGCGGCCCGTGAGGACGGTCTTGCGGCCGCCGCGGCCGTGGCGGAAAGACACGGCGTGACAGCCTCCGTCAGCGTTTCGTGCGGGGCAAGAGGCGACGGGCTCGTTGCCGAGGCCTTCGTGGAAAAGGGACCGTTTGCCCGCGCGCTTGCGCTTTCTGCGGCGCAGACGGCGCTGGCGTCCCTTCTGGAAGCTCTCTGTGAAGAGGCCGTCGTCAATGCCTTTCTTGCGCACGATGAAGGCGGAAGATGAGAGGACGGAAGACTCTTCCCTGCGGAAGAGTGGCGCGCAAAACGTTTCGGAGCGGACATGAATCACGACACGACGTCCTGTTTTCCGGCTTGTCACGGGTCGGAAGAAACCGTGTACGCCTGCGGCAAGATCAATCTTTTTCTTTTCATCACGGGTATTCTTCCGAGCGGCTATCATGAGCTGAAAACGCTGTTTCTGCCCCTGACGGAACCGAGGGACGAGCTTGTGTTCCGGCCTGCGGCAGGAGAGGGCGGACTCAGGGTGTGCTGCGACGTTGAGGGCATAGATCCGGAGCGCAACACTCTGACCCGGGCCTATGAGCTCTACGCGCAGGCCTCGGGCTTCGCTCCGGCCGTGGATGTGAAGCTCATCAAGGGCATCCCGCACGGTGCGGGCCTCGGCGGAGGAAGCTCCGACGCGGCCTGCGTGCTGCGCTGGCTTCAGCGTCATGCGCCGCAGCCTCTGCCGGAGAAGGAGCTTTACTCTCTCGCCGCCCGGGTGGGAGCCGACGTTCCCTTCTTTCTGCTGAACCGTCCCTGTCTTGCCGAAGGCATAGGGGAAAGGCTCTCTCCCGTGGAAAGCGGTGTGGAAGGCTTCAGCTGCCTTTTGCTCTGTCCGCCCGTCAGGGTGAACACGGCATGGGCCTATGCGGCGTGGGACAAAGAAAGAGCGTCATTTTCCTTGACAGAGAAAACGAAGGCAGATAAAAATAACCGTTCAAGTTGCCAGTCATTCTATGGCATGAACGACTTTGAGCCTGTGATTTTCGCGGCCCATCCTTCTCTTGCGGCGTTGAAGGCGCGGCTTTTGAAAGAGGGAGCGGACATCGCGGGCATGAGCGGAAGCGGTTCGACGCTGTTCGGACTTTTTCGCGATTCCGGGCGTGCGGCACAGGCCGCCGCAGTGCTGCGGGACCAGAAAGAGTCCGCGGAAGTGTTCGGCCCTTTCCTTGTTTGAGTCGTTGTGTCGACTGGGCATGGTGGGGTGTCGCCAAGCGGTAAGGCAGCGGGTTTTGGGTCCGCTATTCGCAGGTTCAAGTCCTGCCGCCCCAGCCAATTGTCGTTTGTTTCGGCTTCGCCTGGTGGCGGCGCCGCCTTTGTATCTCGGGATACTTTACTCAGGAAGGGCATGTTCCTATGTACGGCGACCTCAAAATTCTCACGGGTACGGCCAATCCACAGCTGGCCATGGACATTTGCGACCACCTCGGCTGCTCCCTCACACCGGCGCTCTGCACCACGTTCAGCGACGGAGAGCTGCGCGTTGAAATCGGCGCCAGCGTGCGCGGGCACGATGTGTTCGTCATTCAGTCCACCTGCGCTCCGGCCAACAAGTCCCTCATGGAACTGTGCCTCATCCTCGATGCCCTGAAGCGCGCCAGCGCCGGCCGCATCACGGCCGTCATTCCCTATTTCGGCTACGCCCGTCAGGACCGTAAGGTCAGCCCCCGTGCTCCCATCAGCGCCAAGCTCGTTTCCGATTTTCTCACCGTGGCCGGCGCCCAGCGCATCGTTACGGTGGATCTCCATGCCGGTCAGATCCAGGGCTTCTTCAACTGCCCTGTGGACAACCTGTACGCCCGTCCGGTGCTGCTGAAGAAGCTCAGCGCCCTTTCCGGCGACATCGTCATGGTTTCCCCCGACGCCGGCGGCGTGGAACGTGCCCGTTCCTTCGCCAAGAAGATGGACGCCAGCCTTGCCGTCATCGACAAGCGCCGTGACCGTCCCAATCAGGTGGCGGAAATGCACATCGTCGGCGACGTCGCCGGCAAGACCGCCGTGCTCGTGGACGACATGATCGATACCGCGGGCACCATCTGCACGGCAGCCAACATTCTCATGGAAGGCGGCGCCAAGGAAGTGTACGCCTGCGCTACGCACGCCGTGCTTTCCGGTCCGGCCTGCGACCGCCTCAATGACTCCCCCTTCAAGGAAGTCATCGTGACCGACACCATTCCGCTCGGCGACCATGCCGCCCAGTGTGAAAAGCTCCGCGTGGCTTCCGTTGCCGGAGTTCTGGCCAAGAGTATCCGCAATATTCACGACGGTTCTTCTGTTAGCGCCCTGTTCTAGCCGGGGCATTGAAGACGATATATCGCGCCGCGCCCCGTTCGACGGGAGACGGCCCATAAGGAGAAAGCATCATGTCCGAACTGAAAACTCTTTCTGTGAAGAAGCGTACCGCTTTCGGCAAAGGCGCCAACCGCCGCCTGCGTACCGAAGATCTGGTGCCCGGCGTGTACTACACTGCCGACGGTCAGAATATCGCCGTTCAGATGGCTGAACTGCCTCTTACCAAGATTTACGAACAGGTCGGCCGCACCAACGTCTTCCAGCTCGAAATCGAAGACGAGAACGGCAACAAGACCCTGCATCCCGTGTTCGTGTGGGACGCTCAGTACTCCCCTGTGAAGAACACCTTCACCCATGTCGACTTCTTCGGCGTCGATCTCGACAAGGAAATCAAGGTCAAGGTGCAGGTGGAATACGTCGGCACCCCCAAGGGCGTGAAGATGGGCGGCACCATGGAAACCTACCGCGACGAAGTGGTTCTTTCCGCCAAGCCTGCCGATATGCCCCGCAAGGTCAACCTCGATGTTTCCGGCCTGGAAATCAACCAGAGCATCCGCGTGTCCAACATGCCTCTTCCTGAAGGCGTGAAGGCCGTGTACAAGTCCGACTTCACCATGGTCGCCGTGTTCATGGAAGGCGCCGAGGAAGCTCCCGCCGAATAATGGCGTGAGACGAGTCTGAACTTTCGGGCCGGGACAGATTTTCTGCCCCGGCCTTTTCTTTTCGCGAGTCGAGCATGATTTCTTCCTCCGATTCTGCCGTCACCGTTCTGGGCATAGATCCCGGCTCCAACGTCACCGGCTGGGGCGTGGTGCGCGAATCTTCCGGCAGACTTGAGCTTCTGGCCAACGGCGTGCTGCGCGTGAAGGGAAATTCCTTTCCCGACAGGCTGGCCTTCATCTATCACGGACTGCATGACATCATCGAAGAGTTCCGGCCGCAGGAGGCCGGCGTGGAACAGGTGTTTGCCGCCAAGAACGTCATGTCCACCATCAAGCTGGCGCAGGCCCGCGGAGCGGCCATAGCAGCCTGTGCCTCGTTCCGTCTTTCGGTGCAGGACTATGAGCCCACGCTGGTGAAAAAAACGCTGGTGGGCACGGGACGTGCCGACAAGGAACAGGTGGCCTTCATGGTGGCGCGTCTTCTGGGGCGTGCGCACATAGACGGACCTCTGGACACCACGGACGCCCTTGCCATAGCGGTCTGCCATCTCACGCTGCGCCGGTTCCGCAGGCTTGAGAGCCTGGCCTGAACGCTTTCCGCCGTTGCGGAACAGGGCGTCACACGTTGCGTCACTCGCCGGAAGGGGAGCTGTCGTCTCTCCTCGTGCGCCGAGGCCGTCCGCAGATGCAAAGCACGCTCTTTCTCCCTGCCTTTCCCGAGTGGCGTGCCCGTGACGGGCGTCGATGAAGCGGTGTTGAACGACGGCGGAAGAGGCGGTTGAACTTTCGGCCGGGACTGATGAGGTATCCCGGCTTGCTATATGACGGGATGTCCTGTTTGCGTCATCGTTCCGGGGCGTGCCGCTAGTCGTCATCGTCCGGGGGCGGGCTTCGAGGATAATCAGGCCTCCGCAGTCGGGCGGCAGATTTCCATGATGCCGC
>ENA-OVGB01002582-OVGB01002582.1-human-gut-metagenome-genome-assembly--contig:-NODE-2582-length-12547-cov-3.707813_pt1 | contig 12547 bp, 9 predicted proteins | sample MGYA00237767_ERZ505413 | MGnify/ENA primary metagenome ERZ505413 (study PRJEB26158, sample SAMN06016410) | human gut metagenome | biome: human gut; feature: ankylosing spondylitis patient; material...
GGCGTCAAGATACGCCCGAAGCGGAGCGTCTCCTTCCAGCGGAACCGTCAACACGGGACGCACGAAGGCCGGTGATATTTCAGAAGCGCCGAAAGCGGCAGAGGCCACGGACCAGAGAAGCAGAAAGAAGACAAGGGGGACCCGGCAGCGCATGGGCATCCTCCAGAGACAGTTTTCTCCACCATAAAGGACTTCTTTGTGCCCGACAAGAAAGGAAATTTCCCTTCGGCCGAAAACGAGTCAAAAAGAGCCTCCGCATCGGGCCCCGTCCCGGTGCCGGGCCTTGCCGCCCGGTCTTCTTCTGCGGCAGAGGCCGCCGGATACCGCTCCGAAAACAAAAAAGCTCTGTCCCCGATAAGAGGAACAGAGCTTTCGGATGTTCATTCCGGGCTGCCGGAAAGGACTAGAACATGCCGGGCAGATGGATGCCGCCGGAAATGTTGGCCATCTCGCGGTCGAGGTTGGCGCGGCCGATGCGCACGGCCTCGTTCACGGCCGTGATGATGAGATCCTGCAGCATTTCCGTGTCGCCGCTTTCCAGCACCGACTTGTCGATGGTGATGGACTTCATTTCCTGACGGCCGTTCATGACGACCTTCACCATGCCGCCGCCGGCGGAAGCTTCCACTTCCTTCTCGGCCATTTCCTGCTGGAGCTTCGCAATCTTGTTCTGCATCACCTGAGCCTGGCGCAGCAGGTCGTTCATGTTCTTCATGCCATGTCTCCTTGAAAGACAGGGGCCAGCGGCCCTTCTGTTGTCATGTTAACGGTTGATGGGGGTACAGCGCACCAGTCTGGCGTCGTAGGCGTCCTGAAACTTCTTGATGACGGGATGCGACTGGATCTCTTCCTTGAGCTCGGCCTCGGTACGCACGATTTTCTGCGGAGGACGGAAGACGATCTGCAGAGGTCTGCCCGCCCACGCGGCCACGAGTCCTTCCAGGACACGGAGCTTTTCCGTGCGCTGAAGCTGCATGCCGATGACCTGCGAGAGCGCCTGAAGCACGAGCCAGTCTCCGCGGACCTCGCCCGTGACCTGACGAAGCATGGGCAGGGGAATGTCGCGGTTGTCCTGACAGGTCTCGAGAAAACCCGCCCACGTCAGGGAAGAATCCACCGGAACGTCCTTCCAGTCCGACGAAGGACGGCGCGGCGCCGGAGCCCGAGTTTCAACAGGTTTCGGCTCGTCCGTCAAGTGTGCGGAAGGCTCCTGTTCCGCCGGAGCGGAAGGACGAAAAGACGTCCGGGGCGGAGGAGGAACAAAGGCGGAAGGCTCGCTTTTCTTCTCCGCAGACAAAGCCTGCGACGGCGGCGCCGGGAAAGCCTCGGCCGCGGCAGCCGGCCGGGAAACGGCCGGCTCTTCGGACAAGGGCGGCAGAGCGCTTCTGCCGGAAGAAGGCGACGAGACCGCGGAAACGGCAGGCGCGGCAAAAGCCGGAGAAGCGGCCGGGGCTGGCGAGGAGACGGGCGCGGCGGAAGGCGCCGGAGCCGCAGGAGAGGAAGCTGCTGCGGAAGACGGCAAAGAAAGCTCCTCCAGGGGCAGCAGTCTCGGCAGCATGGCGAGATTGAGCAGCAGAAGCTCGAGGCCGGTGGAAGGCTCCAGGCTCGTCAGGATGCGACGCTGGGAATCGAGCGTCATCTGCCATGCGGCATGGATATAGGTGAGGGAAAAGCGCGACGCCATGGAGGAAAGGCGCTCAAGCTCGCTTTCGGGCATGTCGAGCTCTCTGGCCGTTTCCCGGCCCGCCTGCTTCATGAGGAAAAGATTGCGCCACAGACTGCAAAGTTCACGCAGGAAAAAGCCCATGTCCGCGCCCTGCGCCAGAAGCTCGCGCACGAGCACCGTAATGGCCGCGGCATCCTGACCGGCCAGCGCATCGAGGAGCCGGTCCATGACTTCCTGACCGGCAAGACCCAGCACCTCGCGGGTCTGCCTTGCCGTGAGCGGCTCGTCCGGCGAGGAGCCGAGGGCCAAAACCTGCCCGAGCAGCGACATGGAATCGCGCACGCTTCCCGCCGCCCGGCGGGCGATGAGATGCGCGGCCTCCTTCTCGAAGGCACGCCCCTCGCGCTGAAGAATGTCGCAGATATGCGCCTCCAGCGTGGCCTCGGGGATCTGCCGGAACACGAAATGCTGACAGCGGCTCACTATGGTCACGGGGAACTTGTGCTGCTCCGTGGTGGCCATGATGAAGGTCACGTGCGCGGGCGGCTCCTCCAGCGTCTTGAGCAGAGCGTTGAAGGCTTCCTTGGTGAGCATGTGGGCTTCGTCGATGATGAAGACCTTGTAGCGTCCCTCAAGGGGAGCGTAGCCCACGGCGTCGCGCAGACGCCGTATGTCGTCTATGCCGCGGTTGGACGCGCCGTCTATTTCCACCACGTCCACGAAGTTGCCCTGCGTGATGCGGCGGCAGGCCTCACACTCGTTGCACGGCTCTCCGGTGGGAGCGTGCTCACAGTTGAGCGCCTTGGCAAATATGCGGGCTATGGTGGTCTTGCCCACCCCTCGCGTGCCGCTGAGAAGGTAGGCCGGAGCCACACGGTCCTCGCGGGCGGCGCGGGAAAGGATGGACTTCACCATGTCCTGCCCTACCACCTCGGCAAAGGTCTGCGGCCGGTACAGGGCCGCAAGGGATGCGTTTGCTGCCATAATATATCCGCTTTGGCCGCGCCCGTGCGGAGAAGGACGCGGCAGATCATGCGGCCCGAAGGGGCCGACAGGTACTGAAAAATTCCTGAAAACCTTACGGCCTGCCCCTGCTCCGGTCAAGCACGGAGAGAAAAGACAAAAGCCGGCCGGAGGCTCCCGGACGGAGCGCCCCCGGCGAGCCGCGGCAGAAAAAACGCCTTCCGGACATCAGCGGGCAAGCTGCTCCTTGTCCTTGTCCAGACTGTCCTTCATTTCCACGCGTATCTTCTCGATAAGTGCGGCGGCCTGCGGGCTCAGATGCTTGTGATGGCGCAGCAGAATACCGTTGTGCACCGGCGGCAGAATGCCTTCCAGAGGATAAGAACGCAGGCCTTCGCCGAGATTGCCGTACTTGCTGGCCATGAGACACAGCTCGTCCATGACGGCCACGCCCATGCCCTGCTTCACGTAGCGCAGCATGAGATGATAGTTGTTCACGCTGAGCACGGTATGCAGAGGCTGCTGGAGGGAGGCAAGAGAAGTGTCGAAATAGGGATCTCCGCCCTCTTCCATGTTCTCCGCAAGAAAGGAGATGAAGGGCAGACGGATGATATCCTCCACCGCAGGCTTCTCCGGCAGGCCGAATTCGTTGTCCTCCCTTGCGATGAGCAGAGGCTGAGAGGTGAAAAGTTCCTCAAGAGAACAGTTGGGCGCTTCATGCGTAAGTCCGGTAAGCCCGAAGTCCACGCGGGAGCTGGCCACGTCGTCCACGGTCTCATAGGGCAGGGCACGACGAATTTTTATATGAACTTCAGGATGTTCCCGACGAAATGCGGCAATGATCCGCACCGCTCGTGCAGAAAAGGGCAAATTGCTCGATATACTGATGGTTCCGCGAAGCACTCCTGACGGAGAACTGATGTCGGATTTCATACCGCGTAAAAGTTCAAAGGTGGAAATCGTCCATGTGAGCAATCTCTCACCTTCGGGAGTAATACGCAGTCTTTTCATGTATCTATCGAACAACACTGTATTTAATTGTTGCTCGAGCTGCCGTATCTGCCAGCTGATGGTGGAGGGGTTCCTGTTCATGAGCTGAGCCGCCTTGCGTATGCTGCCCGTCTTTGCCGTATAGTAAAATCCCCGTAAATGCTGGAAAAAATCGCCTCCCAGTTCTTCAATCATGGTCCTGACCTCCCATGTCCGAGCGAGATGCCGTGTTACTGTGTGATTTCATCAAACAATAAAAATTTTTTTTCGATTTGACAACTGAACATGTTTTTGTGAAATCATTGACACGACGGGAATGATTCCGGCGCGGCCCCCATTCCGTTGTCCCCGCCCAAAGCCGCGCTCTCTTTCCCATCCGATGTATATTCAGAATCAGGGAGGAGTCATGAAAAGTTCAACTCATCCGCTTGGCACGCTGATCGAAACGGACGTGCTTGTCATCGGCTCTGGCGCGTCCGGCTGCGGCGCCGCCCTCGGAGCCCGCGAGCAGGGTCTGGATGTCGTGCTGCTGGATAAAGGCAAGCTGGAAAGTTCTGGCTGTATTGGTGGCGGCAACGACCACTACATGGCCATCCTGAACGAAAAAGGCACGCCTTTCGACACCGCAGACGACCTCGTGAAGTTCTACTCCAAGCCTCTGACCGGCTATTCCCCCACGATGCTCGTCAACGGCTGGTACAATCACATGTACCACATGCTGAAGCGCCTCGAAGACCGCGGCGTTGAGTTCAGCAAGAATCCCGACGGAACCTACAAGCGTACCCAGGGCTTCGGTCAGCCCGGCACCTGGTGGGTTCACATCGCCAACGGCATGACCATCAAGCGCGTCATGGCACGCATCGTTCGCGACTCCGGCGTCCATGTCCTTGACCGCATCATGGCCATGAAGATCCTCACCGACGGCGGCAAGGCCTGCGGTGTGATCGGCTGGAACGTCGTGACCGGCGAGTACGTCATCATCCGCGCCAAGACCGTGGTTTCCGCTCAGGGTCGTTCTTCCACCCGCGGCTACAACAACTCCACGCACAACCCCTACAACGTGTGGATGTACCCCTACAACACGGGTGCGGGCGTGGTTCTCGGCTATGACGCCGGTGCCGCCGTCACCGAACTCGACACCTATCAGCGCGCCACCATGGAGCCCAAGGGCTACGGATGCCCCGGCATGAACGGCATCAACAGCTCGGGCGCCCACGAAATCAGCGCCATCGGCGAGCGCTTCATGGGCAAGTACGATCCCATGTGGGAAAACGGCGTGCGCAACAATCAGATTCAGGGCACCTACCAGGAACAGCTCGAGGGCAACGGGCCGCCTTTCTACATGGACATGCGTCATGTCGATCCCGAGATCGTGCATGAACTGCAGTACATCCTCATGCCCGGCGACAAGGCCACCTTCGGCGACTGGGCCGACTGCACCGGCACCGACTTCCAGCACAAGCTGCTGGAAGTGGAAATCGGCGAACTCATCTTCGGCGGCACCATCGCGGTGAACGACCAGTTTGAGACCACCGTTCCCGGACTGTTCTGCGGCAGCATCTTCCTGTACTGCTCCGGCGCCATGTGCGGCGGCTTCGAAGCCGGCCGTCAGGCCGCCATGAAGGCTTCCGGCATGACCGAAGCCGGCAAGATCGACGAAGACCTCGCCGCCCAGGTGAAGTCCAGCATCTTTGCCCCGCTCGGCAACGATCAGGAACTGACCTATCAGGAACTGGAAGAGGCCGCCCGCAACGTCATGATGTACTACATGGGCTTCCGTCGCTCCATGGCCGGCATGGAACGCGCTCTGGAAAAGATCACCTTCCTTGAAGAACAGATTCCTCAGCTCCATGCCGACACCCTGCGCGACCTCATGCGCTGCCATGAATCGTGCGAAGTTCTCAAGGTGTGCGAACTGGCCATCAAGGCCACCATGGAACGCAAGGAAACGGGCCGCTGCGTGTACAAGATTACCGATTACCCCAATCTCAATCCCGACATGGCGAAGCCTCTGCTTCTCCTCAAGGGCAAGAACGGCACCGAGTACCATTGGGGCAAGGCCCCTCTTCTGTAGAGCCCTTTCCGTCTGAAACCGCCTGCCGGGGCGGCGACGCCCCGCAGCGGTTTCCCGGCGCCGGAGCAGCGTTCCGACGCCCCCCTCCCGGTCATCCGGGAGCGGATCAGTCACTCAAGGAGTATTATCATGCCGCCTAGATATAGTCGTGAAATCACCCTGCCCATCGTCATGGGCGACAGCCTCAAGGAGCAGTTCCGCACCTCGCCGTGCGAGCATTTCTGCCCCGCGGGCAATTCCATCCAGAAGATGCAGGCTCTTGTGGAAAAGGGCGAATTCGGTGAAGCCCTGCGCTACCTGCGCGCCAAGAACCCCTTCCCCGGTGTGACCGGCCGCGTGTGCCCGCACTTCTGCCAGTCCAACTGCAACCGCGCCGGCTACGACGCCTGCGTGAACACCCGCGCCCTTGAACGCGCCGTGTTCGACTACGCCCCCTACGGTTCCGCGCTGTTCAAGCGCCGTCCCGCCACGGGCAAGAGCGTCGGCATCATCGGCGGCGGCCCCGCCGGTCTTACCGCCGCGTACTTCCTGGCCCTTCTCGGCCATGATGTCACCGTGTACGAAGCCAATCCCGTGCTCGGCGGCATGACCCGCTACGGCGTGCCGGACTTCCGTCTGCCCCGCGACGTGGTCGACCGTGAAATCGGCTGGATCCTCGAAGTGGGCGTGCGTGCCCGCGTGAACACCGTGGTCGGCCGCGATATCTCCTTTGCCGACGTGCGCGCCGCTCATGATGCCGTCATCGTGACCACCGGCACCCCCAAGGAAAACAGCCTGCCCATCCCCGGCAACGAAACCGCGGTGAAGGCCGTTGAATTCCTGCGTGCCGCCTCTCTCGGCCTGCGTCCCGAAGTGGGCAAGCGCGTGGTCGTCATGGGCGGCGGCGGTGTCGGCTTCGACGCCGCCTTCGTGGCCCGTCGCCTCGGCGCCGAAGAAGTGCACGTCATCTGCCTCGAAAAGGCCGGTGAAATGCGCGCTCCCGCGGAAGACCTCGAACAGGCCGCGGAAGAAGGCATCCAGATCCACAACTCCTGCACCATGTCCGCCATCCGCACCAAGGACGGCAAGACCGCAGGCGTGGACTACTTCGAAGTGCAGGAATGCCGCTTCGATGAAAAGGGCCGTCTGACCCTGGTTCCCGTGGAAGGCGGCGAACACACCATGGACTGCGACACCGTGATCTTCGCCGTGGGCATGAAGACCGACCTCGACTTCATGGCCGAAGCCGGCGTCAACCTCACGCCCCGCAACTGGATCGTGGTGGACGGCAAGCAGGCCAGCTCCGTCGAAGGCATCTTTGCCGCCGGCGACGTGGCCTCCGGCCCCGCTTCCATCGCTGCCGCCATCGGCAACGGCCGTCGCGCCGCCTTCGGCGTGCATGCCTATCTGACCGGTGAAAATTCCCGCGTGTACGCCATCGGCGACGACAACACCATCGTTGCCCGCGACGACCTCGCAGGAACCAAGGAACCCTATGTGGTGCCCATGGAAGAGATCTACGGCATTCTCCAGTACGAGAAGACCGAGCCTCAGAAACAGGCCTGCACCAACCACATGGACTTCACGGAAAACAACGCCGGCTACACCGCCGAACAGGCTCAGCTTGAAGCCGCCCGCTGCATGCACTGCGGCCACTGCAAGGGCTGCGGCACCTGCGTCGACGACTGCCCCGGCTACGTGCTCGAGCTCAAGCACCTCGACAACGGCCTCGACCGCCCCGAAGTGGCTCACGGCGAAGAATGCTGGCACTGCGCCAACTGCCGCACGAGCTGCCCCACCGGCGCCATAGGCTTCCGCTTCCCGCTCCGCATGCAGGTCTAACGACCAGAGCAAGCTGAACGCACAAATGAACGCCCTGTCCCTTCCCGGGACAGGGCGTTTTTGCATCTGAAGTTCCCCGCCGGTCCGGCGCCGGAGAAATCTTCCTCTGCGCGGCCCGGTCTCCTGTCGGCAGAGCCTTATTGCGCGCTCTCAAAGAGCTTTTCAGCCCCGAAACCGCCTTCCACAAAAAAAGAGAATCAGGCTTGTCTTTTCATGCCTGAAAACGCCTCCGGCATCTCTTTTCCGGCCTTCCTCCTTCCCGTGAACGCTTTGCCCGGAACACATGACGCCGTCGCTCCAGGACCGCCGTGCATCGCCCCCTCAGAGAATTTGAGACATAAAACACAAATCCTGTCCGCATCTCTCCCGAAATCCGCCCTTTCAAGAGGCCGCACCCGAACTTGCCCTCTTCTCCCTCCGCCTTCGTCACGAGATTTTCCCTCCGGAAAGCGTCGATTGAGGCCGCTTGTCTCACGGAACCGGCCGCCTGACGCCTCGATTTTCCGTCCGTCCCCCTCCGGCGGAACGCCGTAAATTCCTTTGCGCCGAGCCGCATCCAGGAAAAAATAAGGTCTTTCAAAACATTTCGGCATATTGAATTATATGTATGATTATATCAAACAAAAACATGAAATTATCGTTTTGACTTATTTTATTGAAAATGTGATTTTTCGGTCAACTTACTGCGACTTCTGCGCGTCCGGAGCAGGCATGCTGCGTTTTCCAAGGGGACGGAAAAGACCGGACACGCAAGGCAAAGGAATTTACATCCGGAAATGGACGGAGATTTTCGGATGCGCCTTTTCACCGTGAACTTGTCCAGCCGTGCGCCGGGGGGCGGACGACTGGCGAGGACGATGGCAAATGATACAGCATATCGACGACGCCAAATGCGTCGGCTGCGGCGTATGCGTGCAGAAGTGCCCTCTGGACACCATTCGACTCAACGAGCAGGGAAAGGCTTTCATCGCGTATCCCGACGACTGCATGACCTGTTTTGTTTGCGAAAGGCTTTGCCCCGCCGGAGCCATTTTCGTTCATCCGTTCAAGGAAAAGCTGCCCCCGGTCTTTCCGGGTCCCCGGTACGACGCCGTGGAAGGCAACGACCTCAGGGACAAGGAGGTCTACCATGCCTGACAGAAACACCCATATCGTGGAAAGCGACCTTCTCATCATCGGCGGCGGCTCCGCCGGCCTGTGGGCGGCAAAGCGCTTCACCGAGCTTCTGCCGGAAAAAAAAGTGGTCATCGTGGACAAGGGACCCAAGGAATGGGGCGGCCTCATGTCCATGGCAGGCGGAGACTTCGACGCCGTGCTTCCGGGAGACGACCTGGACGCCTGGGTGGAAGATTTCATCTACTACTTCGACGGACTCTGCGATCAGGAACAGATCGAGGAAATACTCCGTCGCTCTCATGAGCGTCTGGAAGACTATCAGCGCTACGGCTGCGAATTCTTCCGCAAGGAAGACGGCACGCTCAAGAGCATTCCCCAGCGCGGCCTGCCCCATGTGAAGCTGTATCCCGCCAAGCTCGTGGGACGCGGCGGTGAAGACATGGTGCGCAATCTCGTCAGGCAGCTGCGCAAGGCCAACGTGACGAGTCTCGGCCGCATCGTGGTGACCGACCTTCTCAAGCAGAACGGCCGCGTCGTGGGCGCCGTGGGCTTCGATTCCATAACCGGAGACTTCTACCGCTTCCGTGCGCAGGTGGTCATCGCGGCCACGGGCGTGGGCGGCTGGAAGACCTCCTACGGCAAGAACACCCCCACGGGCGAAGGCGTGGAAATGGTATGGAACGCCGGCGCGAGACTCAAGGACTTCGAGTTCAGCCGCGTATGGAACATGCCCCGCTACTTCGGCTGGGAAGGACAGACCAAGCTCATTCCCTTGGGAGCGCGTTTCGTCAACGCCAAGGGCGAGCCCTTCATGGAGAAGTATTCTCCCGTGCTCGGCGTGAATACCGATCCGCATTTCATCACCATAGCCATGGCCATGGAGATCCGTGCCGGACGCGGCCCCATCTACTTCGACATAAGCCGCATCAATCCCGACGATCTCATTCTGCTCCGGCCCCAGAACGGCTGGCAGCTCATGAACTACGAGAAGCTCTGCAAGCTCGGCATGGACCTCTTCCGCGACAATACCGAATGGCTGCCGCAGATGACCATTTCCTACGGCGGCATGGAAGCCGGCATCAAGGGCACCACCAATGTGGAAGGCCTGTTCGCCGCCGGTACGGCCAGAAGCACCGAACCCGGCGTGTACGCCGGCGGATTCGCCCTCATGAGCACGTCCGTCACGGGTCATCTGGCCGGTGAAGGCGCCGCCGAATTCCTCGCCTCCGCCGCTCCCGTGAAAAGCGACGACGTGGATGAGGACATCGACGCGCTGCGCGAAGCCGTCTATGCTCCCCTCGGTCGCGAAGGTCTCGCGCCTCACGACGTTCTCAGGAAGATCCAGACCGCCATGTTCCCCTACGATGTCTCCATTCTCAAGACGGAATCCTCCCTCACGCGGGCCCTCGACGAGATCGTGCGCATCCGCGAAGAAGAGATTCCGAACATGGCCGCCGCCGACACGCACTACCTGCTCAAGCTGCGCGAAATCCGCGGCATGGCGCTCGTGAGCGAACTTTATCTTCGCGCCTCGCTTGAACGCCGCGAATCCCGTGCCGGTCACTTCCGTGAAGACTTCCCCCACCGCGCCGAAGACGGCCTTGCCTGGATACTCATCCAGAAAGGTGAGGACGGAAGCATGAGCTTCAGCAGGAAGCGCGTTCCCCTGGAACGCTACCGCCATCCCATCACCAGGTACTATCAGGACAATTTCCGCTTCACGGAAGAACATTAATACTCCGTTCCCCATCAGGAGAAACATATCATGGCTGCAAACACCAGCACTGCTACCGCCACGCCCAAAAAGCCGAATGTCATGTACTTCGTGCACACCATCATCTGCCTTGTCATCATGTTCGGCTTCGGGCAGCTTTCCCCCATCGAACCCCTCACCCCGCTGGGAATGAACCTCATCGGCATCTTCCTCGGCGTGCTCTACGGCTGGATATTCATCGACATCATCTGGCCCAGCATCGCCGGTCTGCTGGCCCTCATGCTCGTCGGCGGCATGAAGCCCGGCATGCTGCTCAACAAGAGCTTCGGCGACCCCATCGTCGTCATGATGTTCTTCATCTTCGTGTTCTGCGCCGCCATCAACCACTACGGCCTCTCGAAACAAATCTCCCTGTGGATCATCACCCGAAAATTCGCCGTCGGCAGGCCCTGGCTGTTCACCTACTTGTTTTTTCTGTCCGTCATGCTGCTCGGAGGCCTGACCAGCGCTTCGCCCGCCGCACTCATAGGATGGAGCATCCTGTACGGCATCTGCGATGTGTGCGGCTACAAAAAAGGCGACGCCTACCCGAAAATGATGGTCTTCGGCGTGGTCTACGCCGCGCTCGTCGGCATGTCGCTCATTCCCTTCAAGCAGCTGGCCCTGACGGTCATGGGCACCTATGAAAACCTTTCCGGCACTTCCATCGACTACGCAGAATACATGGTCACGGCGTTCACCGTCTGCCTCATCTGCTCCCTTCTGTTCCTGCTCTTCGGCCGGCATGTCATGAAGCCGGATGTCGACCGTCTCAGAAACTTCCGGGCCTCAGATCTCGGCAGCGGTGAAGAGATCGTCTTTTCCGGCAGTCAGAAGACCGTTCTCGGCTTTCTGTGCGCCCTCGTGATCCTGCTGCTCGTTCCGGCCTTTCTCCCGGAGGATCTGCTGCCCGTCGCTCTGCTGAAACGCATCGGCAACACGGGAATCTGCATGCTCGTCATCGCCGTCATGTGCGCCGCAAGATCGGAAAACAGGTCCTTTCTTCCCTTCGGCACCATGGCACGGGGCGGTATCGCCTGGGGCATCATCTTCATTCTTGCTCTGGTTCAGCCTCTTTCCGGCGCCATGGCCGCTCCCGAAAGCGGCATCACCTCTTTCTTCATGAACATGCTGCAACCGGTATTCGGTTCCGGATCCTCCACGCTCTTTATCGCCTGCATGGGCCTGCTGGCCGTCTGCCTCTGCCAGTTCATCAACAACGGCGCCGTGGGCGCCGCACTCATGCCCGTCATCTACAGCTACTGCTCCCACAACGGCACAAATCCTGTTCCCGCGGTCATCATGGTGGTCATGAGCGTGCATCTGGCCTTCCTTACTCCGGCCGCAAGTTCCATAGCCGCGATGCTGCACGGCAATGAATGGATCAGCAGCAGGGAAATATGGAAAACCGTTCCTGCGCTTATCGTACTCTCCTGGCTTTTCATGTTCGCCTCCGTGCTGATTCTTACATCGCTCTTTTTTCAGGACTGAATAGGCAAACGACGCCGGAATGAACCGTCTTCCGCCCGGCCATTCCGGGCCTGCAGAACATCAATGAAGCAGGCACGACAATCCGACGAGCCTTCTCCCTTTCCGTCCGGGACAGCCGCGACCTTTCGGACAGAGAAGCTCCGCATATCGATGCCATGAGAAAAAATACTTCTGTATAACAAAGTTTCCTGCCCGTAAAAATAAAGTTTTCTCCTCGAGTCTTCCCTTTCATCCTTGCGCATAAACAGGAAAACGCCTATCCTTCAGGCTTACGGAACCCTCATTACAGGAGTTGTGTCATGAAAATCACCTTTCTGGGCGCCGCCCAGACTGTTACCGGTTCCTGCTACGTCATAGAAACCGGCACGTCTCGCTTTGCCGTGGACTGCGGTATGTTCCAGGGCAACTCCGCCATTGAAGAGCGCAACTTTCAGACCGACAACTATCGTCCCGACAAGCTGGACTTCATCCTGCTCACGCACGCGCACATCGACCATTCCGGACTTCTGCCCCGCATGGTGAAAAAGGGATTCAAAGGCAGCATCTACTGCACTCATCCCACGGCGGCCCTTGCCTCCATCATGCTTGAAGACAGCGCACACATCCAGGAAATGGAGCATGAGTGGAAAAGCCGCCACGACAAGAGGCGCGGAACTGCGGACACATCCGGCGA
>ENA-OVGB01002586-OVGB01002586.1-human-gut-metagenome-genome-assembly--contig:-NODE-2586-length-12521-cov-5.990614_pt1 | contig 12521 bp, 9 predicted proteins | sample MGYA00237767_ERZ505413 | MGnify/ENA primary metagenome ERZ505413 (study PRJEB26158, sample SAMN06016410) | human gut metagenome | biome: human gut; feature: ankylosing spondylitis patient; material...
TCGGCATCGGCCACTGCAATGCGCGTTCGAACCGTATCCTTCTCGCAAAAAACGCCGCCGGAACCATAAGGTTCCGGCGGCGAAGGCTTTTTCGTTTATTTCTTGTGCTTGCAGATATCCGCAACGTATTCATCCAGCTGCTTCAGCTCATCCTTGTCGACCTCGTTCAGGAACGCGATCAGGCGGGCCTCATCCTCGCGGCGGGACGCGAACAGCTCCAGGCTGTCGCCGGCTTCGCCGAGCAGGCGGCCAAGCGCGATATACTCGCTCAGCGAGCTCTTCAGATTGAACACGTCGCCCTCCGGGCTCTTGAGGTACACGTCGCCTTCACACTCGTGGATGACTTTGCGGAACGCTTCGACTTCTTTGATGTTCTTCAGTTTCATGGTTCCAAACCTCCTTGTTATTTCTTAGACATCTCTTAAAACCGAACACAGTGTATCCGAATCAGGGGGAAAAAGCAAGGGGGAAATTCTATGAATCGCACAAAAATGTTTTGCTATTTTTGTGCAAAATCAACATAGCTCTGGTAACGGCGGAGTGCGGCCTGCCGGGAGTCCGCGCCGAGCGCGAGGATGTGCGCGGCGGGAAGATCAAACTCGTAGTGCATGCGGCCATCGTCCGCCTCTTCGATGCTCGTCCAGAGATCGAGAACGAGGCTTTCAAAGTTCTTCGTGCCGTAGAGCTCGTGGACGACCGTGGTCATCGGCTGCCCGGCTGTGGTGTTGAAGTTGCCCTGCCAGCGCTTGTTTTTGCGCTCGAGGTGGAGCGTCATATCGTCCAGCTCGTCATAGCCGGAGATGGTCAGCGTCCCGTCGAAGCGTGTGCCGCCGATGACGCTGCTCGTCAGCGTGCCTTCGAGCGCGACGGTGTGTACCTCGGCAAAATCTTCGTCGTTGACCGCGTACTCCGTTGCCTCGCCTGACCACGCGACCGGCGTCTGGTGCGGGACGAGCATGGAGATCACAATGTAAAGCACGATCAGTACAGCGGTAAAGCCGAACAGGAACGTCCGGTTGCGGTAAAACCAGTTGTTATTGTTCTCGTTCATGGCGTATCCTTTCTTATTCGGATGAAGCAAAAGGATACGATTTTTCCATAGGAAACGGGGGAATAGCTGCGCAGCACAATCATATGACGTCCAGAATCATTTGGACTGTAAAGCTGCGTATCCCGGAAGTCTCTTAGAGAAAATCACAATTTCGAGCGAAATCATCAAAAAACAAAGATTGAGTCTAAATAAGAAGGAAGACAGAAATAGAGCGAAAGAGCGGTAGTATATACCGCTTCTTCGCTCTATTTGTTTACTGGTTGCAGGTGAGCCGTATTTCCGTAAAAGCATGCGCTATACCATTCCGCTCCGTATGCAGTGCGTCAGAATTCGCAAAAACTGCGCAGAGGTTGGGGCGGCTGTCAGCGGACGGCAAGTAAGGCTACATAGGAGGCCGGCGTTTTCACGCCAAGAAGCGCAGGCGAAGCCATCAATGCTTCGGACAACCTGAAGCAGATTCGAATTATACTGGTATGCAACTTCGGGATATAACCGCTGCGATGGCTTCACTAGCCAATGCGGGTTAAGCGAGGCAAGATAGATTGCGTAGGAAAGATGGAAAAATGCGGTGTTGGTTGCGGAGAAATCAAGACGGTACAACAGATCATATACTTCGACGATATCTGTTACAGAATTCATGCCGCATCCGTCCCCTCCAGCGCTTGAACACGTTGCATAAACTGCCGGATCAACGTGCCCTGCGCCTCCGCATCCAGCATGGAAAAGAGAAACATCAGGGTCGGTGCGGAAGCCGCGTATCTCCCTCGCTCCAAATCACTGTACGCACGGCTGGAGATACGAAGCTGCTCCGCCATCGCTTCCTGCGTAAGCGCCATCTTCTGCCGCAGGGAAGACAATTCCGCGGAAAGAAGCTCAGAGAGCAGCGCCGGGTATGGTTTCATCCTGAAGACCTCCATAGTTTATAAGTTCTATGGAGATTTTATGTCGAAATGAAGCCTACTTCCACGAAGCACACTTCATGCACGCCGTTCAAATCTTGTGAAAAAGCCGAGTTAAAGCACGCAAAACAGTATTTATTCGGTGAAACAACAGAATATCCAATGCGCGCCAGCGCGGAAAGAGAGAAAAGATTACAGCAACGCACCGATTCCTGTGTACGCTCCAGCAGAGTTTGTGAAACTGCTGAGCGAAAAGAGTGAAGAAATCTAAAAAGCGTAAGAACATCCTTTGTAATTTAATAAGTCGATTTGGATGACAGGGGGCAGGCTGAAGCGAGAAAGTGCATAAGCCTGCTTTTTGTAATGAGGAGGGTTTGAATGAACACTGAAATCGTATCGCAGAAGGAAAGATTTCTGCAAGAGGTAGAACAGAAGCTCCTGCACAGGGAGCTGGATGCAAGGCTAGTATGATATAGGCTATAGTCCACAAAACGGATAAAAACACTATGTGCGATACACCGAAAAACCACGTATCAAAAGGAACAGGGGAAAGTTATCCTTGACAAATCGCGTACCATCAGCCATCACTGACATTGTCAGTGGTGGCTTTTTTGCGTTTCGGGAATTTGTTTTGCCGTTTCACTCTGGTGCCGGTTTTGCTTTGGTGATTCATGGCATCCTCATACAGCTCAATAAATTCCTTTTCCCGGAGTGTCAGAGGTGCTTGCGCATCCCGCTTTTGAATCAAATGCTGGTACAGCTTTATCTGGAGAGACAGGAAGTACAAGAGCTCTTTGTGCGCCATCTTCAAATCCCTGACAATCCCGGACAGGAAATCATTTCCGGTGAGATTGCGCATTTCGTGTGGGCAGTCGCAGAGGATATCCAGAAACTGCCCTCTGTACAAAACCGGTGAGAGAACCCATCAGCCGTGGGAAGTCCAGTTCGCTCAGATCCGTCACATCCACCCCCAGCACCGGGCCGTTGGCCTGAAAGCGGGTATATCCCCGGGCCGCGATATCATCCAGAAACTGCTCATAGCTTTTTCTTGTGGGGTTTTCTAGGGTGTATCTGAAAACTCCCAACGCACCCGGACAGCGGGCCTTTTTGCGGTGCGCCGCGTCATTTTTCCTTGAAATACGTCAGTATTCCTGCGAAAAAATGTCTTGCGCAACGCAAAAATCCCTCGCTGCCGGTCACATCATGAGTTTTCAGATACACCCTAAAAACGAAATGAAAGACTGTCCTGATACTCCGAGGGTGTTTTCCCGGTGATTTTTTTGAAGGTGCCGGAAAAATATGCAATATCGCGGTAGCCGCAGGCCTCCGCAACCTCGTAGACTTTCAGCTTTCCCTCGCGCAGCAACGCCATAGCCTTCTGGATGCGGCAGCGCGTAAGATACGCGCCGAGCGTCATATCCGTTTCCTTTTTGAACAGGTGGCTCAGATGTCCTTCGCTCAGTCCCAGCTGCTCTGCCGCCCGCCCGACGGACAGATCGCCGCTGCCGCAGTTTTGCTCAAGGTACACCATTGCCTCGCGCACATAGCGGCTCTTGGGGCCGGGCTTCACGCCGGGAAGCGGCTCTGGCTGCGGTGCGGTTTGTGCGGCGATGCGCTTTTGCAGCGCCAGAACGGCGTTTTCCAGATCGCCGTCATGAAAAGGCTTCAGCAGAAAGTCCACCGCGCCCAGACGGATGGCCGTCTGCGCGTAGGCGAACGAATCGTAGGCGGTCAGAATGATGACATACGCGCGGCTGCCTGCTTCGCGCAGCCGCCGCACCATCTCCAGCCCGTCCATCTTCGGCATTTTGAGATCCGTGATGATAAGCGTCGGCTGGCAGTCCTCCGCGACGGCAAGGGCCTGTTCGCCGTTGGCGGCTTCGCCGACCACGATGCAGTCCAGCGCCGCCCAGTCTACTGCCATGACGATACCCTTGCGGATCATTTCCTCATCCTCTACAACCATTACCCGCATCATACGCCGGGCCCTCCCTTCGCGGGCAGGCGCGCAAGAATACAGGCGCCGCCGCCCTCCGGATTTTCAAGACACAGACCGAACGCGTCGCCGTAATGCTTGCGCAGGATCGTGTCTACATTTAATAGTCCCAGATGTCCCGTCTGCGTTTCCGGCGGTTTGTAAGGCCCCAGAAGGTCCGGCGGGAAGCCGCAGCCGTTGTCCCGGACGCGGATCTCGAGCACGTCCTGCTCCGCAAGCACGGCCGTGACGGAGAGTTCACCGTGTTCTACACCGGAAAGGCCGTGCAGAATGGCATTCTCTGCCAGCGGCTGCAGGAGCATTTTCGGAACCATGCACGAAAGAAGCGCCTCCGGCACGGCTTCCGTGTATGAGAAGCTTTCCGACAGGCGGATGCGCTGAATCTCGACGTACCGGCTCAAAATCTCCAACTCCCGCCGCAGGGGGACAAATTCGTCCGGCGTGATGCAGAAGCGAAGGATATCGGCAAGATTCGTTGACATCAGCGCCACCTGCGGCACTTGATTGATTTTGCTGATCCACTTCATGGTGTCGAGCGTGTTGCACAGAAAATGCGGGTTTAGCTGCGCCTGCAGCATGCGGATCTGCGCGCGGTTAAGTGCGCGCTGGTTTTCCAACAGTGCCTGCTGGTTGTGCCGGAGGGCGACGACCATGGTGTTGAACTGCTGTGCCAATTCGCCCAATTCGTCATGCCGGCCGGCGGGAACGGGAACCTGCACGTCCAGATTATTTTTCCCGACCTGCCGGATGGCGTGATGCAGTCTGCCGATCGGTTGGAAGACCTGCCGGCTTAGCTGCAGGCTGAGTACGACGCTTAAAATGATGCAGGCCAGCGCGCACAGCACGCTCACCGAGTACAAAAGCCGGAGTGTTCCGGCGCTGAGCGGCTGCGGCTGCTGCAGGACGAGATACAGACCGGTTTCGGTATGCTGCCGCACGGTATAGGAAACGTCGGCAGACAGACCGGTGAGCGCCTTGCCGGACAAAAGCTGCCCGCGCAGCGCGTCGGCGAGGCTCTGGGTCTGTGCCGGCTGCGTACAGTAGACCGGACGCCAGCGCGCGTCGAGCAGAAGAAGTTCGTTCTGCGCACCAGCTGTGCCGCCGAGCAGTGTCCGCAGCTGCGTTTCCAGCATGCCGATGGTGAGATATCCGACCGGCGCGCCGTAGCGGTCGGTCAGGAGCATCGCAGCGTGCAGAAGCGGCTCGTCTGTGTCGGCCGGATCTTCTGCCGCGCTGCACACCAGAACACCGGTTCCGGCGCAGGCCGCCTCGTATAAAAGGCCCCAATTGGTCGGCAGCGACCGGATTTCGGGCGCTGTCTGTGTCGAATAGCGCCAGCGGCCGCTGATATCGTAAAGGTCAAAGCGTGCAAAGCTGCGCACGGACTCTGTAGCGTCGAACAGCTGGCTGTAGACCGCCGTGTCCTCCGCTTCTGCGTCAAACAGCGCCTGTGCAACGAGTGGATTGTGCTGCAGGGATGCGGCTGTCTGCAAAAAGCCGCTGTGCAGCGTATCAAGCGCCTCGCAGGAGGCGGACAGCTGCTGTTGGGCCGCCTGCTGGGCGTTCGACGTCATGCGCAGGCGGAAAATCTGCAGCAGCAGACCGGAACACAACAGCATCGGCACCAGAGACACGGCCAGAAACGCCGCGTTCAGCCGCTGACGGAAGGAGGAAAAGTGAAGCCGCTTCATTGTTCCGCCTCCGTCCCGAGATAAAAGGCCCAACTCATCAGAATTGCTTCGCGGTGCTCGCTTGCCCAGCTTACGTCATACGCGACCTGACGAATGGCGGATAGTTCCGGCAGTTTGCTGGCAGGACTCACGTCGCTGCGCACCGGGCGGCGGTAAAAATCAGACTGCAGCAGCTGCTGCACGTCGTAGCTGACGGCAAAATCGAGAAACAGCTTTGCGTTGTCGGGGTGCGGCGCGCCCTTCAGCGCGGCGCAGCCGTCCGGTACGCAGCTTGTGCCGTCTGCGGGGTAGACCATGGCGATCCCGTCTCCGGCGGCGATGCGCTTGCGTGCAGTTTCCTCCAGCGTGACGCCGGCGAGCGCCTCGCCGTTTGCAACGGCGGAGATGATCTCGCCGGAGCCGGACAGGAGCTTCCCGTCCAGGTTTTCCGCGAATGCCCGCAGCACCTCGTCCGCGTCGCCGCCCAGCGCGCAGAGCATCGTCACGAGCGCGGTATAGCTCGAGCCGGAGACGGATGGATCGGCAAAGGCGATCTGCCCGCGCAGCGCAGGGTCGAGAAGATCGGCCCAGCAGCTGAGCTGTCCGGAGGACAGCAGCTTCGGATTGTAGACCAGCACGACCGGAAGCGAGGAAAACGGCGTCCAGCTGCTGTCCTGCGCACGGTACTGCGGCAAAATCTGCTCCGCGCCGCGGCAGACGTAGGGCTCAAACAACGCCCGGCAGGCTTCGAGACTCTCGACGCCGCCGCCGAACATCACGTCGGCCCGTGGTGCGTCCTGCTCCTTTTGCAGCTGCTCAAGCAGTTCGTTTGTGCCGCCCTGTACGACCTCGACCCAGATTCCGGTGCGCGATTCAAATTCCTTGACGATCGGCCACCAGACCTCTTTTTTGTGCGAGGTGTACAGAACGAGACGCTCCGATTCATCCGGCGCGTAGGCGGCTGTATCCTGTGCGGCGGGCGCGCAGCCGGTCAGAAGAGCGAATGCTATACATAATATCAGAATGCGTATGTGTTTCATAGTTTCCGTGTCCTGTAGCAGCGAGAACAAAACTCTCTGTTATTTTGCCCTGATTATAACACATCTCCGGCTCGGTTTTCATTGAATTTTTAAAATTATCGCAGAGAATCACAAATAATCGCAGATTTGTCCACTGTTCTTTTGTGCAGAAACACCGTAAAATGAGAGCATACGATGCAGAACTCCCGTTAGCTGCTGCACGAATTCAAATTTTATCAGGAGGAATATCAGAATGAAGAAGATGCTTGCGCTTCTGCTGGCTGCTGTGATGGTTCTGTCCATGGCTGCCTGCGCCGCCGCTCCGGCGACGACCCCGGCTGACACGACCGCTCCCGCAGAAGATACCCAGACGACCGAAACCACTGAAACCAACGAAACCACCGAGGCTCCCGCAGAGGAAACGCCCGCTGCCGAGCCCGAAAATCTGACTGCGACCCAGCAGATCATCAAGGAAGCCGAAGGCATGACCCTTGAAGAGCTGGCGAAGAAGGCCATTGAAGAGTCCAACGGCAAGATGTTCTACGGCGTCGGCAACTCCAGCCGCGGCAAGAGCGCCCTGCCTCTGTTCATTGAGTATCTGCAGTCCATCGATTCCAGCTACAACATGGAGTTCGAGTGGCAGCAGCCCAAGAACAACAAGATCTTCGATCAGCTGACCGCTGACTCCCTGAAGGGCACCGGCACGTTCGCCATGACCCTCATTCAGGACGGCAACCAGATCGAGAGCAAGATGGTTCAGACCGGCATCCTCGACACCTTCATCCCGAAGGACTGGGCCGATGCCAACGGCACCACCGCCGACGCCTACACCGGCTTCCTGCCGCTGCAGACGCTCAACAAGGTCTTTATGTACAACTGCGTGGGCGACAAGACCTACGATAACTGCTGGGACTTCGTCGCCGAGGGCGAGCATGGCCTGTTCATGGACATCGACTCCGAGATCGTCGGCAAGAACTTCCTGTACATGCTGACCCGCGACGACTACGCAGCGTGGCTGAAGGAGTCCTTTGAGGCTCTGTCCGCTGACGAGCAGGCATACTTCCAGCCCACTATCGCAGAGATGGAATCCGAAGCTGCCGACCTCGGCCTCGGCGCTGACGGCGCTTACGCGCTGGCATGGATCAAGCTGTGGGTCGAAAGCTACAACGCCCAGACCGACGACGGCCCCATCTGCAACACCCTTGTCGACGCTTCCGCGAAGGATCAGTTCGGCCTTCTCGTTTACTCGAAGCTCCGCTCCGTCGAGGAGTCCAGCTCCGTCTCCGTCAACAACATCAAGGTCGCCGCGTATGAGGACGGCTATCAGGGTATCGGCGGCTATGGCTACTGCCATTACCTGTTCGTCACCGACAACTCCCCGCTGCCCTGGACGGCCTGCGCCTTCATCGCCTACATGACCTGCACCGCCGACGGCTTCTCTGCCTGGGGCAAGGACATGGGCGGCTACTCCTCCAACCCGACCGTGGCAGAGGAGACTGAGGCCAACTTCCATCACTCCATCGGCGGCATGGCCGAGGACGGCACCATTGTTGAATTCGCAGCAAAGAACGACCGCGGCTATGAATGGTGGACGACCAACGGCAAGCTCGTGCTCGAGGATCCGGAATACTGCGCAGACGTTGCATTCACCGTCGGCAGCTGGATCGAAATGCTGAGCAAATACTCCGCAGGCTGATCTGTCAACCAGCACCTTACCGGCGCCCCTGGATGCGCATCCAGGGGCGCCTTTGCAAAAACATACCCCATCATCCGCCCTTCAAACCTGAGAAAAGAGGAGGAAGCCATGAGCCGACCCACTACCCTCCGCGCAAGCAGATCCACGATTGTGCTCAATAAGGTCAAGACCTTCTTTTCCAAGCCGCACAACGTCATTCTGCTGCTGCTTGGCATTGTCCTGACCTTCACCACGGTCGCGCCGATCGTCGCCATCGTGGAAGATACCTTCAAAATTCACGCCGGCACCATTGACGCCCATCTGACCGGGCAGGCGTCCGGCTATACGACCGTCAACTACACCGACCTTTTCACCAGCCGCATGGCAAAGACGAATCTGTGGACGCCGCTTCTCAACACGGTGCTCCTCGCTGTCGGCACGTGCGTGGTGTCCATTCTCTACGGCGGGCTGTTCGCGTTTTTGATTACGCGCACCGACCTTGCGTGGAGAAAATATCTGAGCTCCATCTTTATTTTCCCGTACATCATGCCGCAGTGGACGCTGGCCGTCGTGTGGCAGAACCTGTTTAACTCCAACGCCGTCACCGGCACGTCCAACGGCCTGCTGGCAGCCCTGTTCGGCGTCAACATGCCGATTTGGTGGTGCAAGGGCCTGTTCCCGAGCCTGATGGTTCTGGGCCTTCACTACGCGCCGTTCGCCTATATCCTCATCGGCGGCATTTTCCGCAACATGGACGCCAATCTTGAAGAGGCCGCGACCATTCTCGACACGCCCAAGTGGAAGACCATGTTCCGCATTACGCTTCCGATGGTCAAGCCCGCGATTTTGTCCACCATTCTGCTGGTCTTCGGCAGCGCGATGGGCTCTTACCCGGTGCCGCATTATCTGGGCCTGAGCACGCTGTCGACCAAGTATGTCTCGATGAACTCCAAGTATACGGGTGAAGCGAGCATTCTTGCCATCATCATGATGGTCTTCGGCGTGGCGATCATGCTGCTGAACCAGCTCTCGCTCAGAAGCCGCAAGAATTACACGACTGTCACCGGCAAGTCCGGCCAGATCTCCAAGATCACGCTCGGCAAAACCGGCCGCGTCGTCATCGCCTTGATCCTTGTGATTCTCACGTTCTTCACGAGCATCTTCCCCATCATTTCCTTCGCGTTCGAGACGTTCCTGCCGAATCCGGGCGACTATTCGTTCCTGTACACGGGCGACGCGTCGAACCTCACGACCAAGTGGTGGGTCACGGCGGAGAACGTCACCGAAAACGGCATGTACGGCCAGAAGGGCATTTTGTATAACGAGACGATCTGGCGTGCGTTCAAGGGCACGATCCTTGTCTCCGTGGCCTGTGCGCTGCTGGCCGGCTCCATCGGCACGATGATCGGCTACGCCGTCTCGAAAAACCGCCGCAGCCGCTGGGCGAACTATGTGAACTCCGTCGCTTTCCTGCCGTATCTCATGCCGTCCATCGCTGTGGGCGTCGCATTCTTCATCCTGTTCTCGACGGAAAAGCTGAACCTGTTCAATACCTACACGCTGCTCATTATCGTCGGCACGGTCAAATACATCCCGTTTGCCAGCCGCAGCAGCCTCAATTCCATGCTCCAGCTGTCGGGCGAGATCGAAGAAGCGGCCATCATTCAGGATATCCCATGGATCAAGCGCATGACCCACATCATCATCCCCATCCAGAAATCCTCGATCATTTCCGGTTTCCTGCTGCCGTTCATGACGTGCCTGCGTGAGCTGTCGCTGTTCATGCTGCTGTGCGTGCAGGGCTTCATCCTCTCGACGACACTGGACTACTTCGACGAGATGGGCCTCTACGCGTTCTCCAGCGGCATCAACCTGATCCTCATCATCACCATTCTGGTGTGCAACACCCTTGTCAACAAAGTCACCGGCGCAAGCCTGGATAAAGGAATCGGAGGTTAAAATCATGCCTGAAATCAGATTAGAGCATATCACCAAGCGCTGGGGCAAGTTCTATGGTGTGGACGACCTGAATCTGGTCATTGAAAATAACGCGTTCGTCACCCTGCTGGGCCCCTCCGGCTGCGGCAAGACCACCACCCTGCGGATGATCGCGGGACTGGAGACCCCCACTAGCGGACGCATCACCATCGGCGACACGGTGGTATTCGACAGTGAGCTGGGCATCAACATCCCCGCCAACAAGCGGAAGGTGGGCTTCCTCTTCCAGAACTATGCCCTGTGGCCCAACATGACCGTCTACCAGAATATTTCCTTCGGCCTGTCAAACATCAAGGAGGAAATGCCGAAGATCAGCTTTGAGGCGAAAAACGCCGCCCGTCTGGCACAGATCCTCAAAAATCCTCAGGATGTGGTAAAGACTCTTGAGGAATGCCGGGATAAAAACGGCAAGCTGGACGAAACGAAGGCCATCATCAAGCTGATCGATACCTACACCATCTCCCAGTACACTGCCCAAAAGCTGTTCGGCTATCATTTGGAGCAGGGTAAGGACGTGTCCGCCGAGGTAAAGGCTCTGGAAGAAAAGGTGGAGGCCGCTCGAAAGGCTCAGCCCTTCAACGAGAACTTTGAGCTTCTCAAGGACGGCGAGGTGGAAACTGCTGTGCGCAAGCTGACCAAAGAAGAGATCGACCTGTCCGTGCGCCGGGTGTCCCGCATCGTCAAAATCAGTATGTTCATGGACCGCTATCCCGCGGAGCTGTCCGGCGGTCAGCAGCAGCGTGTGGCCATCGCCCGGACGCTGGCTCCCGAGCCCAGCGTGCTGTTCATGGACGAGCCGCTTTCCAATCTGGATGCCAAACTGCGTCTGGAAATGCGCTATGAATTGCAGCGGCTCCATGTGGAGACCGGCTCCACCTTCGTATACGTCACCCACGACCAAATGGAGGCCATGACGCTGGCAACGCAGATCTGCCTGATGAACAACGGTGTCCTTCAGCAGTATGCCGCGCCGCTGGAAGTTTACAATCACCCTGCCAATCTTTTTGCGGCAGACTTCGTGGGCAACCCCTCCATCAACTTTGTGGAGGCCAAGGGCTGGCAGGGGCCTGAGGGCAGCATTGAGCTGACGCTGCTGGACGGACACAAGGCAGTTTTCACCCCCGAGCAGCCATTGCAGCTGCCCCAGTGGTTCCACCGGCGGGACGAGGAGCTGGAAGCCCAGGCGCAGGCTCTGAAGGCCCGTGCGGGAGAGAGCGGCTACGTGGAAAAGAGCAACAAGGACGAGACCTTCCGCTACCACATCGCCAGAGTCAACGACGAGGACGACGGCATCCACGAGGAGCCGATGCTCACCAACGAGGATCTGGTGCTGGGCATCCGCCCGGAGTTCCTGTCCATCACCGGCGGTGGAAATGTGGAGTGCGAGATTTACGGTGCCATGCCCACCGGCATGGAATCCACCGTCAAGGTGCGCATCGGAGAGTATTTGCTCACCGGCGTGGTCTTCGGCAGCACCCTGTTTACCATCGGAAGCAAACACCTGCTGGATATCACCGGCAGCAGCGTGATGCTCTTTGACCGGTCAAGCGGTCGGCGCATCACCTCCGGCACCCTGAAGCTGCTGTGATCCGGGGACTGTTATTCGATCTGGACGGCGTTCTGGTGAACACGACCCCCCTCCACGCCCGGGCGTGGCAGGAGCTTGCCGAAGAATTGGGGATTCCCTTCACTCCGGCAGACTACGAGGCCTTTCTGGGCATCAGCCGGGCACAGTGCCTGGAAATTCTGCTGAAAAAGGGAAACCGCTCCCTTTCGGAATCCGAAAAAGAGAGGCTGTGCACCCGGAAAAATGACCGCTACCGGGAGCTGATCGGCACTTTGACCCCGGCGGCGCTGCTGCCGGGCGTGTCGGAATTCTTACGCGTTGCCCGGGCCGAGGGATACCGGACAGCTCTTGGCAGTGTCAGCAAAAATGCGGAGTTTGTCCTGAAAAAGCTGGAAATTACGGCGTTTTTTGACGCCGTCATCGACGGCAGGAAAATTGTAAACGGCAAGCCCAACCCGGAGGTGTTCCTCAAAGGAGCGGAGGCTCTGGGACTCCCACCTGAGCAGTGCCTGGTTTTCGAGGACTCAGCCGCAGGTATCGAGGCCGCCCACCGGGGCGGAATGAAAGCCATCGGCATCGGAACGGCCCGGCTGCTCCCGTCGGCAGAGCTGACCATCCCAGGCTTCTCCGGCGTAATGCCGGACGC
>ENA-OVGB01002590-OVGB01002590.1-human-gut-metagenome-genome-assembly--contig:-NODE-2590-length-12494-cov-2.219230_pt1 | contig 12494 bp, 10 predicted proteins | sample MGYA00237767_ERZ505413 | MGnify/ENA primary metagenome ERZ505413 (study PRJEB26158, sample SAMN06016410) | human gut metagenome | biome: human gut; feature: ankylosing spondylitis patient; material...
CGCCGCCGTTGACAGCCCCGCCCGCCTTTGCAGATAGGCAATCAAGGGGCGACAGCAAGGAGTGCTGCCGCCCACAGTATTATCAGAGAGGGAGAATTCTATGAGAAATCGGATTGTAAAAGTGACAGAAGTTGTAGTCAGAAGCGCTTTTTACATCATCTCAAACTATGTATTTGTTAGCATGGGACTATCATTTCATACTCAATGGATTTCAATTCTATTTTTGCTTTCAATGGTATGGTCTACTATTGATTACGGAAAGTCCATAAATGAAATAATCGAAAAAAAGGTAATTGCTGAAATACTATGTATATGTTGCATTGCACTGAGTATAGCGATGGCATATTTTGTGGGATATATTCAAGGAGCATTCGTTTCCCTCTGAAAATACAGGGCCACAACTTTCTGCTTAATATATCAGTATGGAACAAGTTATCAAAAAGTCATGAATGCTCGTAGCTCACCGGCCCGGCCAGCAAAAGCAGTAAATCTGAAATTGATTTACTGCTTTTTTGCTCAATAGACTCTTAAATCATCTGAAAATATTTCAACGCATCCCTGATCGCCGCTTCCTTCTCCGGCGGACATTTTGGCACTTTGGCATCTTCCTTCTTTGACAGGTTATAATTTTGCCCCACATCCAGCCCGCACTTGCGCTTTATCTGTGAGATGTACAGGGAAGATACCTTCAAACCGGTATGCTCCAACACATACGCCTTGATCTGCTCATAAGTCGCGCCCTTCTGGAAGCCGGACATATCCATATCTTCCAGCGAGAACTCCACCCGCACCTTCTTTGAGTCGATTTCTCCCTTGGAAAGCAAAACAACCGTCTCCACATGTTCCGTTCCCGGAAACATATCCACCGGCGTTGCCCATTCCGCCCGATACCCGCCGTCCACCAGCACGCGCAAGTCCCTTGCGAGGGTCTCCGGGTTGCAGGAAACGTACACAACCCGCTTTGGTTTCAGCATCAGCAGACTTTGCAGGAACTTCTGGTCGCTGCCGGCGCGGGGCGGGTCCATCATCACTACGTCGGGCGCGTTTCCCTCCTTGGCGAGCTTCTGCATGAAGCGCCCTGCGTCGTCGCAGAGGAAGCGCGCGTTTTCCACGCCGTTGCGGCAGGCGTTCTCCTTCGCATCGCGGATGGCGTCGGCATTCAGCTCCACGCCGATGAGCTGCTTGCAGCCGTCCGACGCGCACAAGCCAATCGTACCCGTACCGCAGTAGGCGTCCAGCAGGGTTTCTGCGCCTGTCAGCTGCGCCGCGTCAATCGCCGTTCGGTAGAGGAGTTCGCATTGCTTCGCGTTCACCTGATAAAAGCTCTGCGGGCTGATGCGGAAGCGCTTGCCGCACAGTTCATCCTCCATGTATCCCTCGCCATAGAGGGTAATTTCCTTCGTGCCCAGCACCATGCTGGTTTCGCGCTGATTGCAGTTCAGCACCACGGTCGTGATTTCCGGGTGGCGCTGAATCAGCTCCTGCACAAATGCCTTCTTGCCCGGAAATTCAAGGCTCGTTGCCACCAGCACGACCATAATCTGCCCCGTCACATGCCCCGTGCGGATGAGGATATGGCGCAGGAAGCCGCGGTGCGTGTACTCGTTGTAGATGCGCAGCTTGTAGGCAGGCAGCATCGCGACGATGGTCTGGATGATGCGGTCAGCGCGGCGATCCTCAATCAGGCAGTGCCGCACGGGCACGACGCGGTGCGTCCCCATGGCGTACACGCCGCTGATGGGCTTGCCCGCCTTGTCCACTGACAGCACGGCATGAACCTTGTTGCGGTAGTGGAATGGGTCGTCCATGCCCAGAATCGGGCGGACTTCGCAAATTCCGGCCAGCAGTTCCGCCACGCGCTGCTGCTTCCATTGCAGCTGCTCCGCGTAGGACAGGCGGGTCAGCTGGCATCCGCCGCATTTTGCCGCTGCGGGGCAGTTCCAGCGGATTTCGCGCGCCGGACGCTGCGCTTTCGCCTGCTCCTTCGGCGGATTCGGACGCGTTTCCTGCATTCGGCGGGTGGTCAGGTGCTTCGGTCGGCGGAAATTGCTCATCGTGTATGTACTCCTTCATTCTCTGTGGGTTCGCTCCATTATAACACGTCTCTCCCTGCCGCTTCAAGTCTTGTTTTTCCATCTTTTCATTTTCGCGCGACTATGCTACAATAGAAGAAACAATCTTCCGTGAGGCGATTTCGATGCTGTTTTCTTCCTCCCCCATCCGTCGTCGGACGTTCTCCTGTATGCGCGGCGATTTGACCATCCGCGGCACAGAGTACCGTCCGAATGGCGAAGAGCTCCCGATTGCCATTGTCTGCCACGGTTTTATGGCAAATCAGCAAACCGTCCGGCAGTACGCGCGGGTGCTGGCGAAAATTGGTTACTGTGCGTACTGTTTCGACTTCTGCGGCGGCAGCGTTCCGCCCTTGGGGCGGAGTGATGGCGCGACGACGGACATGTCGGTGCTGACCGAGGTGCAGGATTTGGAAGCCGTCATTCGCTATGCGCAGTCGCGTCCCTATACCGGCGATACGCTGCTGCTGATGGGCTGTTCGCAGGGCGGGATGGTGTCCGCGCTGACCGCTGCGAAGCATCCGGATGCAGTGGACAGGCTCGTGCTGTTCTACCCGGCCTTCTGCATCCCCGACGACGCGCGCGCGGGGCACATGATGATGGCGCACTTCGACCCTCAAAACCTGCCGGAGAAGATTCACTGCGGGCCGATGCCGCTGGGGCGCTGCTATCCCGAAGCCGTCATGCACATGGACGTTTTCCGCGAAATCACGCCGTACACCGGGCGGGTGCTGATTGTCCACGGCACGGCGGACGGCATCGTCAAGCCGGATTATGCGAAAAAGGCGGCGGAAGCGTATGCGAACGCAGAACTGCACTTGATTGACGGCGGAGCGCATGGGTTTAACCGCCGCCATGACGCGGAAGCGATTCGCTATTTGACCGCATTTGCCGCTTTGTGAGGGGGATTTTATGACCACCGTCGAAATCTGGGGCGCACGCGCCGGGCAGACGCAGTCCCGCCTGTTTGAAGAAATCCGCAAATGCCGTGAAGCTGGTCAGCGTGTCCTGCTGCTTGTACCGGAGCAGTACACGCTGCAAGCCGAGCGAGAACTGGTGGAGCAGCTTCATCTGCCGGGGCTGTTGGATTTGGATGTACTGTCGCCGCGCAGGCTGGGGCGGCGCATCCGGGAGAGCGCTGGCCATTCGCCCAAGGCCGCGCTGGACGAAAGCGGGCGACGGATGGCACTGGCGCAGGCGCTTTCCCTGAAACAGGAGGAGCTGCACTATTATCGCCGCGTCGCGCTGTCACCCGGGCTGCCGGAGAAGCTGTCCACACTGCTGATGGACTTCCAGCGCACGGGGCTGTCAAGCGAAGAATTTGCCGCCTATGCGGAGGAGCTGCCATCCGGCGCACTGAAGGCAAAGGCGCATGATTTGCTGCTGCTTTGGCAGACGTATGACGTGCTGATTGCCGAGCGCTTTCAGGATGAGCCGACGCAGCAGTTTGAGCTGGTGGAACGGCTGCCGGAAAGCGGGCTGATGCGCGATGCCGCCGTGTTTGTCTACCAGTTTGACATGCTGCCAACGCCGCTGTGCGTCCTGCTGGCGACCGCTGCACCGGAATGCGCCCGCATGGTCGTTGCGTTCACGATGGACAAGGACACTGCAAGCGACGGGCACGTTTTCGCCTCCCAGCGCAGGAGTGCGGCGGAGTTGACCGGATGGCTGCGTCAGCGCGGCATTCCCGTGCAGTGGAAGTGGCTGCCAAGCGACCCCGATGAGCGCGACGAAGCCCTCCGCCACCTCGAAGCGCACCTGTTCGCCCGTGACGGCGCGGTGTACCCCGGCGACGCGTCCGCCCTGACGCTCCATGCCGCCGCAAACCCGTATGCCGAAGCCGCTTTCGCCGCGCAGACGCTGCAAAGCTGGCACGAGCGCGGCATTCCGTGGCAGTATATGGCGGTCGCGCTGGCGGATGCGCAGAGTATGGCCGGCATCCTCGCCGTCACGCTGCAAAGCGCGGGGATTCCCTGCTATCAGGCGCGGAAGGACAGTGCGGCGCGGCACGGCTTGAGTCGGATGCTCGTCGGCGCACTGCGTTGCATCTCCGGCGGATTTCTCCGCGCGGATGTGCTGCAAGTGGCAAAAAGCGGCTTTTCTTCCCTGACCCGCGACGAAGCCGATTCGCTGGAGAACTACGCCATCACGCACGGCATCAACCGCGGCAAGTGGCTGCGTCCGTTCCCTTATGGCGACGACGCGGCGGATATGGACGAACTGCGCGTCCGGCTGATTTCGCCCGTGGAAGCCCTTCGGGATGCGCTCCGCCGCGCAAAAACAGCGGGGGATTCCGTCGAGGCAATTTTCCGCTTCTTGGAGGATACCAATGCGTATGACCGCCTGATGGCGCGCGAGGAAGCGCTGCTTTCGCGCGGGATGGCGGCGGAAGCAACGCAGAATCGGCAGGTATGGACAATCCTGATGACGCTGCTTGATCAGCTGTATGCGCTGCTGAGCACGCAAAAGGCAAATCAGCGGGATTTGGCACGGTTCGTGGAATCAGGTTTGACAGGCGCGTCGATTTCGTCCCTGCCGCCGCAGCCGGACACGGTGATGATCGGCGAAGCGGGGCATTTGATGACCGGGCGGATTGATGCGCTGCTCGTCATGGGAATGCAGGACGGCGCGCTTGGCAGTACGGCGGATTCGCTCCTGTCCGAGACGGAGCGGCGCACGCTGTGCGACTTGGCGCAGCGCGCGATTGGTCTTACGCAGCAGGAGACGTGCGCCCTGCGGCAGTCGGACTTCTACCGTACACTATCCCTCCCCCGGCGCTTTCTGACCGTCACCTGTTCGCAGGGCGGGCAGGATGGCACGGCGTTTCGTCCGGCGGGGCTGCTGGAGGACATGACGCAGCTGTTCCCACATATGGTGGTATCCGGCGGCGTGCTGGCAAACGACGTCGCACCGCTCTCCCCCGCCATGGCGCTGGATGCACTGCCGCACCACCTGCGGCAAGCTGTCGACACCGACACGCCGCTTCCGGAGCAATGGGCAAACGTCCTGCGCTGGCTGTATTTCGACCCGGAGTGGCACAGCCGCTGTCAGGCCGTGCTGGATGCGCTGAACCGCCACGGCACGGCGATTTTCCTCTCCCGCGACCACACGCGGCGGCTCTTCACGCAGGACAAGGTGTCCATCAGCCGTTTGGAGGGCTTCGCGCAGTGCCCGTATCGGCACTTTGTGAACTACGGCTTGAAGCCCGTCATCCGCCGCGAGTACGAGTTCGACCCGGCGGATGTGGGCGATTTCTACCATGCCGCGATGGAGGGGTACGCCGCCCTTGCGCTGAAGGAGCCGGATTTTCCGGATTTGCCGGACGAAAAAATCCACGCGCTGATGGATACGGTGCTGCTGCCGCTGACGACCGCGTGGGCAGATGGTCCGCTGAATGAAACGCCGTCCCTGCGCCTGCAGGGCGAGAAGTACCGCCGAACGGTGCACCGCGCCGCGTGGATGTTCACGCATCACGCGCAGCACAGCCGCTTCCGCACCGTCGGCGAGGAAGTTGTGTTTGGCGAGGAGGACGGGCTGCCCCCGGTGGTGCTGACGCTGCATGATGGACGGAAAATCGCCCTGCGCGGCAAAATCGACCGCATCGACCGCTGGGAGGGCGACGAGGGCGTGTATCTGCTCGTATCCGACTACAAGAGCAGCCACCGCGACATTGACCCGACGCGCCTATGGTACGGGCTTCAATTGCAGCTGCTGCTGTATCTGCAAGCCGCGTGCGAGGGGCTGGACGGCAATCCGGCGGGCGCATTCTACTTCACGATTCAAGACCCGATGGTAGATACGGCGGATGTAAAGGAATCCGCGGAAAAGGCGATTGCGAAAAAGCTGCACCTGAAAGGCATTGTGCTGGCGGATGTGGACGTGGTGGAAGCGCTGGATTCCAATCCGGGATATTCGTTCACGAAAATCTTTAATGCGGATAGCAGCGTCGCTTCCTCGTCTGATGGCTACACGTCGGAGGAAATGGCAGCACTGCTTGCCCACGCCAAGAAGATGGCGGCGGAGCTGGCCGACCGCATCCGCAGCGGCGAAATCACCCCGTCCCCCGCCGTCATCAGAGACTGGAACGCCTGCCAGTGGTGCGACTGCGCCGGAGTCTGCAAGCTCGACACGTCCATCCCCGGTCATGAAAAACGTGAACTTCCGCCGCTGAAGAAGCAGGATTTATTGACCCTCATGGCGAATGATACAGATGCACCCGGCAATGAGGAGGACACGTCACCGTAAAAGCGGTGAATTTTTCTCCCGAACACAAAGGAAATTCATCAGAGGCATTGCATCCGGGCGCAAAATGGTTTATAATAGAGATACGAAACTCTCACTCACAAGGAGGCGTTTACCCATGATTCAGATTATCGCAGGCAAGAAGGGCTCCGGCAAGACCAAGCGGCTGATTGACATGACCAACAACGCGGTCAAGACCAGCTCCGGCAACGTCGTTTTCCTCGACAAGAACGACAGCTATATGTACGAAGTGGACCGCGCGGTTCGTTTCGTCAACGTCGAAGAGTACAGCGTTTCCAGCGCGGAAATGTTCCTCGGCTTCCTCGGCGGCATGCTCGCCAGCAACTACGACGTCAAGACCGTCTTCATCGACGCGTTCCTCAAGCTGATCAAGATTGACCTCGCCGACGCGAAGTGGTTCTTCGACAGCCTCGAAAAGTACGCGCAGAAGCATGATGTGACGTTCGTGCTGTCCGTCAGCGCCGATCCCGAAGCGCTGCCCGACTTCTGCAAGGGCTACATCATCTAATTGGAACAGCCCACGAGGGCGGCGGAGCATGTAAGCCGCCGCCCTTTTGATATTTCGCGTGAAGGGGGCAAGGGGGGCGAGTGCAGGCTTCTCCTGTTTTCATTGTCCCTTGTCGTTCCCGCAGGAGCGCCCCCCTGCAACATAATTACCTATTATAATAGGTAGGAAACCCAGCAACCGCAAGCAGAAACTCGGCAAGAACCCTTTCTTGCCCTCAACCCAGCAGGCATCGCCCTGCGGATAGGAGCGTGATTTCCATGTCATTCATTTCCACCCGCGGCGGCGCCTGCGTCACGGCATCCCAAGCCATCCTGCGCGGTCTTGCGCCCGATGGCGGTCTGTATGTCCCGGCGGTGTTCCCGCAGATGACGCTGGCGGACATTGCCGCGCTGACCAAGCTCGACTACCGCGCCCGCGCGCTGACCATCCTCCGTGGCTATCTTGATGATTTCAATGCGCAGGAACTGGCAGACGCAATTGCCAGCGCCTACGAAGCCGCCAAGTTCGATGACGCCGCGATTGCACCGACGAAGAAGCTCGACAGCAACACCCATGTGCTGGAACTTTTCCACGGGCCGACGCTCGCGTTTAAGGATATGGCGCTGCAGCTGCTGCCGCACCTGACGACGCTCTCCGCCAAGAAGAACGGTGAAAACCGCGAAGTGGCAATTCTCGTCGCGACCAGCGGCGACACGGGCAAGGCGGCATTGGAGGGCTTCAAGGACGTGCCGGGAACATCCTGCACCGTCTTTTATCCAACCGACGGCGTCAGCGACGTACAGAAGCTGCAAATGACCACCACGGGCGGCGAAAACACGCACGTCATCGCCCTGAACGGCAATTTCGACGATGCACAATCCGGCGTGAAGGCGCTGTTCTCCTCCGCGGATTTCCACCAGCAGGTGAACGCGCGCGGCAAGGTGCTTTCCTCCGCCAACTCGATTAACTTCGGCCGCCTCGTGCCGCAGATTGTCTATTATTTCTCCGCCTATGCCGATTTGCTGAACGCGGGCGCGATTGCGCTGGGCGACGAGGTGAATTTCGTCGTGCCGACGGGCAATTTCGGCAATATCCTCGCGGGCTACTACGCACGGAGCATGGGGCTGCCGGTCAAGAAGCTCATTTGCGCCTCCAACCGCAACAACGTGCTGACGGATTTCTTCCTTGGCGGCGTTTACGACACGCGCCGGCAGTTCTTCAAGACGACCTCCCCTTCGATGGATATCCTGATTTCCTCGAATTTGGAGCGTCTGCTGTTTGAATGCGCCGACCGCGACGGCGCGCTGATCGCCCGCTGGATGCAGCAGCTGCGCACGAGCCAGTCCTACGCCGTTGGTCAGCAGCGGCAGGAGTGGCTGCTGAGCGTCTTTGCCGCCGGGTACGCTGATGACCGCGACTGCGCGGAGGAAATCGCCCGCGTGTTCGAGCAGCATCACTACCTGATGGACACGCACACCGCCGTTGCGAGCCGCGTTCTGCGCCAGTACCGCGAGACGTCGGGCGATTCGACTCCGACGGTTATCGTGTCCACCGCCAGCCCCTACAAGTTCGCCGCCGATGTGCTGACTGCCGTCGCCGGAAAGAACGCCGTCGCCGGACTGGATGCATTCGCTTGCTCGGATGAATTGGAAGCGCGTTCGGGGATGCCCGTGCCGCAGCAGGTGAAGGCACTGCGTTCCCTGCCGATTCGCCACACGGCGCACTGCGAGAAGGGCGGCATGGCGCAGGCGGTGCTGGACGCTTTTGGCGGAAAGTAAATCCCCAGTGGAAAATTGGAAGGGACTAATATGAACAACACGGACATGCTTTTTGTCCAGAAGAAGCTCAATGATTTGGTCGGCTGCACCCTCATCAACCTCTCCCGCACGGCGGATTTGCTTTGCCTGTCGTTTGCGCCGCGCGCGCTGACGACCGAGGTGCAGGAAGAACAATCCCTGCACTTGCAATGCTACTATCGTCTGGTGCAGGATGGGCGGGTTTCCTTGGCGCGAAGTGACTATTTCCAGCCGTCGGAAGCCATGTGGGATTTGTGGCGCAAGCAGGGTTTGGAGGAGGATGTCATTCCGGATGACTACCGCTGTGACGAGTTGGGCGCGAACCGGCTTGATGACCGCATTGTGGAGCTGAACGATGTGCTGACGGGCATCGAAAACCGCTTCATCGTCCGCACGGTGATGGTGGATTCTATCGGGGATGTGACGCTGTGCTTTGACAACGGCGCGGTGTGGAGCATTCTGGTAGACACATCCGGGGGCGAGGAATGCTGGCGGTATCTGCCCGCGAACGAAGAGCAGCCGCAGCTGGTGCTGTACTCGGATGGCATTGAGTGCGAGTGAAGGGGCATTTCTGAGCGCAAAACGCTGGAATGCGCGATTTCACACGGCGTAGGCGCTTTCTTTCCTCTTGCTTGATTTTTGTTGTTGCGCTCATCGCCTCTGCGGAGGCGACTATGTTACTTTCTGGCGCGCCAGAAAGTAACCAAAGAGCGCCCGCCTCTTCCATTTCTTGCGGGAAAGAGCAGCGGAGGCTGTCCGGCTTGTCGGCACTTCCCTTGCGCTGTTTTTCGTGTGGAAAATACAAAATTCGCACTTGTTTGCGCAAAAAGAGACAGCGGCACAGGTACACACGCATTTTCCCGCCTTTTCGCTGTCCTCTGCATTTTGCGGAATCGTACGGTTAATACTGCGTCGTGACCCCGTCAAGGCAGCGCCAGTACGCCTGATTCGCTTCCAGCGCCACGCCGTCCTTGGCGAACAGCTCGTCCACCGTCAGCAGCATGAAGCCGCGCTCCTCCAGCTTCGGGATGAATATCTCCGTCGCCTTGGCGGAGTTGATTTTCATGTCGTGCATGAGGATGATGCCGCCATCCTTGGTGCTGGCGGCAATGGTGTTGGCGGTGCGGTAGGCATCGGGGCCCTGATCGCCGCCGCTCCAGTCCTGCGCCTCCGCCGTCCACTGAATCAGCGGCCATCCGACGCCGTAGCTGCCCATGCGCTGCCACTGTCCACCGGGTGCGCGGGCGTACGCCGGGGCAATGCCGATGGCGGCGATATCCTCGGCGGTGGCACCAATCTTGTTCATGGCAGAGAGGGCCACGCCCAGCTGGGTGGTCCAGATCTCGTTGGCATCATGCTCGACCCAGCCCGGTTTGGGGAAATACTGGGTGAATTCTTTCTGGGCCACGCTGCAAATTTTGCCGTCGTGGTCAAACAGGATGCAGCGGTTCGAGGTCGTTCCGGCGTCAAGCGCCATAATGTACTTTTTCATAAGGCACTTCCTTTGGCGGGTATTTGCGATGATTAAAATTATTGTAGCATAACCACCAAAAACTGCAAGCAAAAAGCAGGGTATAGTAGCTGAATCTGCAAAACGCCCAAAACCGATTCCGCAGTTTTGGGCGTTTTGCTAAATGCTGTTTGCTTATTGGTTGGCGGCAAAGATCCACCATTCGCCGTCGATCTGCACCTCCAGTGTGCCGTTCTCACTGCCGTAGCGGTAGGCGTAGCCGGTGCCGAAGTTGGATTGCCCATCTTCGGTGGGGAAGGAGTCACTGTCCACGGTGGAGGTAATGGTGCCGTCGGGTGCGGCCTTGGCGTCGGTACCGCTGACCGTGCAGGTGTCGTAGTAGATAACACCTTCCAGCATCACGGCGTGCGCCGGGGCGATGGCAATGCTGGATTCGGCACTGTCCTCGGCTTTGTAGGTGCCGTCGGTGTTGTCCTCCACGGGGGAACTGCCCTCGTCCGCGTAAGGGCTGGCGGCGCTCATCAGCGGTTCATCAGGGGCGGCTGCTGCTTCGGGGGCGGTTTCGGCGGCAGCAGCGGCGCTTTCCATAAAGTCGTTCTTGCTGCTTCCGACGCGCCAACCGGCCACGCCGACCATCAGCAGCCCGGCGCAGGCGGCCACCGAGAGCGCGGGCATCCAGTATACAGGTTTCTTGCGGCGGCGCACGGCGGGGCGGGCGGCCGCCAGGATCAGGTCATCGTCCACCCGGCCGATGGCCTCAAATAACTGGCGTTCGTTCATACGGCCACCCCTTTCTTTTGTAAGTATGCGGCCAGCTTGCCGCGGGTGCGCGGACCTTGCCCTCGGTCAAGCCGTAACGCGCCGCAATGTCGGCGGTGGCATCGCAGTACCAGTACCGCCGCAGAAAAATATTGCGGGTCTCCTCGGGCAGGGTGCGCAAAAACTCGCTGATGAGCCGCCCGGTCTCGGCGGCGTCGAAGGTATCCTCCACACTGCCGGGGGCGGCCACGCACTCGGCCAATTCGTCCAGCGGTGCAAAGGTCTGCCCACTGCCGCGCTTTTGGGCCGTGGCTTTGTCCAGGCGGTCCAGCGCCAGGTTGCGGGTGATGCGCCCCAGGTAGGGGGCCAGCCGTGCGGGCCGGTTATCCGGCATACTGTTCCAGGCGGCCAGCCAGGTATCGTTTTCACATTCTTCCACGTCGTGGGCGCTGTGCAGGATATTGTCGGCAATTTTGCGGCAGTACGCGCCGAACTTAGTGGCGGTCTCGGCCAGTGCCTGCTCGTCCCGGGCCCAGTACAGGGCCACGATGGCAGCATCCTCCATGCTTAAACCTCCTTTATACCTTTATATAAGGAAAGCGGGCGGAAATGTTACAGCAAAAGCCTGCTTTTTTGGGCAGGCTTTGGTTTTACAACATGTGTTTTTTGTGCAGCACCCAGGCCGACAGGATGCACAGTGCCAGCGTCAGCCCCAGCACGATGGCGAAACCGGCGGTGGAGTTGGCAAAAGGCATGCCGTCCGCCTGCACGTTCATGCCGTACAGGCCGCTGATGACGGTAGGCACGGCCATCAGCAGGGTGATGCTGGTCAGATATTTCATGGCGTTGTTCAGGCGGTTGTCCAAAATCGAGCTGAACAGCTCCCGCGTACCTTTTATATCGTCGCGGTAGATGCTGGTCATCTCGATGGCCTGGCGGATCTCAACGATAACGTCGTCCAGCAGTTCGCGGTCGTCGGGGTACTGCTCCAGCCGTTTGTAGCGGGTCAGGCGGTCCAGAACCGTGGCATTGGCCCGTAAGCTGGTGGCAAAGTAGACCAACGTGGACTCTAAGCCGTGCAATTCCATCAGGTCGCTGTCCTTCAAGTCGCCGGACAGGTTTTTCTCAATGGCCTGGCGGCGGCGGTCAATGAGCCGCAGCTCCTGCTGGTACATCGAGGCCGCACGGTAGAGCAGCTGGTAGACGAACCGCATCTTTTTGCGGGTGGAAAAGCCTTTGACCCGGCAGGCGGTGAAGTCACCGATAACAGGTGTGTCCACCGAGCAGACCGTGATGATCAGTTCCTGCGTCAGGATGATGCCCAACGGGATGGTGGTGTAGATGCCTTCGCCGGAGTCAGGCACCTTGATGGGAATGTCCACGATGATGAGGGTGTAGCCATCCTCCAGGCTGATACGGGCCGACTCTTCCGGGTCGGTAGCGGCCATCAGGTCGGCAGGCTCTATATCTAAGGTAGAGGCCACCAGACGGGCCTCGTTTTCATCCGGGCTGTTCAGGCAGACCCAGCACCCCTCGCCGATCTCATCAACGCGGGTAAGCTGCTTGTCCTGGGTACGGTAAATCTTCATCATGGCAGTTGACCATCCATACATTATAATAATACCAGTATAAAGCCTGCAAGATAA
>ENA-OVGB01002592-OVGB01002592.1-human-gut-metagenome-genome-assembly--contig:-NODE-2592-length-12490-cov-34.150945_pt1 | contig 12490 bp, 9 predicted proteins | sample MGYA00237767_ERZ505413 | MGnify/ENA primary metagenome ERZ505413 (study PRJEB26158, sample SAMN06016410) | human gut metagenome | biome: human gut; feature: ankylosing spondylitis patient; material...
CCGGTCTGCGGCTTAAAAGCCCCACTGGGGCTTTCATGCCCTGCGGGCACCGCCGCGCTTTTCTGGTTCTCTTTTGCCACCAAAAGAGAACATCTCCGTCAGCGCTGCCCTTTCGCACAAGCCAATTTATTTGATTTCGATTTCTACTTTCCCAGACACCTGCGCAAGCACGCCTTCAGACGCGGTTGCGTTCAAAAAGCCCGGCAGCTGCTTTTCCAGTTCCGCCAGCGCATTGCCGCGGTGGCTGATGGCGTCTTTTTCATCAGGCGTCAGCTGGGCATAGCTGCGCTTTTCCGTGTTGGGGCGCTTGTCATGCCTGCCCACGCCGCAGTCTGCAGGGATGAACAGCGGGTCGTAGCCAAAGCCGTAGTCCCCGTTCAGCCGCTCAAAGGCAATGCTGCCCGGGCACTCGCCCATGCAGGTCAGGTGCCGCCCGTCCGGCAGGATGAAGCACACCGCCGAGACGAACTTTGCCCCGCGCTGTTCGGCGGGCACAGCCTTCATGGCGTCCAAGAGCTTATCGTTGTTGGCCTCGTCGTCGCCGTGATGGCCGCAGTAGCGGGCGCTGTAGACGCCGGGCGCACCGCCCAGCGCGTCCACGCACAGGCCGGAGTCATCGGCGATGGTGGGCAGGCCGCTGGCTTTGCAGATGGTCTCGGCCTTGATGAGGGCGTTTTCCTCAAAAGTGGTGCCGGTCTCATCGGGTTCAATGGTGATGCCCAGCTCCTTCTGGCTGACCACCTCGTGGCCCTGCGCTTCCAGAATGCGCCGCAGCTCACGGAGCTTACCGGCGTTGCCGGTCGCTGCACAAATTTTCATGTTTTTCTCCTCTCTGCCCCTGTCGAACTCCTACACTTGGCTCCCCTGCCAGGGGAGCCGGACGCGCCAAAGCGCGGCCTGAGAGATCTGATTGCAGATCCGTTCGATACTTAATGCTTCCACTGCCGGGGCAGCAGCTCTTCCACATAGCCCTCCGGGGTGAAGGGGATCAGGTCATCGATGCCCTCACCCACGCCAATGAACCGCACGGGCAGGCCCAGCCGCTGCTTGACCGCCACGACACAGCCGCCCTTGGCGGTGCCGTCCAGCTTGGTCAGGATGATGCCGGTGGCGTTTGCCGCCTTGCAGAACTCTCTGGCCTGGCTGATGGCGTTCTGGCCCGTGATGGCATCCAGCACCAACAGGGTCTCCAGGCTTGCCTCGGGGCTGGCCTTTTTGACACTGCGGCTGATCTTGGAAAGCTCTGCCATCAGGTTTGCCTTGTTGTGCAGGCGGCCCGCCGTATCCGCAATGACCAGATCATAGCCGCGTGCGGTGGCCGACTTGACCGTGTCAAAAATGACAGCGGCGGGGTCTGCGCCCTCGCCCGCCTTGACAAGGGGCACACCCGCCCGGTCGGCCCAGATCTCCAGCTGCTCGCTGGCGGCGGCACGGAAGGTATCGCCTGCAGCCAGCATGACCTTTTTGCCCTGACGGGTATAGAAATCGGCCAGCTTGGCAATGCTGGTGGTCTTGCCCACGCCGTTCACGCCGATGACCAGAATGACGGCGGGTCTGCCGTCCAGCTGCATCTCAGCTTCGGGGCGCATCTCATCGGCAATGAGGTCGCGCAGTTCATCGCTGGCCTGCTCACCGGTTTTCAGGCCCTTCTCGTTCACCCGGTCCCGCAGCTTGTCCACCAGTTTGATGGCCACTTCACCGCCCACATCGGCCAGAATGAGCTGCTCTTCCAGCTCATCGTAAAGATCATCATCGATCTTGCTGCCGGTGAGGGTATTCATAATGTTGCCCCAGAAGCCCGTGCGGGTCTTTTCGAGGCCGTCCTTCATCTTGTCTTTTTCTTTTTTGCCAAATCCAAAGAGGCCCATTGGTTCTCTCCTTTGTTTTGCTGTTTCTATCCGTGATGGCAAAACCCGCCATTTCACGATTTGCGCTCAGTGCTGCCCGGTATGCCAAGGGCTCCCCTACTAGGGGAGCTGGCGAGCGAAGCGAGACTGAGAGGTTTAATCTATTATACCTACGAAACCAGCGTCGCGTCAACCTGTTCCAGATCCAGCTTGAGCAATTTCGACACGCCGTCCTCCTGCATGGTCACGCCGTACAGGACATTGGCGGCCTCCATGGTGCCGCGGCGGTGGGTGATGACGATGAACTGGGTCTTGTCGCTCACCCGGCGCAGATACTGTGCAAAGCGGCTGACATTGGCATCATCCAGGGCGGCTTCGATCTCGTCCAGGATACAGAACGGTGCCGGGTTGACGGCCAGGATCGCAAAATAGATGCTGATGGCCACCAGCGCCTGCTCGCCGCCGGAAAGGGCTTCCAGGTTCTTGATGACTTTGCCCGGCGGTGCCACCTGAATGCCAATGCCGCAGGAAAGCACATCGCTTTCATCCTCCAGCACAAGGCTGGCTTCGCCGCCGCCAAACAGCTCGGCAAAGATGCGGCCGAAATTTTCGTTGATGGCCCGGAAGCTGTCGGTGAAGATCTCCTTCATCTGGCCGGACAGGCTGGCGATCATCCGCGTCAGCTCGTTCCTGCTGCCCTCCACATCGGCCACCTGAGCACTCAGGGCATCGTACCGCTCCCTGACCTCCTGATATTCCTCAATGGCGCTGACGTTCACATTGCCCAGCGCCCGGATCTGGTTGCGCAGGTCGGCCACCTGCGCCCGCAGGGCGGGCAGGCTGTCGAACTCCACGCAGAGCTCCTCGGCCTGGCTCACCGTCAGCTGGTATTCATTCCAGAGCTTGGCGGCGGTGGCATCGTATTCGCTCTCAGCGGCTGCTTTCCGCTCGGCCAAGCGGGCCATCTCCCGGCCCATCTCCTCGCGGCTGTCGGCAGCAGTGCGGGCCCGGGCCAGTGCCTCGGTCTCGGCCTGCTGGCAGGAAAGCCGCTGTTCGGTGGCCTTCCGGATCTCGGCTTCTTTCGCTTCGATCTCCGCCCGGCTGTCGGTCTTGGCCTTGCGGATGGCCTCGATCTCAGCCCGGCAGGCATCACTGCGGGCGGCAAGGGCGGCAAGGCTCTCTTCCAGAGCGGCCCGTCGGCTCTCGGCATCCCGGGTGCGCTGTTCCAGCGCTTCGATCTGTGCCTGCGCCAGCTCGGCATCCTTCTGGCGGCTCACCTGTTCCAGCCGCTTGGCGCTCACCTGCTCGGCCAGCGCCCGCTGCCGGGTCAGGAACGCATCGTCTCCCTCGGCAATGCGGTTCAGCTCGCCCGATTTTGCTTCGATCTCCCCGGCCAGTGCAGCTTCCTGTGCTTCGGCCTGCGCGGCCTTTTCCCGGCTGTCAGCCAGCTGGGCGTTCAGGGTGTCGATCTCCTTCTGCCGCGCGGCAAGGGCCGTCTCGGCCTGCTCCATGGCGGCTTCCAGCCGCTTGCGCTCTGCTTCGGCCCGCACACGGTCGTTGGCGGCAGTGATCTGCTCACTGCTGGCGGCGGTCAGCTCTGCGTTCAGGGCATCTGCCTGCTGTTTGCACTGGTCGGTCTTTTCCTGAGCGGCAAGGCACTCCTTCTGCAATTTCGCAGCCTTGACCCGCAGCTCCTCCAGCTCCTGCTTGCGGGTGAACAATCCCGCGCTGCGCTGGACACTGCCGCCGGTAAAGCTGCCGCCCGCATTGACCACCTGACCATCCAGCGTGACGACCTTGCTGCGGAAACTGTTGTCCCGGGCCACACGGGAGGCCTCGTTGATATCGTCCACCACGATGATGCGGCCCAGCAGATTGGACACGATGTCACTGTACCGTGCATCGGCCTGGACCAGACTGCTTGCCAGCCTTGCCGAGCCGGACAGTTTTCCCCGGAACACACCGGGCTGGACTGTATCCAGCGGCAGGAAGGTGGCGCGGCCCGCGTTCTCGCTCCGCAGCAGGGCGATGCCTGCCTTGGCAGCGGCTTCGTTCTCCACCACGATGTTCTGCAGGGCACCGCCAAGCGCGGTCTCAATGGCGACCTCCCGGCCCGGCTCCACCCGCAGGATGGAGGACACCGGCCCGATGATGCCCCGCAGCCGCCGGGCGGATGCCGCCCGCATCACGGTCTTGACGGAGTTCTGGTAGCCTTCCATGTTCTTTTCCAGCTCCCGCAGCACGGAAAGCCGCTGACGGGCGGCATCCAGCTCCCGGTTCAGCTGCTGTTCGGCACGGTCGGCTTCCTCCAGCGCGGCGCGGCGGCTCTTCAGTTTGAGTTCCAGACCGGCCCGGATATTTTTGAGCTGCTGCTCATTCTCGGCCAGCGTGGTGAGGTACCGCACGGTATCCTCCAGATCCTGCTTTGCGTCGTCCCGCTGGACAGCCAGCACCTCGGCAGCTTCTTCCAACGCAGGCAGACGGCTCAGGGCCGTCTCAGCGGCAGCCTCGGCGGCGGCCTGAGCCACCTGCGCTTCGGTGTGCCGGGCCGTCAGGGCCGCCACCTCGCCCCGCAGGGTATCCCGGCGGGCACCGCTCTGGTCGTTTTCCCGGGTCAGGCGCACCAGCTCATCGTTCAGGGCATCCAGCTCTGCGGCCAGTTTCCGGCCCGCCAGCTCCATGCTCTTTGCCACAGCGCGGTGGCGTTCCAGCGCGGCGGCGGCCTCGGTGCTGTCCTGCTGCCCGGCGGCGATCTCTGCCCGCAGGTCTGCGGCGCTTTCCTCGTTGCGGGCAATGTCGTTTTCCAGCACGGCGATCCGGCTCTCGCTGCCGCTGATCTGCTCGGTGATGCTGCGGATATCCCCATTCAGGCGCTCGACCGCAATGGTCAGCTGTTGTGCCTGCATCCGGATCTCCTCAGCCTCGCTCTCGGCGGCTTTGGTCTGGCGGTCGAACCGCTCATAATCGGCCTGGGCTGTCTCGTAATCCCGCACCTGACGGCGCACGGCTTCCTTGGCCCGGTGCACGCCGTCCGTCCACAGGGTCACCTCCAGCGTTTTGCGCCGGGCGCTCAGTTCCAGAAACTTCCGGGCCTTTTCGCTCTCTTTTTCCAGCGGGCCCACCCGGGCCTCCAGCTCGCCCAGGATATCCCGCAGGCGTTCCAGATTTTCGGCGGCGGCGGCAAGGCGGCGCTCGGCCTCGTTTTTGCGGTAGCGGTATTTGGCAATGCCGCAGGCTTCCTCAAAGATCTCCCTGCGCTCGCTGCTCTTGGCCGCCACGATCTCGGCAATGCGGCCCTGCCCGATGACCGAGTAGCCATCGCGGCCGATGCCGGTATCCAGCAGCAGTTCATACACATCTTTCAGGCGGCAGATCTGCCCGTTGATGCTGTACTCGCTCTCGCCGGAGCGGTAATACCTGCGGCCGATGGTCACCTCGTCCGCTTCCACATCCAGCGCGTGGCTGCTGTTGTCCAGCGTCAGGCGCACCTGAGCAAAGCCCATGGCCCCCCGCCGCCGGGTGCCGCCAAAGATGACATCCTCCATCTTTCCGGCGGCGCGCAGCTGGCGGGCGCTGGTCTCGCCCAGCACCCAGCGCACGGCATCGGACAGGTTCGACTTGCCCGAACCGTTGGGGCCCACCACGCCGGTCACGCCTTCATCAAAGGTGATCTTGACCTTATCGGGAAAGCTCTTGAAGCCCTGGATCTCCAGTTCCTTGAATACCATTTACTTTTCCTTTATCACGCCCAGGAGCTTGAGGGCTTCGCGGGCGGCGTGCTGCTCGGCCATCTTCTTGCTGCGGCCCTCACCCCGGGCGACCTTATCGGAGTTGAAGCGGACAGCCACCACGAAATGCTTGTCGTGGTCGGGGCCGGATTCCTGCTCCACCACATAGCTCAGCCGCTCCTCGGGGTTCTGCTGGACGATCTCCTGCAGGCGGGTCTTGTAATCGGCCTCAGCGTGCTTGCCCTCGGTGATGAAGGGCAGGATGAAGCTCTTTGCCACCTCCATGCCGCCGTCCAGATACAGGGCGGCGATGACGGCCTCAAAGGCATCGGACACCACGCTGGGGCGGGTGCGGCCGCCGCAGCGCTCCTCGCCCCGGCCCAGGCGCAGATACTCGCCCAGATTGATCTCCTGCGCAAACTGGAACAATGCGCCCTCGCTGACCAGGCTGGAACGGATGCGGGTCAGGTCGCCCTCAGGCCGGTCGGCGTAGGCGTGGAACAGATAATCTGCCGAGACGATCTGCAGCACGCTGTCGCCCAGAAATTCCAGCCGCTCGTTGTGCTGCACCGGCGTGCGGCTCTCGTTGGCGTAGCTGGTGTGGGTGAGCGCCGTCTCCAGCAGCTTCGGATTCTTGAACTTGTAACCAATAATTGTTTCCAACTGATGGCTCATATCTCTTAGCTCCCTTGAATCTTTTTGGTATCCTCGCCCTCTCAGGCCGCTTCGCGTCCAGCTCCCCCAAAGGGGGAGCCTGCACAGCACCCTGGAAAGCACCAGCTGACCGTCACCCGCCATTGCCTCTCCCTTTGGGAGAGGTGGCATCGCGTCAGCGATGACGGAGAGGGCAAGGCCGCTTTCCTTACTCTTTGTTCAGCTCATCCAGCGCGCTCTGCATGGTGCCGCACAGGTCGTTTTCCACGCAGATCTTGGCCTGCCGGATGGCGTTCTTGATGCCCTTGGCCTTGGAGGAGCCGTGGGCCTTGATGACCGGCTGCTTTGCGCCCAGGAAGGGTGCGCCGCCGTATTCCTCGCTGTCCATCTGGTGCTTCAGGTCCGACACGCCGCCCTTGAGCAGCAGGTAGGCGATCTTGCCGCCGAAGTTTGCCAGGAACATCTGCTTGAGCATGCCCAGCAGCATCTTGGCCACGCCCTCGGTCAGCTTGAGGATCACGTTGCCGGTAAAGCCGTCGCACACCACCACGTCCACTTCGCCGTTCGGCACGTCGCGGGGCTCGATGTTGCCCACAAAGCGGATGCCCGGGGTCGTTTTCAGCAGCTGGTGGGCCTCCTTGAGCACGGGGGTGCCCTTGCTTTCCTCGGCACCGTTGTTGGTCAAAGCCACGCTGGGGCTCTGGCGGCCCTCCACCTTGTTCACATAGCAGCTGCCCATGACGGCAAAGGCGGCCAGCATCTCCGGGCGGCACTCCACGTTGGCACCGCAGTCCAGCAGCAGGTAAGCCTGCTTTTTGGCGGGCACCATGGTGGCCAGAGCCGGACGCTTTACCCCCCGGAGGGTGCGCACGATGAGGCTTGCGCCAACGTGCAGCGCACCGGTGCTGCCGGCAGAGACAAAGGCATCGCCCCTGCCCTCTTTCAGCATGTTCAGGCCCACCACGATGGAGGAATCCTTCTTCTGGCGGATGGCACGGGCGGGTTCATCGCACATGTCGATGACTTCGGTGCAGTTCACCAGTTCGATGCCGTCCAGCGGGATGTTGTGCTCGGCGGCGGTCTTGCGCACCAGCGCCTCGTTGCCCACACCGATGAGCTGCACGCCGTACTCCTTGACGGCCTGTGCAGCGCCCTCCAGAACAGCCAGCGGGGCGTTGTCGCCGCCCATCATGTCCACAATGATCTTCATACCTGTTTTCTCCTTTCAGGTGGTTTGCCTTACAGAGCAGTTTCCTCCAGCCAGTGCTGGAAGCTGGCAACAGCGCGCTCGGCCTGTGCCATGTAACGCAGCCGCTTGTCCCGGGGACGGGTCTCGGCGGGCAGCGGAGGAAGTATGCCCATGTTTGCGCCCATGGGCTGGAAGTGCTTGTTCTCGGTGGTCAGGTACTGCACCAGCGCACCGCACATGGTGTCGACGGGCGGCGCGGGCAGCTCTTTGCCTTCCAGCCGGGCGTACAGGCTGCGGGCGGCAAGCAATCCGCAGGCAGCACTTTCCATATAGCCCTCAAAGCCGGTGATCTGGCCTGCAAAGAACACGTTGGGGTGTTCTTTCAGGTTCAGCTGAGCGCTGAGCACCCGGGGCGCATCCAGAAAGGTGTTGCGGTGCATGACGCCGTAGCGCACGAACTCCGCATGTTCCAGACCCGGGATCATGCTGAACACCCGTTTCTGCTCGCCCCACTTGAGGTTTGTCTGGAAGCCCACGATGTTATACAGGGTGCGCTCCTTATTTTCGGCGCGCAGCTGCACGTTGGCCCAGGGGCGGTGGCCGGTGGCCGGGTTCACAAGGCCCACCGGGCGCAGCGGGCCGAACCGCATGGTATCGGCACCGCGGGCGGCCATGATCTCGATGGGCATACAGCCCTCGTACACCGTAACCGTGTCAGCCTTTTTGCCGTGGGCGTCCGGGTCGGGCTGGGCCGACTGCTCGGCACCGGTGTCAAAGTCGTGCAGGGGTGCACGCTCGGCAGACGCAAGGGCCGCGTGGAACGCTTCGTATTCTTCTTTATTAAAGGGGCAGTTCAGGTAGTCGGCTTCGCCCCGGTCATAGCGGGATGCGGCAAACACCTTGTTGTAGTCAAGGCTCTCGGCCGTGACGATGGGAGCCACGGCATCGTAGAAATGCAGGCGCTCGTCACCGGTCAGGCGGCCGATCTCGTCGGCCAGTGCCCCGTCGGTCAGTGGGCCGGTGGCCACCAGAATGGGGGCACTCTCGTCGATGTGCTCCACCCGCTCCCGGTGGACGGTGATGTTCTCACACGCTTCCACCATGCGGGTCACTTCGGCGCTGAAGGCGTCGCGGTCTACCGCCAGCGCACCGCCGGCGGCCACGCGGGTCTCCTCGGCGGCGGTCAGCAGCCGGCTGCCCATGCGGCGCATTTCTTCCTTGAGCAGACCGGAGGCAGAGTCCAGCCGCTCCGCTTTCAGGCTGTTGGAGCAGATCAGCTCGGCAAAACCCTCGCTCTTGTGGGCGGGCGAAAAATGCACGGGCTTTTGTTCGTACAGGTCCACCTGCACGCCCTTGCCTGCCAGCCAGAGGGCGGCTTCGCAGCCCGCCAGACCGGCACCCAGCACGGTAACTTTGTATTGATTCATATACTCTTATCCTTTAGCGTCTTCGCCCTCTCCGTCATGGCTTACGCCGTGCCACCTTGTTCCCCTTTCTGTCGCTAACGCGACATCTTCCCCCGACCGGGGGAAGTCTTTCAAAGGGAGAGGCAAGAAGCGCTCCCGTCATGCCCTTGGCTCTCCCCTTGGGAGAGCTGCTGAGCGAAGCGAAGCTGAGAGGGCGTGGCCGCTGAAAACAGCAAGAGCGCAAAACCTTTCTCAGAAGCGCTTCCGGTTTGTAGAGATAAGCTCCCCCTCCCGGGCTGTAGAGCAGAGGCTCCCCCTTCGGGGACAGCTGGCAAACCCGGCAGGGTTTGACTGAGAGGGTTCCCCGCACAACAAAAACCCCCGCACACAGTGGTTACCCATTGTGTGCGGGGTTCTGACTCAGCATTCCGCCAAATCAGCCGTTACCAGCTGCTTTGGTGTACACCTCAAATCAATTCAAATCCGTAGATTCAAATTAATCAATCAAACGTTGGGCAGAGTGACCGCGTAGTTGTCGCCACGAGCGGTAGCATCAGTCAGCTTCAGGCCGATCTTGCTGTCGCCCAGGGTGTAGATAGCTGCCAGGCCGCCGACGACCTGAGCACCAACATTGGACATTGCACGCAGCAGGCCCCAGCCGTGCTCGTCGCCGAAAGCCTTATTCTTAGACCACATATCGCTCAGACCGTCAACAGCAGACTTGGTCACATCGCCGGGCATGTAGTGGCCGCCGAAGACGGTATTCAGCAGACCGGTGGTGTACTTGTTCAGGTAAGCGTTGCCAACCAGGTTGACCAGGTTGGTGTTGAAGTTCTGCCAGTTAGCAGCCTTCATAGCCGGTGCCAGGTAGTCAGCCAGAGAAGCGCCACCAACAACGTAGGTCAGTTCGTTTTCTGCAACAGCAGAGAAGTTTGCAGGCATCATCATAATGAATTACTCCCTTCAAAATATGAAAGATATTTTTGTAAGCCACTGTGGTGTGGCTTACTATCCTTGTTCGGATGGCAATAATATACCACACTTTCCAGCAATGTTCAAGCCCTTTTTGAAAAAAAGTGTGAAAACTGTGAAACTGTGTGAATAGATGTGAAATTTTTCTATCAAATTGCTTACAAAAGGTCCCATTTACCCCCGTTTGACAGAAATTTCCAGCCCAAAAACGGATACTGAAAGCCCCCCACCCTGTGCCCCAAAGGAGGCTTGCGCGTGAAAACGGTGCTTTATCTCGACGAGCTGCTGCTGGTGAACTTTGCCCTTGGGGCGGCGCTGCTGCTGGGGGCCGGGCTGCTGGCGGGGCGCAGCTGCACCGGGGCGCGGCTGCTGGCGGGCAGCGGGGCGGCGGCACTGGCGTCGCTGGGCCTGCTGCTGCCGGAGCTGCCCGGGCCGCTGGCGGTGCTTTACAAAGCGGCCACCTGCTGCGGGGCAGTGGCTGCGGCCTACGGCGTGCCGGGGCGGCGGGGCTTTGCCCGGCTGTGCGGGTGGTATGCGCTGCTCAACCTGCTGCTGGGCGGGGCGGTGCTGCTGCCCGGGGCCCAGAGCGCGAACCTGTGCCTTTACCTGCCGCTTTCCCCCGGGCGGCTGCTGGCGGCCTGCGCAGCGGTGTATGCCCTGCTGCGCGGGGTGGTGTACTGCTTTGGCCGGGCGCAGGGGCGCAGCTTTGCCGCCGTGCTGGTGTGCGGCAGCGCCCGGGTGCCGGTGCAGGCCTTTTGCGACACCGGCTTTGCCGTGCAGGACCCGCTTTCCGGCCGGGCCGTGGCGCTGGCCTACTACCCCGCCGTGCGCGGTGCCCTGCCCGGGGCACTGCAAGCCTTTCTGGACGCCCACTTTGCGGGGCGCGCTGCCCTGCCGCCGCCGGGGCTGGGGGTGCGGCTGGTGCCCTGCACCACCCTTGCGGGGCCCTGCCTGCTGCCCGCCGTGCCGGGGCTGCGCCTGCAGGCCGGCCAGCGGCAGGCGCAGGGCTTCCTCACCGCGTTTTACTGCCCCGCCGCCCCGCCGGACCACTGGACCCTGCTGCTGGGGCCAGAGCTGGCTGAGAGGGTTCACCCCTTATAAAAAAGGAGGTCTGATCTATGTTCCACTGGCTGCGCACGCTCTGGCAGGCCTTGTGCGGCGCGCTGCGCCACAGCGGCGGTGCCCACTATGTGACGGGCGGGCCGGGCCTGCCGCCGCCCCTCACCCCCGAGCAGGAAAAAGCCCTTCTGGCCGAGATGGCCGCGGGCAGCGCCGCCGCGCGGGATGCGCTCATCACCCACAACCTGCGGCTGGTGGTCTACCTTGCCAAAAAGTACGAGAGCAGCGGCGTGCCCACCGAAGACCTGATCTCCATTGGCACCATCGGGCTCATCAAGGCCGTGAACACCTACAGCCCGGACCGCTGCATCAAGCTGGCCACCTACGCCAGCCGCTGCATCGGCAACGAAATTCTGATGTACTTACGCAAAAGTTCCAACCGCCGCCAGGAAGCCAGCATCGACGAGCCCCTCAACGTGGACGGCGACGGCAACGAGCTGCTGCTCTCGGACATCCTTGGCAGCGACGAGAACCAGATCAGCCAGCGGCTGGAGCAGGACGCCGAGCGGGCCGTGCTGCGCCGCGCCGTGGCGGCCCTCTCCCCGCGGGAGCGGCAGATCATGGAGCTGCGCTTCGGCCTGGCCGACGGCGTGGAGCGCACCCAGAAGGAAGCCGCCGACGCCCTGGGCATCAGCCAGAGCTACATCTCCCGCCTGGAAAAGCGCATCCTCCACCAACTGAAAGCGCAGCTGGAAAACGAGTAGCCATGCAAAAAGAGACAAAACACATTGTGTTTTGTCTCTTTTTGTGGTAAGCTATTCGTGGCGGCTGCAAAGCTGCCCATCAGGCGCTGTGCCCACAAACGCAGGCGGCTGCTCCTTACCCGTACCCTGGGTGGACCGGGTAAGAGCGAATTTTTTCATTTGGAATCTCGTTCTCCCCGGAATGCTTGAGGGCAGGAAGGGGGGATGCACCATGACGTTTGAACAGGTCGTGCTTCTGCTCACGCTTCTTGGCGGGGCAATCTACGTAACGTTCCAGATCACATGGACTGTTTCTCACAGTGATGACAAAAAGAAAAAATGACCGCCATCAACTCTCAACCGATGCGGTCATTTTTCTTTTTGAAAACTGACAATCTGGTAAGGAGCTAGCTGCAACAAAAATTCCTGCTGCCTGCGGCAGAAACAGGGAATTTTTGTTGGGGCCGCGGCCAGCGAGATGCGAGTGCCGTTCAAGGCACGAAGCAGCTGCTGGGAGCCGCAACCCGTCTTGCAGGGCCAGCGCCTTTTGCACTTCTAATATAAACGATTTGCAGTGGTTTGTCAAGCCACCGCCCTATTTTTCTGCGCTCTCCTGCCCTGTGCGGGAGGGCGCACAATTTTTTCCACGCATAGTGCCCGGCCGCGGGGGCCATACTTCCGGTGAAGTTTACAGGAACCGGGGGCATGGGGATGTACAACAAAGTGGAGCTGTGCGGCCTGAACACCGCCGCGCTGCCCGTTCTGACCGAGGAAGAAAAGCGCAGCCTGCTGGTGCGCGCCCGCGCCGGGGACCGGCAGGCCCGGGAACAGATGGTGGAGGGCAACCTGCGGCTGGTGCTCAGCGTGGTGCAGCGGTTCGCCCAGCGGGGCG
>ENA-OVGB01002596-OVGB01002596.1-human-gut-metagenome-genome-assembly--contig:-NODE-2596-length-12462-cov-3.824776_pt1 | contig 12462 bp, 8 predicted proteins | sample MGYA00237767_ERZ505413 | MGnify/ENA primary metagenome ERZ505413 (study PRJEB26158, sample SAMN06016410) | human gut metagenome | biome: human gut; feature: ankylosing spondylitis patient; material...
TGATAGACATACCCATGTTGATAACACCAAGGAGAAGAGCACCGATTACAACACCACCTACAGTACCGCTGCCGCCGTATGCGGAAGCACCACCGATGAAACAGGAGCCGATTGCATCCATCTCGAAGGAAGTACCTGTGCTACCATTTACAGAACCTACACGTGCTGCACAGAGAAGACCTGCAAGACCTGCAAGAAGTCCCATGTTTACATATGCAATGAAGTAAACTTTGTTTGTATCAATACCGGAAAGCTGTGTAGCTTTCTCATTACCACCAATTGCGTAGAAGTAACGTCCAAATGCTGTTTTGGATGTAATAAAGTTGTAGATCAGGCAGATTGCAACTACCCAGATGAACATTACGGAGATACCTTTGTACTGGAACAGTTTATAGCAGTACCAGAGGATAACTACTGCGATGATAACAGCTTTGCTGTAATCAGAAAATGCTGTATTCTGACGATATCCTCTTTTTGCTTTGTTTGCTCTGGAACGAACTACACTGAAGATTACATATACAGCAACAACAATACCAACGATCAGTGCTGAATAGTTTGCAGTGTCATCCAATCCAGGAATATTAATATAAGAAGTAAATACTTTCAGGAAATCTTTGTTCTGGATAGAAACAGTTTTGTTGTCCAGAATCAGACGTCCAAATCCACGGAAGATGAACATACCAGCAAGCGTTGTGATGAATGGAGGAATACGTTTGTAACCGATCCAGTAACCCTGCCAGATACCTACCAGAAGGCCAACAACCAGGCAGATGATGATGGTCAGATATGGGTTCATTCCCTTGTTGCTGATAAGTACTGCTGCAAGACCACCAACCAGGCAGATTACAGCACCAACAGAAAGGTCGATGTTACCACCTGTCAGGATACATAATAACATACCACAGGCAAGAACGAGAACATAACCATTCTGAAGCATTAAGTTTGACATGTTCTGTGCATACAGGAGTCTTCCGTTTGTCAATCCACAGAACAGGATAAATACGATCACCAGTGCAATGACCATTGTATACTTTCTTAAGAAATCTTTTACATTAAATTTCATTTTTTTACCCCTTTCCCAGTAACTGTTCAGTCACTATTTCTTATTTTTTATTCTGTTCCTGCATGATCGAAGCCATAATACGTTCCTGAGTTGCCTCTTCCGCTGTAAATTCACCAGCCAGACGGCCTTCACTCATAACATAGATTCGGTCACACATACCGAGAAGTTCCGGCATTTCAGAAGAAATCATAATGACTGATTTTCCATCTTCTACCATCTTGTTGATCAGGCAGTAGATATCATATTTTGCACCTACATCGATACCTCGTGTAGGTTCATCCAGAATCAGGATATCCGGTTCTGTAAACATCCACTTACCAAGCAGAGCTTTCTGCTGGTTACCACCGGAAAGGTTACCGATTTTCTGCTCATTGGAAGGAGTCTTGGTTCCCATTTCCTTTGTCATCTCATCTGCCAGATGAACTTCCATATCTGTATTGACGACACCTTTCTCACAGACTTTGGAAAGTCTGGCAAGTGTTGTATTAAATCGAATGGATTCTCCGAGAATCAGTCCGTTTGTCTTACGGTCTTCTGTTACATATGCAAGACCATGACGGATCGCATCGTGCGGATTCTTGAGATTTACTTTTTCTCCCTTGATATAAAGTTCACCGGAAATATTGCTTCCATAGCTCTTACCAAATACAGACATTGCAAACTCGGTACGTCCTGCACCCTGCAGTCCTGAGAAACCGACAACCTCACCTTTATGTACCTTACAGTTAATTTTATTATCTACGATCTTCTCGGGATAGAGTGGATGATGAACGGTCCAGTCTTTTACTTCCAGCATAACCTCTTTGCTGACATTATGTTTTCTGGTAGGATAACGGTCATCCATAGAACGGCCAACCATACCTTTGATGATACGGTCTTCACTTAAATCATCTACACCCTTGGTCAGTGTCTCGATCGTTGTACCATCTCGGATGATCGTACAGCGGTCTGCACAGTAGATAATCTCATTCAGTTTATGAGTGATGATGATAGAGGTCAGTCCGTTCTTCTTGAATTCCATCAGAAGATCCAGAAGCATCTTTGCATCTTCATCATTCAGAGATGAAGTAGGCTCATCCAGGATCAGAAGTTTAACCTTCTTAGAGAATGCCTTTGCGATCTCTACCAGCTGCTGTTTACCTGTTCCGATATCTTTGATCAGTGTCTGTGCAGATTCATGGAGTCCAACCTGTGCCATGTGTTTTTCTGCTTCACTGTATGTTCTGTCCCAGTCAATGCTGCCGCTTTTATTCTTAATCTCGTTTCCGAGAAACATATTCTCGCCAATAGAAAGTAACGGAATCAGCGCAAGTTCCTGATGGATGATAACGATTCCTTTCGCTTCACTGTCGTTCAGGTTTTTAAACTTGCATTCCTCACCTTCATAGGTAACTGTACCTGTATAACTTCCATATGGATACTGACCACTTAAAACGTTCATCAGTGTGGATTTTCCCGCACCGTTTTCACCGATCAGCGCGTGAATCTCTCCTCGCTGGACTTCAAGATTTACATTGTCCAGAGCTTTGACACCGGGGAACTCTTTTGTAATGTGATCCATTACTAAAATATTGTCTGCCAAAATGGCGCCCCCTTTCAAAAAACCGGGCGGGGCTCTTCACCCCGCCCTAAAATTTCAAATTACATGTTTTATTGGTTACTTAAGCAATTTTTTCTGCTTACTGTGCTGGATGAAGATATCCGTCATCGTCCTGTGTATAGTATCCTGTGTCAACCAGTTCTTCTTTCATGTTGTCTTTTGTTACAACTGTAGGAACCAGAAGGAATGATGGGCATTTATGTCCTTCAGATGTTTCATAGGATTCTGTATCATATGCACAGTCGAAATCCCATTTGGAGTTTGTGATCAGAGAATCATCAATTGTGTCACCTTTCAGCATTGCTTCTGCAAGGTCAAGAGTAACAACTGCTTCGTTTGCAACTGCTTTGTAAACTGTCATGGACTGTTTTCCATCTACGATGTTTGCAAGGTTAGCTTCGTCACCGTCCTGTCCTGTGATCAGAACGTCGTTTTTGCCTGCATAGTCAGATTCGATTGCCTGTGTAACACCGAGTGCTGTGGAGTCATTGGAGCAAAGAGCTACATCCAGCTGAGTTCCATCTGCATAGTAGGAAGCGAGGATGTTCTGCATTCTCTCGAGTGCTGTCTGTGTATCCCATGCTGCTGTTGCTACGGAATCGAAATCAGTCTGTCCGGAAACTACATTCAGTGTGCCTGCATCCAGATACGGTTTCAGAGTGTCATAAGCACCGTTGAAGAAGTATCCTGCATTGTTATCTGCCGGGTCACCTGCTGTGAACTCGATGTTATATGTTTTATCACCTGCATTGTCAAGATCCAGAGTATCGATTACGTACTGGCCCTGCAGAGTACCTACTGTATAGTTATCGAAGGAGATATAATAGGAAACTGCATCGGATTTGATCAGACGGTCATAAGCGATAACCGGGATTCCTGCATCTGCTGCTTCATCCATAACTGTATTAAGTGCTTCACCATCGATAGCTGCAACTACCAGGAGGTTAACTCCATCGGAGATCAGGTTCTGGATATCATTTACCTGACGGTCTGTTTCGTTATCGGAGTATGTCAGCTCTACATCATAGCCAGCTGCTTTGAACTGTTCTTCCAGATAAGAACCATCTCTGTTCCAACGTTCCAGAGACTGTGTTGGCATTGAGATACCAATCTTTCCGCCTTCAGCTGCTGCATCATCTGCAAGTACCGGAACTGCACAAGATGTGATTGCCATTGTTGCTGCCATCGCTAAAACTAATTTTTTCTTCATAAAAGAAACCTCCCATTTTTGTTTTCGCTCTTTAGCTATTTCGTATAGATTTTTGATGAAATTATAATACCATATGGATATATTAAACAAAATGGACTGTTTTTTGATATATCTTTCAATTTTTGTGATAAAAAAACATCCAGATGGCATGCATCTGGACATTTTCGATATGTTCATTAAAAAAACAATAATTTTGTGCTATTGACAGATTGCTGTTCACTTCGCTCATCCTATTCTTCTGCGTCAAGTGTACGGATTCTCTGAACAAGTTCTTCACAGATTTCCAGTTTATCCTTACCGTCTGTCTCGATCACAATATCAGCTGCTGCCTGGTATTTCTCACGACGTTTTTCCATCAGACCTGCAATAAAGTCAACGTTCTTGTTGCCTTCCAGAAGTGGTCTGTCGTGATTATCTTTGACACGGCTTAAGATCGTCTCCGGTTTGGCTGTCAGAAGGACAACGCGTCCATTCTTCTTCATTTCGACTACATTGCGTTCTCTCATCGGCACACCACCGCCACAGGAAATAACTACATTGGTCTTGGACTGCATTTCTATAAGAAGTTCTGTCTCCAGATTACGGAAATACTCTTCTCCATATGTCTCAAAGATATCAGAAATGGACATCCCCTCTCTCTCGGCAATGATCTGGTCCATCTCTACAACTTCCATTGCGAATACTGTCCGCAGGAAATCAGAAATCGTAGATTTACCTGCACCCATGAAACCGATCAGTACAATATTGTAATCAAACAGTTTACGTGCCTGGATTCTCTTACTGTTTCTGGTAATTTCTTCAAAAACAGCAGTCACTTCATCTTTATGGCGTCTGCCTTCCATTCTGCGGTTCAGCCATTCTCTCTGTTTTGCTTCCTGCTCCGGCTGAAGGATCGGAATATCATTTGCTTCTTTGTAAGCCATGATATCTTCTACGATTCTGTTTCGCATAAGTAATGCATCCAGCACAATCTCATCACACTGTCCAAGGCTCTCTCGAAGTACTTCCAACTGATTCATATGTATCGTTCCCTCTCTTATAAACAAATTTATCGCTGTGAACACTTTATATTCCCTTTGTTCACTGCATCACTATTTGCTCATTATAACAGTTATTTAGCACGTTAACAATATAAAGTGGGGACTTTTTTTATTACTCCGCATTTTTAAGTGCCTCACCCATCGGTACTTTCCGGATTTTTCTGTATTCCAGAAGTGCAACCACTGCATATGTCACAAGCCCGATCACAAACATCTGTACATAGATCATCGGGTCAATCCAGAGCGCGATCCATCCGGAGATACTCTGCAGCATCATTTCCCTGAATAGAACTTCCATGATCGTAGTCTCAATTGGAAGGCTGATCAGAAGGCACAAAACAACCACGATCGACGTGGACAAGATGTATAGCCTGCTGATCTCACCATTGGTATAACCAAGAATCTTCGTCATCGAAATCGACTGTGCATTTTTTTCAATTATGATCTTAGAGAGAAGATATATCAGGATCATATAGATTGCAACTGCAAATAAATTTACCATCCCCATCATACTTCCCATGGAAACATTCAGCTGTCTGGAAATCTTTGTCAGTGCATCCAGGTCGATCACTGAACCTATGTAGCTACTGTCAATATCCGTGATCTCCGTGTTGCTAAAATATCCGCTGAAATAATCATCACCCAAATCAAAGGTCTGATTCAATTCCTCCTGTGGCATGAAAATACAAAGACTACCATTATAATCATAAATTCCGCTGATTTTAAAAGTATACTCGTCATCCTCATATTTTTCTTTGAGTGTGATCGAATCTCCCGGTTTCAGCAGAAATTTATCTGCATATGCTTTCGAAATATACACGCCATCTGAAAAATCCACATCAATGTACTTGCTGTCATCGTGAACGCCATAGAGTGTTACTTCTTCACTTTTGTATTTGGTCGGAAGTGTATTCAATGAGTAAGCACTGAATTCTTCTGCGTCTTCATTATCTGTTTCTGCGTCATGTGCAAACAGCAGCATATCCAGCATACTTTCAAGCTTATTACTGCCACCCATCACACTTACCGGCATTGAAAGCATATACTGATATTTTGCCAGCATATTGTTCTGGATCTCCAGCTGGTAATGATCCAGTGCGGACGGGAGCAGAAGGCCAAACATCAGAAGCAGATTTGCAAATATGATCCCCACAAAAAGGACAAGATAATTGCTGATATTCTGAAAGATCACGCGCAGGCGGAATCTGTGAAAAATTTTCATTCGCGGACTGAGATAAACCGCACGTCTCTGCTTTCTAGAAGAAAGATCTCTTCGCAGAAATTTAAGCGGCGACAGCTTCAGCTTATGATGCAGAACCGCATAGTTAACTACAAACATAATTATTGCCGGAACTACTGTCGTCATAAGAAAAGCTTCTGCATTCCAGATTGTCACATAAGTCGGCAGGCTGTAACTTCCATAATACATACCGGCACATACATCCTTAAATGCCGTATAACCTAAAATATTACCGATCAGCGCGCCCACCAGCGTTACGATCACCGGAAGAGTCATATAATGCCGGATCAGCTCATTTTTTGTATAGCCGGATGCCCGAAGCGTTCCGATGACACCAGCTTCTTTTGCAATCGTATTACTGGTCGTGATGCCAAATACAAAAGCCATGATCACGATGATGATATAGAGAAGCATGATCATCATTGCCTTGTCACTTCCCATATCATCTCCAGTAAATATAATCGCCTGATTCTGATATTGCGGCACAAAATTTTCCAAAGTGACAACTTTTCCCATTGCCTTCATCAGATCTTCCGAAACATTCTTTTCCTCAAGTTCTGTCTGCGGTTTTTCATTGTAGGTCCATGCATAATTATATTGCAGCTTATCCTGATCCAGAGAATCAAATTCTTCATCCGTCACTACGCCTACTCCAAACTTTACAGCATCAAACATAGAATCGTTATTATTCTGAAACAAACAGCTGTAATCTGATAATGCAACCAGCCCGGTGATCGTCCAGGACTTTGTCCCATCATCCAGAGTATCTCCAGTCTTCAGTGAATTATTATCTGCGTACATACGGTCAATTGCGATCTCACCGGTTTCTGACGGTAATTCTCCGTCCATCAGGCATACTTTATCCACCTCTGTACGATTCTTGAAAAAGCGCATTGTGCTTCCATTTGAAAGAGAATCTTCTATATAATAGTTTTCATAGATTTTGACACCTTCCTCTTCAATTGCCTCGCGCTGTCCTCGATACAGACGCTCTCCGGTACGAAAATTTCCATCTTCAATATTGTATTTTTCAAATCCTTCATCGTATGCCTGGATCATGCTTCCATCTGCAACCAGAAATCCGGACACCATACCGATCATCGCAACCATCAAGATGAATACAACCAGATATTTTCCAATCTCCCCTTTCAGTTCACGGGGAATTCTTTTTCTCAGAGGACTTTTCATAGCACCGCCCCCTTACCAGTCAAGATCCATCGCAGGAATCTTATGCTCGTTCTGATAGTTTTTACGGATCATTCCATCTCGAAGTTTTACCACACGATCCGCCATGTCCTTGATCGCATCATTATGTGTTACCATGATCACCGTATTTCCGTATTTCTGGTTCACTGTTTCGATCAATTTCAGAATTTCCTTGGAAGTATTGTAATCCAATGCACCGGTCGGCTCATCACAGAGTAGAATATCCGGATTTTTTACAATTGCACGCCCAATCGCAGTTCTCTGCTGCTGTCCGCCGGAAAGCTGATTCGGAAGTTTCCTCTGATGCTCAAAAAGACCAAGTGTATGCAGAAGCTCATCCACATCCAGTGCCCGGTCACTTAAATAAGCACCAACCTCAATATTCTCCCTCACAGTCAGATTCGGAATCAGGTTGTACATCTGAAAGATATAGCCAAGATGTTTCCGTCTGTACTGAGAAAGTTTCTTTTCTTTCATATCAGCCAGCTTTTCGCCTTCGATAGAAATACTTCCACCATCTGCGCTCTCGATTCCACCGATAATATTCAGTAAGGTGGATTTACCGGAGCCCGACGGCCCCAGAAGTACACAGAATTCCCCTTTTTCAATATCCAGGTCCAGCCCTTTCAGAACATCTACTTTGCTATCCCCGGTACCAAATGATTTCTTAATATTCCGAATTTCCAAAAACATAAGTTTCTCCTTTTCATACCTTTGCCAACCTTATCGGTTAGTTGTATCTATACTTATGTTAGTTTAGGCTATCCGTTTTGTCAAGAAAATTTGCTTCATCTAACTATTTTCGAAAAAAAAATCCGGCCCTGCACAAAGCAAAGCCAGAACTTTTTCTACATTATAAATTCCATTATTCTCTCTACAATAAATACCGCCGCGCACGCGAACAACGCAACCGTAAGAAGACTCTTTTCACGATATGCCAAGATCAGTGCTACAATGAGTCCCGCTGCACCGGAAATGATTCCGCCTGCCGTTGCTGTCAGGATTGCCGGAAATGTCATAGCAGCAAGACATGCATATGGCACATAGTACAGAAAGGATTTTACAAACGGACTGGTGATCTCCCTTTTGAAAAGGACCAGTGGAAGCATACGAATCAGATATGTTACGCCTGCCATCACCAGAATATACAGATATACATTCGGTTTCATCTCAGTTTGCTGCCTCCTTTTCCTCTGTTTCTTTTTCCTCAACCGGGCAGAAATGTGCTGCCAACCCTGCTACCAGCAATGTCGTGATAATGATCACAAATCCGGTAGAAACTTTATTCAGTACCGGAACCACTGCAAATAACGTACTCACAGCCATCGCTCCGATCACTACGCCAAGAACGGCTCGATTTTTCTTTGCCGGTGGAATGATCACCGCAAGAAACATTCCATAGATTGCCACACTCAGTGCACTTACCAGGAAATCTGGAAGCAGGCTTCCAGAAACAGCTCCTGCCAGTGTTCCCAGTGTCCATCCCGGAATCGCGACACACATTACACCATAATTATACCACGGACTGATCCTTCCCTCCTGACTTGCACTGACACCAAAAATCTCATCTGTCACACCAAACGCAACCGCAAGTCTGTGTCCATTGGAAACACCTTTTTCCAGTTTCTGTGACAGAGAAAAAGACATCAGACAGTATCTTAAGTTGATAACCAGCTGTGTCAGTGCCATCTCCCACAGCGAACCACCGGCTGCAATGATTCCAATACCTGCAAACTGTCCTGCCGAGGTAAGATTTGTCAGTGAGATCAGAACTGCCTGCCATGCAGTCAGACCTGACTGAATAGCCATGATCCCAAAGGTAAAGGATACCGCAAAGTATCCCAGGCCAATCGGAATTCCATCCTGAAGGCCTTTCCCAAAGCTTGTTTTATTCATGCCTGTATCAGTCCTCCAGTGAATTCAGTACACGGAATCCATTATTGCTCAGTACATTCTCTGTCACAAATACATCATCTGTCTGAAGGATCATGATCGGAAGGCTGTTTTCTCTATGATAGGATGTATAAATATAATCCAGATTCACATTACAGTTGCCAAGGACCTGCAGTACGGTATTCAGTCCGCCCACTTCATCTTTCAGGTCTACAGCAATGACCTCTGTCACACGATTCATATATCCATTCTCACTCAGAAGTTTCTCTGCTTCATCTGCCTGGTTTGTTATCATACGAAAAAGAGCAAACTCCGGTGCATCAAAGCATGCAAATCCATAAATATCAATTCCTGCTTCTGCCAGAAGTTCGGTGACTTTCTGAAGACTTCCTGCTTTATTTTCAATAAATACAATGTTCTGTTTGATCATTTTCTCTCTCCTCGTCCTGTGCATAAATAAATTAGAACTTGCATATTATACCAACTTTATCCATTATACTCACGTTTCTTTCAAATGTAAACCTTTGCAGTGGACAAAAAAATCCTGCGGAAATGTTCTGTACGTTTTCTTTCTGTACACCAAACCCTTCCACAGGACCCTTTTCAGTAGAACTTATCCACCTGTATTCTTTTAATCTAACTCTTCATCCACATATTTCTGAATATTGGATGCATTTACATATTTCTTCAGATGTTCTCCATCCGTAATGACCAGTGTCGGTGCCTGCATAATGCCAAACTGACGTGCCATATCCGGATTCTTCTCTGCATCAATGATCTCCAGATCTTCACCTTCCAGCATCTTCTTTGCCATGCGGCAGTTTGGACAGGTGTTGGTTGTAAACAGATATTTATGTGTTTCTACCGGCTCGATCTTGACATCATCATCTGTCACTGTAACCATACTGGTATGGACTTTCTTAAGTTTGGAGTGAAGCACATCATACAGTGTACGGTTCTTGTACTCCTGCGCTTTTCCATCATTCCAGTTCTGTACCGGACGGTAATATCCGGTAATTCGACTGTAAACCTCTGCTTTCTTTCCACATTTCGGACAGGTAAAGTGCTCACCACTTAAATATCCATGTTCCTTACATACGGAATAAGTAGGTGAGATCGTATAGTATGGAAGTTTATAGTTCTCGGCAATCTTACGTACCAGAGATGCAGCAGCCTTCCAGTCCGGAAGTTTTTCACCGAGGAATGCATGGAATACGGTACCAGATGTATAAAGAGTCTGCAGTTCATCCTGAATATCCAGTGCATCAAAGATATCTGTCGTATACTCAACCGGAAGATGAGAACTGTTTGTATAGTAAGGAGTATCTCCCTTCTTTCCGGCAGTCTTGATGTCAGGCCAGCGCTTTCTGTCGTGTTTTGCCAGACGATATGCAGTAGATTCCGCAGGTGTTGCCTCAAGGTTGAAAAGCTCGCCCTCGTATTTCTCCTGATAGTCAGAGAGACGTTCTCTCATATGAAGCAGAACTTCTTTTGTAAATTTCCGGGTGTTCTCGTCGGACATATCTCCACCTAACCAACGTGCATTCAATCCAACTTCATTCATTCCTACCAGACCAATCGTTGAGAAATGATTGGAAAAGCTTCCCAGGTATCTCTTTGTGTATGGATATAATCCCTCATCCAGCAGTTTACCAATGACTTCTCTCTTGATATGAAGAGAACGTGCGGAAATATCCATCAGACGATCCAGACGGTTATAAAATTCCTCAGGTGTCCTGGAAAGGTATGCGATACGCGGCATATTGATCGTTACAACGCCGACAGACCCGGTACTCTCTCCTGATCCAAAGAATCCGCCGCTCTTCTTACGCAGTTCTCTTAAGTCCAGACGCAGACGGCAGCACATGCTTCGGATATCGCTTGGTTTCATATCACTGTTGATATAGTTTGAGAAATATGGTGTTCCATATTTGGATGTCATCTCAAAGAGCAGACGGTTATTCTCTGTATCAGACCAGTCAAACTCTTTCGTAATGGAATAAGTCGGAATCGGATACTGGAATCCGCGTCCGTTGGCATCACCCTCGATCATTGTCTCGATAAATGCCTTATTGATCATGTCCATCTCTTTCTTACAGTCTTTGTACTTGAAGTCCATATTCTTACCGCCCACGATAGCAGGAAGCTCTGCAAGGTCATCCGGTACGGTCCAGTCCAGTGTGATATTGGAGAACGGTGCCTGTGTTCCCCATCTGCTTGGAGTATTTACTCCATAAATAAAGGATTCAATGCACTTCTTCACTTCCGGATAGCTTAAATTGTCTGCTTTAACAAACGGTGCAAGATACGTATCAAAAGAAGAGAATGCCTGTGCACCGGCCCACTCATTCTGCATGATTCCAAGGAAGTTGACCATCTGGTTACAAAGAACGCTTAAATGCTTCGCCGGTGAAGATGTGATCTTACCTTCGATTCCGCCAAGTCCCTCCTGAATCAGCTGCTTCAGTGACCATCCTGCACAATATCCGGTCAGCATGGACAAGTCATGAATATGAATATCTGCATTTCTGTGTGCATCTGCGATTTCATTGTCATAAATCTCAGACAGCCAGTAATTTGCAGTAACTGCACCGGAGTTGCTTAAGATCAGACCACCGACAGAATAAGTAACGGTAGAGTTCTCTTTTACACGCCAGTCCTCAACTTTAACATAGCTGTTTACGATTTCTTTGTAATCAAGAATCGTTGACTTCATATTGCGGACTTTCTCTCTCTGCTTACGATAAAGAATATATGCCTTGGCCACATCTGAATAACCTGCCTGGATCAGTACGTTCTCTACGCTATCCTGAATCTCCTCTACTGTAATCTTATTATCTGTGATTTTGTCCTGAAAATCAGAAGTAACACGCAGCCCTAAGAGATCAATCATCTCTTCGCTATAATTTTTCTCTTTTGCATCAAAGGCTTTATGGATTGCGGCTGTAATCTTGCCAATTTTAAATTCGTCCATCTCGCCGTCACGTTTTACTACCTGAAACATAACTATTGCCCCCATTTTCTCTTGTTCATATGTCCTGTTACGGACACTTGCCGTTTACCGTTCACTCCGTTCCCGGCAAACGCTGTAGGTCTATTGTATCAGAGTATCTATCTTTCGTCAACACGCAAAAACACCACATAATGTTCCCTATCTCTCGAAAAAGTACAATATATGGTGTTTTTCAGGTTTTTAAATTTTTTATTCTA
>ENA-OVGB01002600-OVGB01002600.1-human-gut-metagenome-genome-assembly--contig:-NODE-2600-length-12441-cov-3.354109_pt1 | contig 12441 bp, 10 predicted proteins | sample MGYA00237767_ERZ505413 | MGnify/ENA primary metagenome ERZ505413 (study PRJEB26158, sample SAMN06016410) | human gut metagenome | biome: human gut; feature: ankylosing spondylitis patient; material...
CATGTTCGTGTTCTACTATGCCATCCTTTCCGCCATCCCCCCGCCGGTCTGCGTGGCTTCCTTCTCCGGAGCGGCCATAGCCGAGGCCAATGCCATGAAAACAGGCTGGGTGTCCGTCAAGCTCGGCATCGTGGCCTTCATCATTCCGTTCATGTTCGCCTATCAGCCCGCGCTCATGCTTCAGGGCGATGTGCTCACCGTGTCCCGCGCCGTCGTGACCTCCATCATAGGCGTGCTCGGTCTGGCCGGAGGCATGCAGGGCTATTTCGTGGGCCGCTGCCGTGCCTGGGAAAGAATTCTGCTGGCTGCGGGCGGTCTTCTGCTGATCGATTCCGGCTCCATGACCGACGTCATCGGCATAGCCTTCATGGTCGGCGTGGGTGCCCTTCAGTGGATGCGCCGCAAAAGTCCCGTCGCTGCGGCATAACAACAGGAAAAGTCTGTCAAAGGAGTAATTGCCATGGTTATTGATTTTCGTGTCCGGCCTCCGTATCGCGGTTTTCTGGAAATGGGCATTTTCACCAAGTATGTGGTCCCGCAGAAGGACCCCCGCAAGCTGAGCGCCTTTGAAATGGGCCGTGCGGGCGTGCCTTCCTGCGAGCAGCGCAGCATGGAGCTGTTCATGCAGGAAATGGACGAGGCCGGCGTGGAAGCCTGCGTCGTCATGGGCCGCAAGAACAAGGGGCATGCCATCAACGCGGGCAACATCCTGCCCGAGGACCTCTACGAGCTTGCCGACAGCCACCCCGGACGCTTCCTGCCCTTTGCGGGCATCGACCCCAACGACGCCGGAGCCTGCAAGGAAGTGGAATACGTGGCGAAGGAACTCGGCTTCAAGGGCATCAGCATGGATCCCGGCTGGTGCGAACCGTGCATGCATGCCGACGACGAGCGCATCCTTGCGGTGTGCGAAACGGCCAGTCAGCTCGGCATCATCGTGACGCTGACGGCAAGCGGCGTGGCGGGTCCGGATCTGAGCTATGCCGATCCGCTGACCATTCAGCGCGTGGCCAAGAAGTTTCCGAATCTGAAAATCGTGGTGGCGCATGCCTGCTGGCCCTTTGTGCCTCAGATCCTGGGCGTGGCCATGACGTGTCCGAACATCTATCTCGTGCCCGACGTGTATCTGTACACGGACAACATGCCCATGTCGGATCTGTATGTCACGGCGGCCAACGGCTACCTCAAGTACAGAACGCTGTTTGCGAGCACCTACCCTGTGGGAGGTCTCCGGCAGAGCATAGAAAAGTGGAGCGCCAAGGGCTTCACCGAAGAATCCCTGAAGCTCACCCTGCACGACAACGCGGCCGAACTGCTCGGCCTGTAGTTTCACCTACGGAAAAGGAGCATCCATGAAACTTTCCCGCATTCTTCTTTCCTGCGCCCTTGTTCTGGGCCTGTGTGCCGGTCAGGCATCCGCCGAACCCATGAAGCTCAATCTCGTTTCCGGTCCCGTGACGGGCAGCTGGTACGTGGGCATGGGCATCGTGGGCAAGATCATCACCAGCGCCTACCCCGATACCGAGATCACCATGCTTCCCGGCGGCGCTACCGTGAATCCCATCCGCATGTCGCGGGGGCAGGCCGACATAGGCATCGTGCAGATTGCCCTGGGATCCGTGGCGCGCAGAGGCGAGGCTCCCTTCAAGGCTCCGGTGAAGAACGTGGCCCAGATGGTGTGCTGGAACGATCTGAGTCCCATCAACGTGGTCGTCCGCAAGGATCTCGGCGTCAACAGCATCGAGGAGCTGCGCGACCGCAAGGTTCCCGTGCGTCTTGCCGTGGGCATGAAGGGCGGCGGCGGCGACAGCTACGGCCGCTGGCTGTTCGGAGAGTACGGCTTCACCTTCGACGACATCGAGAAGTGGGGCGGTCAGGTCTACTTCAACAACTACGACGACATGACCAATCTGGCCAAGGACGGCCTCGTGGACATGATCATCTGGCTCGGACCCGGCGAAAGCTGGTTCCTTGCCGAGATCACCAAGGACATCGACATGAAGTGGCTCGCCATCAGTGACGAGGTGGCGAAGAAGATGAACGACAAGTACGGCATGGTCCGCGCCTCGGTATCCGGCAAGTTCTATTCCGGCCGCGTGGGCGGCACGGACATACCGTCTGTTGCCGAAATGACGGGTCTCAGCGTCCGTGCGGACATGCCTGAAGAGGATGTCTACAAGATCACGAAGGCGATCTGCGAAGGCCGCGACGAGCTCGTGAATTCCTTTGCCGCCTGGGGCTCCTTCACCGTGGAAGGGGCGGCCCGTGAAATGGCCTATCCTCTGCATCCCGGTGCGGCCAGGTACTACAGGGAAATAGGCGTACTCAAGTAACGGAGGGGGCCGGAGGAAGATCTTCCTCCGGCCGTCTGTTCCTGCCGGAAGCATGAGATGAAAAGCGGTCTTTTAGGATCTGCCTCATGCGGAAACGTTCATGCTGAATACTACGGAGCTGCTATGAAATATGAGAAACTGTTTTCGCCCATAGCGATCAGTCCCACCTGCGTGCTGAAAAACCGCATCGTCAAGACCGGCCAGTCCACATGGCGCTGGAACGAGGACGGCACCGCGGAAAACAGCGCAGGCGAGGACCTCTATGAGAACATAGCCCGGGGCGGCGCGGCCGCCGTCATCATAGGCGGCTGCGCCATAGAGGATACGCCCGGCATCTATCTCGGCCTGTGGGACGACAAGTTCATTCCCGGTCTGCGGCATCTGGCGGACAAGGTGCACCGCTACGACTGCAAGATATTCGCGCAGTTCCACCATTCCGGACCTGCCGCGTGGCCCCGTCTCGGCGCGCTTCCCATTTCCTCCTCTTCTCTCGGCGTCGATGAAATTCCCATGAAGCCGCCGCTGGCCAATCCCTGCCGTGCCATGACCATTGACGAGATACACGAAAAGCAGCGTCAGATCGTCGACGCCTGCGTAAGGGCGGACGAAGGCGGCTTCGACGGCATGGAAATCCATGTCGCCCACGGCTATCTGCTGAACAGCTTCGTGAGCCACGTGTGGAACCGCAGAACGGACGAGTACGGCGCGCAGAACGTGGAGAACCGCACGCGCATCGTGCGCGAGATATTCGAGGAGGCGCGTCGCCGCTGCCGTCCCGACTTCGTGCTCGGCGTCCGCATGAACGGCCGGGAGTACGGCGCCAGGGGAGCCATAGTCATCGAAGAGGCCATGGAGAACGCGAAGGCCTTCGAGGCGGCCGGGGCGCAGTTCATCAACGTGGCGGGCTACGGCTACGGCGAGGCCCCCTTCCGCTACTGTCCGGATTATTTTCCCTATCCCGAGCCGGACGACTTCATGATCCCCTACATGGACGCCTACCGCGGCAAGGGGCTCTGGACCGATTCGGCAAGTCACATCAAGAAGGTCGTGAGCGTGCCGGTGATCACGGCGGGCAGAATGAACGAGGATCTTGCCGAAAAGATTCTTGAGGACGGCGATGCGGACATCATAGGCATAGGCCGCGGTCTGTGGGCCGATCCCGACATGCCCCGCAAGATCCTTGAGGGCAGGCCCGAGGACATCGTCCGCTGCACCCGCTGCGCAAGCTGCGAGGATCCGGTCACGCAGCCGCGCATCTGCCGTGTGAATCCTTCTCTCGGCAGGGAAAAGGAAATGGACATGAGCCCGGCGAAGGTGCGCAAGAAGGTCATGGTCATAGGCGGCGGCCCCGCCGGCATGGAAGCCGCGCGCGTGGCGGCCCTGAGAGGCCACGACGTGACGCTGTACGACAAGAAGTCGGAACTCGGCGGCCGCATCAAGCTTGCGTCCATGATCAAGGGCTGCGATGTGGAGAACGTCATGCCCATCCTTGACTACCTGACCACGCAGATACGCAAGATGGGCATTCCGGTGAAGCTGAACACCGAGGTGACGAAGGAACTGGTGCTCAGGGAAAAGCCGGATGCCGTGATCGTGGCGACGAGCTCGGAGTACGCCGTGCCCGACATTCCCGGGATTCACAGCTTCAAGGTCTCCACCATCAAGGGGCTTTCGCGTCTGGCCGCTCTGCCTCTCAGGATCTTCGGCCCGGCCACGCTTGCCAGGCTCTCGCATATCTTTCTGCCCGTGGGAAAGAGGGTCGTCGTGCTCGGCGGCCAGATCGAGGGCGTGCAGGGAGCCGTGTTCCTCAAAAAGCGCGGACGCGACGTGACCATCGTCGAGGAGAGCGACAGCTGGGGCAAGGGTATTCCTGAACGCTACTTCCAGCGCATAGGGCCGTGGTTCCGCCGCAGGAACGTGCGGGTGCTCATCGGCACGAAGGCGGAGGAGATCACCCGCGAAGGCGTGCGTGTGCGCGCGGCCGACGGCACGGTTTCTCTTCTTCCCTGCGACAGCGTCATGGTGCTCATGCCTCAGGTCGCCTCGCATGCCTTTGCCGATTCCCTGAAGGATGCGGCGGCGGAAGTGTATGAAATTGGCTCCGCGCTGGGCGCGGACAACGGCCTGCTCAAGCATGCCCTGTATGACGGGCGGCGCATAGGCTGCAAACTTTGACGACCATGGAATCTTTGCCGGTCCGTTCCGTCTGTACGGCTCGGAATCGACCGGCAAAGATTCTTATATCATGAACTAATATCTTCTAAAAACAGAAGAAATTTTGTATACTTGGATATTCAGTTCAAGGTTGAACGGCAGGGCTGACGGCATGAAGGTGTCGCCGGGTCTGTCTGATGTCGTGTCGTGCCGTCCGCCTCGTGTCGAAGGACGGATGTCTGCAAGGTGTACGGAGAGGGAGTAGAGAGTTGTCGGTACCAAGACTGTCTCAGGATATTTTTGAGATTCTGTACAAGAGCGCCGTAGGCGTTGCCATATGCGACGGCGAGGGCCGTTTCGTATGGGGAAATCCTCAGTATCAGAATATAAGGTTGCGGGACAGCACATTCTGGACATCATGTCCGCTCATTCCGTCAACGTGCAGGGCGCGGAGAACATGCTTTCCGTGGTGCTGCGCAAGCGCTCTTCCCATACGTGCATGGTGGATTTCAATACCGGGCACGACATCATCGCCACGGCGACGCCCATGTTCAATGCCGACGGCACGCTGCGCTGGCTCATGTACTATCTTGTGGACTGCGATCAGGTCTTCCAGATGCAGCAGCAGCTTGCGGAAGTGACGGAGCGCATGGAAGTGAGTCAGCAGCAGCTTCAGGAGGCGCTGTTTGAAAAGGGCGGTCTCGACAGCTACGTGGTGCACGACGGCAAGATGCTGGATGTCTATTCCGCGGCTCTGCGCATGGCGCAGGTGACGGCCACGGTGCTCATTCTCGGGGAGACCGGCACGGGCAAGGACCATCTTGCCAAGTTCATCCATAATTCAAGCAACAGAAAGCAGCATCCCTTCGTGCATGTGAACTGCAGCGCCATTCCCGAGAATCTTTTCGAGTCGGAACTGTTCGGCTACGAGGCCGGCTCGTTCACCGGAGCCTCGCGTCAGGGCAAGATGGGCCTCATCGAATTTGCCAATCACGGCACGCTGTACCTCGACGAGGTGGCGGACATCCCTCTCAACATGCAGACCAAGCTGCTGCTGGTGCTTCAGAACAAGAAGCTCACCCGCATAGGCGGCGTCAAGTCCCGGTCGGTGGACGTGAGGGTGATCGCGGCGACCAACAGGGATCTGCAGAAGATGGTCGCGCAGAAGCTGTTCCGTGAGGATCTCTACTACCGCCTGAACGTGCTTGAGATCCAGCTTCCCGCGCTGCGGGAACGCAGGGACGACATCATTCCTTTCGTGCAGTTCTTCACGGAGCGCTTCAATGAGCGCTACAAGGTGCACAAGAAGTTCAGTCAGCATGCGCTCCAGTGCTTTCTGCACTACGACTGGCCGGGCAATGTCCGGGAGCTGGAGCATCTTGTGGAGCGCCTTGTGATCATGTCTCCGGAGGATTTCATCGGAGAGGAGCTTCTGCCGGAAAAGTTCCGGAGCGCGGAAAAGAAGACGCCGACCCTGGAGAAGGGACGAAAGCTCAAGGACATCCTTGAGATGGTCGAGGAGCAGGTGCTGCGCAAGGCCATAGCGTCGTCGCCGTCCCTGAAGGACGCGGCCGATCAGCTGGGCATAGAACTCTCCACGCTCACGAGAAAAAAGCAGAAGTACGGCATTTATCTCAAGAAGGAGTACGGCGGTCACGAGGAGTAGGCGCGTCAGGCGGGATGCTGAGGCGTCTGTTCCTTGGTCTTCCAGCGGTCGTGCATCCAGAACCACTGTTCCGGATTGTCGCGGATGAAGCCTTCTATGGCCTGCGTGTAGAAGGCGGCGGCCGCTCTGATCTGTTCGTCGCGCGAGCCTTCCAGAGTGGCGGTGTCGAGAGGCTCCTTCAGGCGGAACACGTAGTCTGACCCCTCGCGGATGAGCACCACGGGCCAGACGAGGGCCTTCGTGCGCACGGCAAGAAGGGCGGGGCCCATGTTCACGGCGGCCACTTCGCCGAGGAAGGGCAGAAATTCCGCTTCGGAGCTTGAGGTATTGTGGTCGACGAGAAAGGCCACGATGCCGTTCTTGTGCAGGGCCCGTATGACGCTCATGGCGGCGTTGCGGTGTCCTATCATGTCGGCGCCCGTGGCTTCGCGGCAGGAGGCGATGAACTCCTGCACGGCGACGTCGTGGTAGCGGCGCACCACGACCATGCGGGGCCGCGGCGGCGCGTAGAGCTGACCGAGCATGGAGGCCAGAAGCTCCCAGGAGCCGAAGTGGGCCGTGGCCGCCACGATGGGGCGCTCGCATTCGCGCAGCTTCTGCATGAGCTTTGGGGATTCTATGCGCAGTCTCGGCGAATCCATGCCGAATTTTCCGGTGAGCAGGATTTCCAGAAAGGCGCGGCCGGTATGACAGAAGCTTGCTTTGGCGGTGCGTTCTGCGGTCTCTCTGTCCATGCCGAGATGGCGCATGATGTTGGCGACGGCCAGAAGACGGCGGGAGGGCACGCAGTGCCAGATGATGCGGCCCGTGAGATTGCCGAGAACGGCCGTTCCGGGAAAGCCGAAAAGACGCAGAAGGTGTCCGGCTCCGCAGAGCAGGTGAAAGCGCAGGCGTTCCGCGGCCGTCATGCCGTCGCTCCCGGAATGAGTCCTGCGGCGAGGTCGTGAAGTTCCTTTTCCAGGCGGGCGCAGGCCTTGAGCATGGTGTCCTTTTCCACGTCGGGGATCTCCTTCGAGCCTTCTCCCCAGGCGTGGCCGAAGCGGATGATGACCTTGGAGAAGGGCAGAGGCACCTGGAATCTGTCCCAGGTGGGAAAGCGCAGGGCATGTTTTGCGTAGATGCGCACGGGCATGATGCGGGCGTTGGTGCGGTTGGCCAGGAAGAAGGGGCCCTCCTTGGCCTTGTGGCGCGGTCCGGCTGGCCCGTCCACGGTGATGCAGGCATGCACCTGTTCATGCTTCATCATGCGCGCGAGACTGAGCAGGGCGCGCACGCCGCCGCGCGTGCTCGAGCCGCGCACCGCGCCCACGTTCTTGGAGGCGAGGATGCGGGTCAGCATGTCGCCGTCCGAGCTCGGACTGACGATGGACACCACGCGCAGCTGCCGCGACACGGGAATGAGAGAGAAGAGTTCATCATGCCAGAGGCAGAAGATGAGGCGTTCTCCCCTTGCGTGGATGGCGTCTACCTCTTCGCGGTTTTCCTCCTCGATGCGGAGGGTCGCGCAGATGGCGGTATAAAGATGGGAGAAAAGCGCGGAGGTAAAGGCTGGGGGCAGATGCATGTTTCTTTGTTCTTGTCTTGTGCTTGCGGTAAGGAAAAAATTCTTGCCCTGTCGAAGGCTCTTGACGGAAGGTATGATAGCCCACATTATCCCGATGTTCCAGTGGAGAAAGAGTACTTTTTTCCGGGAGGACGAAACAGGCCCCAGGAGGAGATGCAGAGGTGGCGGAAGGTATCAGACTGAACAAGGCTCTGGCGGATGCGGGAGTGTGTTCGCGGCGCAGGGCCGACGAACTTGTTTTTGCCGGTCGTGTCCGCGTCAACGGCGTGTTGGCGGAGAGTCCCGGACAGCGGGTCCTTCCCGGCGATGCCCTGTCTGTGGACGGCCGTCCCGTAAGGCTGAGGGAAGAGAGCGTTCAGCCCTGCTGGCTCATGCTCAACAAGCCCGTGCGCATCGTGTCCACGGCCAGCGATCCCGAAGGCCGGGAAACCGTGCTCGATCTCGTGCCCGGGCCGTGGAACCGCAGACGGCTCTTTCCCGTGGGGAGGCTCGACTTCTTTTCCGAGGGACTCATCCTCATCACCGACGACGGGGAACTCGCTCACAGACTTACCCATCCGCGCTGGCATCTTTCCAAGGTATATCATGTGCTCGTCCGGCCGGAGCGGGGCGAGGCGTCGGTATCGGCGGCGCTCTCTCTCATGCGCCGGGGCATGACCCTGGCCGAGGGCGACAGACTGGCCCCGGTACAGGTCCGTGTTCTGCCTTCCTCCGCGCGCGGCCTACTTCTGGAGATGGTGCTTCATCAGGGTCTCAACCGGCAGATACGCCGCATGTGCCGCGACGTGGGATTTACCGTTCTCCGTCTGAAGAGGGTGCAGGAAGGTCCTCTGGAACTCGGCTCCCTCGCGCCGGGACAGGTGCGTCCGCTGTCTGCGTCCGAGGTGTCGGCGCTGCGTCGCGCCGTGGGCCTCGAAGGCGGGGAGGAGCGGCGCTGATCTGCGGACGGCTCTTTTGCCCTGTTCCTGAGGGATCCGGCCGGGAGCGCAGGAACGGAGCGCCGCCGGAGGATGCCGGGCCGCGGGCTTCGTGCGTTTTTTGGCGGGGAGCACGGAAGATTTTTCTGTCGTCCGGCAGGGGGCTTTCCTGCGGACGGCAGCATTCGTTGTCGTCGTTTTTGCCGGTCGGCCGGATTCATGCCGCCGGACCGGCGTCATCAGAAAAAGAATTGTCGAGGTAATCGCATGGATATTCGTTTTCAGACCGGCGGCCCTTCGCACTGGAAGGCCGATGTGGTCATCACCTTCGTCTTCGAGGGCGAGGGCGTGGAAGAGGCCTGTTCCGTTCTTGCCGAGAATGCGCTGTGGCTGAACATCGCTCCGGCATGGCGCGACTTTCGCGGACGCGCAGAAGAGCTCGTCATGTTCTACGGGCCGCAGGCCATGGATGTTTCCCGCGTGCTCGGCACGGGGCTCGGCCGGGCGGACAAGGCGGATCTTAAGGCGTTCCGCCATGCCGTGGGCCGTGCCGTGCGGCTCTGCCGTGAACATGATCTTGCCACCGTGGGCCTTGACGGCGCGTCGCTGGCCCGCGTGGCGGAGAAGATGGGCGTGAGCTTCGAAGCCCTGACCCGCGAGGCCGTGATCTCCGCGTTTCTTGCCCTGTACCGCTATGAGCGCTGGAAGAGCAGAAAGAGCGAACACGCCGATCCGCGCTGGCTGGCGCTTCTTCTGGAAGGCGAGTTCGTGGAGGACGGCGTCCGCACGGCGGCCCGGATGGCCGAAGCCGAAGCCTGCGGCATCATGCTTGCCCGCGACGCGGCCAATGATCCGGCCAATGTCATGACGCCTTCCGCCTTTGCCGAAAAGGCGCAGGCCGTGGCCGCAAGGTACGGCATGAAGATGCGCGTGCTCGGGCCTTCCGAACTTGCGGCCGAGGGCATGAACGCCTATCTCGCCGTGGCCCGCGGTTCGGCCGAGGAGCCCCGCATGGCCGTCATCGAATACGCTCCCCGCGGCACGGAGGGCCTTGATCCCGTGGTGCTCGTGGGCAAGGGCCTGTGCTTCGATTCCGGCGGCATCAGCCTCAAGCCCGCCAAGGGCATGGAGGACATGAAGGGCGACATGTCCGGCGCGGCCGCCGTGCTCGGCGTCATGGAGGCGCTCGGGCAGCTTGCGCCGTCCTATGCGCCGAAGCGTCCCGTGGTGGGCGTCATGGCCTGCGCGGAAAACATGCCCGGCGGTCATGCCACGCGTCCCGGCGACATCGTCGTGGCCAAGAACGGCAAGTCCGTGGAAATCGTGAACACCGACGCCGAGGGCAGGCTCGTGCTTGCCGACGCGCTCTGCTGGGCGCAGGAGAATTTCCGTCCCTTCCGCCTCATCGACATCGCCACGCTGACCGGCGCCTGCGCCGTGGCGCTCGGCCTCAATGCCGCGGGACTCTTTTCCACGGACGACGCTCTGGCCTCTCTGCTGCACGAATCGGGCATGAAGTTCGGAGAGCGCAACTGGCGTCTGCCCCTGTGGACGGACGCGGGCCTCGACGCCTTGAAGAGCTCCTGCGCCGACATGGTGAACTCCGGCCGTCGTGAAGGCGGAGCCGTCAATGCCGCCGTGTTTCTGCAGCAGTTCGTCGGGGACGGCGTGTGCTGGGCGCACATCGACATGGCCGCCGCGGACATGGACGAGAGTCCCGTCAACGCCAAGGGCGCGACGGGATTCGGCGTGCGCACCATGCTGAGTGCCGTGTGGGACGAAGAGAACGACATCCTTCAGTAGACGGACGCTTCGGGAAGGCGTGGACACGGCGTCCTTTCCCGAAGTCGACGCCTGAGCGCCGGATACGGACCGCCGTCCGGGCCGGCGCTCAGGGAGGCATCCCGGAACATCGTCCGTCCCCGGCGTCGGACGCCCTTCCGGGAAAAGGGACCGCGTGTCCGCAAGGCCCGGAACACGCGAAAAGAGCCGGGAAATCATCCGCCGCTCCGGGAGCTTCGGGCTCTTCGGCCCGGAAGGCGCGGAGCAGGATATTCAAGCACGGGCTTCGGCCCGAACACAGGGAGAAGAGAGTGAGCCGCATAAGCAAGCTCAGCTATGCGCAGCAGGTATGCGTGAAGGCCGCGGGCAAGGCCATGCAGTCCACGGGCATGCTGCGCCCGGGAGCCCGCGTGGGCGTGGCCGTCTCCGGCGGCGTGGACAGCTTCGTCATGCTCAAGGTGCTGCAGATCCGTCAGCGCATCGTGCCCTTTCCTTTCGAGATCATGGCGCTGCATCTCAATCCGGGCTTTGATCCGGCCAACCACGCTCCCCTGGCCGAATGGCTGGCCAGGGAGGGCATAGCCGGACATCTGGAAGTGACCGATTACGGGCCGCGCGGCCACTCGGAAGAGAATCTGCGCAACTCCGCCTGCTTCTACTGCGCCAGACTGCGCCGCAAGCGGCTGTTCACGCTCTGCCGGGAATATCATCTTACGCATCTGGCCTTCGGACACAACAACGACGATCTGGTTTCCAACTTCCTCATGAACCTTGTCCAGACCGGCAAGGTCGCGGGCATGAGCATGAACGAACCCTTCTTCGGCGGCGCGCTTCAGGTCATACGGCCGCTCATGCTGCTCTCCAAGTCGGAAATCATGCGCGCGGCGAGACAGTGGGCACTGCCCGTGTTTTCCAATCCCTGCCCGTCGGCGGGAAAGACGAAGCGGGCCGACATGATGGACGTGCTCGACGCCATGTGCGCGGGAAGCCGGGTCAGGCGCAAGAACATCTACAACGGCCTCGCCCGCTGGCAGTGGGAACAGAACCGGCAGGACGGAAGCCCGATTGACGGAAACGCCGGGGGCGGCATAAAGTAGGCGGACCCGTGCGGGCTGCGTTCTTCCCGCTGCGGAGAGCGGTCCGCCTGTTCTGTTCGTGCGGAATCTTCACTGAAAGCAAGAGGCATTCTATGTTTCAGATCATCGATCAGTCCCTGTTTGAAGTCATCAACATGTCGGCCCACAATGCCGTGTTCAATTTTATTGTTCCTCTGTTCTCCCAGGTGTGGCTCATGTGGGTGGGCGCGCTCATATGCGTTGTCGTGTACGCCGTCCACTGCTGGCGCAGCTCTCTGGAACCCGTGGGACGCGTGCTCATGCTGGTGCTTCTCATGGGACTGTCCGTAGGCGTGACCGACATCACCACGAGCGCGCTGAAGTCCTCCATCGACCGGGAACGCCCCTGTCAGGTCGTCATGGGGACCAACTATTACGACTCCGCCACGGAACAGTGGATCGTCATCGACGAGAGCACGACGGAAACCAAAACGCTCGGCGGCTCCATGCCTTCCTCTCCCTCGGCGGCGTGCATGGCCGTGGCCGTGGTGCTCTCCCTGCTTTTCTACCGCGCCAACCCCTGGGTGTATCTGCTGCCGTTCTGCGTGGGCTTCTCTCAGGTGTACGTGGGCAAGAATTATCCCTTCGACGTTATCGTGGGCTGGCTCATCGGGCTTGTCTCGGTCATTGCCGTCTGGTGGATATGTCACTTGATTATCATAAGATTTTCTTCCCACAGACGGCTCGGCTGACAGAGAATGAAAAAAAATTGAAATTTCCGGAAAGAATCGCTTGACTTTTTCGGAGATTCAGGTAGCTTCTTTCCTCGCTGATGGGCTATCGTTCAATTGGCAGGACGTCGGATTCTGGCTCCGATAATCAAGGTTCGAGTCCTTGTAGCCCAGCCACAGCAAAATATGTCCCCATCGTCTAGCCGGCCCAGGACAGCGGCCTTTCACGCCGTCAACGG
>ENA-OVGB01002601-OVGB01002601.1-human-gut-metagenome-genome-assembly--contig:-NODE-2601-length-12423-cov-1.979544_pt1 | contig 12423 bp, 9 predicted proteins | sample MGYA00237767_ERZ505413 | MGnify/ENA primary metagenome ERZ505413 (study PRJEB26158, sample SAMN06016410) | human gut metagenome | biome: human gut; feature: ankylosing spondylitis patient; material...
TTTCCCCGGGTATTTGAAGTTTCCGGCAGAAGCCGTTAAGATGTGTGCCTATTCTTTGGGAGTAATATCGAACCTGCGTTCGGTACAGACCGACTGTTCTTCTCCGAATAAGATATACCAGTACTTTTATTATGGTTTACCCGTGCTGGTGAGCGATATGAATAGTGTTGGGAATATTGTACGAGAGCATCAAGTTGGAGTTGTGTATAAAGATAATTCTCCGGAAGACTGTGCCCGGAAATTAGAGCAGCTGGTAACCTTGGATTTGGAAGATATGGCAACTCGGGCTCACAAATTGTGTTTGGAGCAATATAATTGGGATGTTTCTGTTAAACAGTTAATAGCAGCTTACGAATCTATTCGTTGAAGTTCCCGGATAATGATATGTCCGGCTTGTCCATCCCCGTACAGAGGAGAAGAAAAAACGTCTTTTGTTGTATGTTTAAGTTGCTTGTAGCTGTTTAAAATATCTTCGTATCTCCAACCCGTAATGATATTGGCTCCTTGTTCAACCAGTTCAACCCATTCCGTTTCAGTTCGGAGTGTGATACAGTATTTTTTGAAAAAATAGGCTTCTTTTTGTAAACCACCACTATCCGTGGCAACAAGAGAACAGTGTTTTAGCAGATAAACCATCTCTAGGTAGCCTACGGGGTCCACCAGTTGAAGGCGGGTTTGTTTAAAATTGAAATTCAACTCTTGTAATTTTTAACGACAGGCATTTCTCGTGCAATCTCTTCAAGAGCAGCGATGATAGATTGTAAACGTTCGGGAGAATCCGTGTTTTCAGCCCGGTGCAAAGTAGCTAAAATAAAATGTTCCGGAAGTAAAAAATCAGGATGTTGGGCTTTATTGGCATAAAAAAGTGCGGCATCTTGCATGACATCACCACAATTCAATAATGTACAAGGAAATTGTTTAAAGCCTTCTTGGTGTAAGTTTTTAATGGCTTGCTCTGTGGGACAAAACAATACGGAACTTATCCTGTCCGTGAGAATTCGGTTTATCTCTTCCGGCATATTCATATTGTATGAACGTAGTCCGGCCTCGATGTGTGCAACCCGGATATGTAATTTACTTGCTGCCAAGGCTCCGGCCAGCGTGGAATTTGTATCCCCGTAAACGATCACCCAATCCGGCTGTTCCGCTAATAGGATAGATTCAATCTTTTCGAGCATCTGGCCTGTCATTGCTCCATGCGTCATTCCGTTGATATTCAAATTATAGTTGGGTTTGGGTATACACATCTCTTCAAAGAAAATATCAGACATATTCGTATCAAAATGTTGTCCCGTGTGAACGATAACTTCCTGTACATCCGGGAAACTGCTGATGGCTCGACTGACCACGGCTGCTTTTATGAATTGAGGGCGTGCGCCTATGATAGTAACTATTTTCATGTGGTGAATTATGATTTCTTATTTCCGTAATAATTTTTTGAAAATCCTTTTACTTCCTTTCCGAGCAAGGCATTCCAGCCTCCCCAGAGTAATCCGAAGCCGTAAGCGAAGACTTGGATGAGCAAAGTAATGATGGAGAGGAAGGCAACAATGATGTTCCGGTGACTGAAAGAAAGCGAACAAGCAAACGAACATTAATCCGTAGTCAACAATATTCCATACAAAATGTACGGGAGGATAGTTTTGTCCTGTGAAAAAGGTGCATAATTCCAAAACGACTAATCCAACGATTAATAGGGCCGGGAGCAGGTGAATCGGTTTTAGCGTGTGTGGATGGCGTCTGGATAAATTGATGCGTGCAACTCCCCAGTTAAAGATTTGGCGGAAGAACTTGGGTATACTTGTACGGCGTTTATGATAGACATAAGCATCTGCGATTAGCCCCACTTTAAAACCGGCATTGTATATTCGCATGGAATAATCCATATCCTGACCATGACGCAGTCCTCCCATACCTCCAATTGTGTCATATACTTTTCTGGATATTCCCATGTTGAAACTTCTGGGATAGAAACGACCCACGTGCTTTTTATTTCCCCTGGTTCCTCCTGTTCCGATGAATGAGGTCATGGAGTAATTAATCGCTTTCAGTAGGGGAGAAAAAGAGAGATGACAGGTATCCGGCCCTCCGAATGCATCATAATAATGTTCGTTTTGGGCCTTCTCAATTTCAGCCAGCCATTGAGGGGGAAACATACAATCGGAATCTACAAAGATAAAATACTCTCCTTGGGCTTTACTCATGCCGTAATTTCTGGCAGCCCCGGGACCTTGATTTTGTTGGTATATCGCTCGTATTTGAAGTCCGCTGGCAGAGTGGTATTGTTCGATGAATTCCTTGAACCCGTCTTTCGAACCGTCATCCACGAATAATAATTCAAAAAGACGTCGATCCCCTTCAAGCTTTTCTGCACTTTCAAGGAGTTCTTTCACTTCTTCCAGACGGTTATATACGGCAATGATGATAGAGTATTTCATGAATAGGTATTTTAATAGTAGGCTTCGATGTTATCTTCTACTCGTTTGTGTATGAACTCCTGTTCCCAGATAGCCAGTCCCAGGATGATCCAGATAAAATTGTAGTGCCACCGGAGTTTCGGATGTGCCGGGTAATCCAGAATATAGCGGATATAGTCATAATTGAATATTCCCTGTTTCTCGATATATTCTTTTGTAAGAATCTTCTCGGCTGTATCTTTTAAATCCTTTTTGAATTGTAGATACGGGTTCACCGTGAATCCCCATTTCTTTTTCGTGATAATCTTGGGGGGAAGATATGGTTTCATGGCTTCCCGGAAAAGATTTTTAGTCTGGTTATTTTTGATCTTCATCTCCACGGGGAGAGTAAAGCCGAAGTCTACCAAATCCCGATCAAGGAAAGGAATTCGTTCCTCAACCGAATGGGCCATGGACATCCGGTCATCCGTAAGCAAATAATCGTTTACCATTTTGGATTGAAATTCGGCATATAACACTTGATCCAATCCGTTCTGGTGGCGTACAGATTCAAAAATCTTGTCAAATTCCTTATGTACCTTGAATTGTTCTATTTTTTGCTGTTTCAAGAACGATTCCGAATAGATATTCCTGTAGAACGGGTTATCGAAATCCCACGTGTTTCGCAGGATGAGGTAAAAGCGCTCCACGTTCCCGATAGACAGTAACATTTGTACGCCCCGGCGATATTCGTCGTAACGTAATGATTTAGAATTGTTCTGAAGACGGAAGATGAAATCCGATTTCCAGCGTAACATACGTTGTAGCCATTGTGGAGTATGGTGATGCCAGTTTTTGAACGGGTAAATGAATTTATGAATATCATATCCGGCAAATAGTTCGTCTCCGCCTAGCCCTCCGAGAATAACTTTCACGGTTGGATGGACAAAAGCTGACATATTGAATCCCTGCAACAAGTTAATTTTAGGTTCCTCGGCATGCCAGATTACCTTGGGCATTTGTTGCATCGGATTCATCGATAGGCTCAACGTGTGGTGATGCGTGTGAAAGTGATCAGCGATTTGTTGGGCATCGGGAAATTCATCCGTGGGCTCATTAAACCCTAGGGTAAACGTGTTGATCTCGGGGACACCCAGTTCATGCATTTTCTGCACGATCGTTGAGGAATCCAGTCCGCCCGATAGATACACGCCTACTGGAACATCACTGACCAATTGGCGTTTCACGGCCTGTTTGATCAATTCGTTCATTTTCTCTTTCGCCTCGTTTTCCGTGATGGATCGATCGATATTCACAGCCAGCTGCCAGTAGCGTTTTACCGTGAACAGGCCGTTTTCAAACACGGCAAAGTGAGCCGGGGGAAGACGTTTGATGCCTTCAAAAAGAGTCTCATTCCCTTGCGTGTAACGCAAGTTCAAGTGTATATGTAAAGCCTTTAAATTTAATTTCCGTTCATATTTCGGGTGTAGGATAATGGATTTCTGTTCGGAACCGAAAACTAATACACCATCTTTAAGGAAATAGTGTAGAGGTTTAGTTCCGAAATGATCCCGTGCGAGAATCAGGCGGTTATTGTTTTGATCCAGTAGGGCAAAAGCAAAAATACCGTTTAACTTGTTGAAGAATCCGGTTCCGTACTCCTCGTAAAGATGAACCAGAACTTCCGTGTCGGTAGCGGTATAGAACACGTGTCCCTTGGATTTGAGTTCTTCCCGGATTTCTTCGTAGTTGTATATCTCCCCGTTAAAAATGACACATATACTCTTGTCTTCATTAAAAATGGGTTGATTGCCACACGTGGAAACGTCGATAATGGACAAACGCCGGTGTCCGAGAGTGAAATCCCGGTAGGTATATATAGATTGATCATCCGGCCCCCGATGTTCAATCGTGGTCAGCATTTCCGACATGAGTTGAGTGTTATCTGTATCCCGTTCGAATATTCCGGCTATTCCACACATATTACAAGAGTTTGTTTATACAAAAGTATTATTTTTTCCCGTTTTATTATAAACGATTCAGTTTCTTTAATGCCGTGAACTTGTGGCGATACATTTTTAAAATATTGGAAATACGGTCATACTGATGGAATTTCTCGCTAAAAAGGCGTAATTCCTCTTTTCCGGTGATTCGATAGAGAATTAGGAGTTGCTGGCGAACAAGTCTGAGATAACCGATCGTGCAGGGGTCATCTTGTGGATAACCGGAAAGATCGCAGCGATTGAATCGAGGCCAGAACCCCATGTCAAACAGAGGAAGTTGACGGGTAAGACCTTCTATTCCTTCATTAAACAGCCGAAGAGCGAGCGCATACCCGTTGGGGTCCTTGTTTTCGGGAACTGCACGAATATAATCGTATAAACCGAAAAGGCAAAAGCCATGGCCATCCAGTACTCGTGTCGGACACTCTGCCACGTATTCTTCGTAAAAGGTTTCCCCCTTTTCCCGGTCTACGGAAACCCCTCCGACTGTTATATCCTTCGTGAAAGGAATTAATGCTTGAGTTGCAACCTTCAAGTAGGCATCATCCTCTGTAAGTTGCCAGGCTCTCAATAGCATGGATATTCCCCTACTTTGTGCGAAGGCTGATTTCCAAGGTTGATAAACATGGTATTCGGGTTTAGGCACGTCGGTTAGCCAATAACAACCGAGTTCTGTATGATCTGTCCGATTGTTCATAAACCAGTCTGCAATGCGAAGAAAATGAGCCCTTTTCTCTTCGGAATGTGTCTTTAACCACGAGTGGAATATGGCTAACCCGTACTGCCCGATGGAAATAGGATAGTAGTGCAGTTTTGTATCTTCCACGTCAATATAAGTCGTGTTCAGGGGGACTCCATTTTTGTCGAAAGAGTGAATCAGACGATTGAGCTTAGCTATGTCCTCGTCAAATTTGATGTAATAATAGCCTAGCGTTTCAGATTGATTCTCCATGTTAATTTCGATCTTGCGGTTCGTGTTGAAATCTCGCAAAAGTTTACGTAACATGAAAATAGCTTTTTTAATCTTCATGGTGGGCTAAAATTTGGGTTAAAGACTGGGTTAAAGACTTTCTCGAATAGCGGTTGACTACATTGTCCTCTTTTATAGGAGATTGTGGATCAAAATTATTCAGTAAGGAGGTTAGAAATTGAAACATACCTTCTTCATCGTCATATTCGAATGTTTTCCCGGCCTTACAAACTTGAATGATGGCTGCGGCATCACCATCGGTAGGACCGAGGCAAAGAATAGGGGTTCTGGAGCCGATATACTCGAAAAGCTTGCCCGTGAGATTACCTTTACTCCCTTCGATGTTGGGGATAATGAGTAATAGAACAGAAGAACTCTTCATGTATTTGATGGCATTAGCGTGGGCTACGAACGAATGGATTTCTACGAAATCTCCCAGTTGTTCCGAGAGTTTTTGAGCTATACCCTGATCCACTTTGAGTTTTCCTGATGTGGAAAGTCTTTTAACTGAATGGATAAAGGAATCAATCGTGTAGTCAGCCGCCAAAGTCCCCGTGTAGGTAATTGTGAAAACATCCTCCTTTGGAATAGTTAGGTCGAAATCCTCGGCATCGAATCCGTTAGCGATAACTTTTATTTTAGAGGCTTGAATTGCTGGAGATTTTTCTGCCAGTTGCTTTTTGATGTAGTCGCTTACCGTGATTACCTGATCTGCATCCAGAAGAACATTTCGTTCATATTTCCGGTCAATCGCTTTTGCAATGGGAGTTGGATACATTTTATTATAGTAATAGATGTCAGTCCATGGGTCTCGAAAATCAGCAATCCAATGCAGATGGAAACGCTTTTTTAGTTTTTGTCCGACCAGATGGGTTGACATAGGCGGACCCGTTGTGATGACGGTGTCTATTTTTTCTTCCTGAATAATTTGGATGGCTTGGTGATAAGCGTGTTTATTCCAGCCTCTCCGGGCATCCGGTAGGAAGAAATTACCCCGGATAAAACGGGCAATCTTCTGTTTTAGACTGGGACTCCCTTCATTGACGAATCCGCTATACGGGGCACTTTGGGCTTTAGTCAGTTTTTTATAATATTCATATATACCGGAACAATCCGTTCGATACACGATTTGTCCGGCTCGTACATCTTGTTCCAGCGTGTGGTCTTTTATGGGATATTCAGCCTTTTCCGGATCAACCGTGATGATGATCGGATCATAACCAAATTCCGGAAGGTACTTCGAGAACTTCAACCAGCGTTGAACTCCCGGTCCTCCTGAAGGTGGCCAATAATAGGTGATGATCAGAATCTTTTTCACGGTGAAATCTCTATCAGTTAAAGAATGTACGAATTTGTTCGATGATGTACTCTTGCTCTTCCGCTTTCATTTCCGTGTGCATCGGCAGCGATAGTACCTCTTCGCTTAATTGTTCAGCAACGGGGAATGTTCCTTGCCCTTGTCCCTTTTTAGCATAAGCCTCTTGCAAATGCAAGGGGATAGGATAATAAATCATGCTGGGAACATCATGTTCTGCCAAGAAAGATTTCAACTCATCCCGTAGGTGATTTTGAACCCGGATGGTGTATTGATGGAACACGTGTGTGCTATTAGCAGCCCGTTGTGGAAGGATAATTCCTTTTACTGTTGCTAACCCTTTGTCATAATGTTCGGCGGCTTGATTACGGGCGGCTGAATATTCATCAAGGTATTTTAGTTTTACATCCAAAATGGCAGCTTGCATGGTATCCAAACGAGAGTTACATCCCACGACACTATGGTGATATTTGATCTTTTGCCCGTGATTGGCAATCATGCGGGCCCGTTCGGCTAATTCGTGATCTCGGATAAATAAGGCTCCACCGTCCCCGTAACATCCTAAATTTTTGGAGGGGAAGAATGAGGTTGTACCAATATCTCCAATGCATCCGGCTTTTTGTTGGAGACCGTTACTGAACGTGTAAGTGGCCCCGATAGCTTGTGCCGTGTCTTCTACCACGTAAAGTTTGTGTCGGCGGGCTATATCCATAAGCGGTTCCATGTCTGCGCATTGGCCGTACAAGTGAACAGGAACGATTGCTTTCGTGCGGGGGGTAATTTTTTCTTCAATCTTGGTAACATCAATTGTGAAACGGTCTGCGACACAATCCACGAAAATAGGTTCCAACCGTAAAAGGGCAATCACCTCGGCTGTGGCCACGTAAGTATGAACAGGTACAATCACCTCGTCCCCGGGTTGTAACCCGAGAGCCATTAAAGCAATTTGTAAGGCATCCGTGCCGTTGGCACAAGGAACAACATGTTCTACTTGATTATACTCCGCAAGATGTTGGGCGAAAGTCTTCACTTGGGGGCCGTTAATGAAAGCCGTGGTGTCAAGTACTTCCTGTATGGCGTTGTTTATTTCCTCCCGAATGCGTTCATATTGTCCGTGAAGGTCAACCATCGTGATTTTCATTGTGATATAAAATTAGATTTATTCTTCTATTTTTTGAACTAACCCGTTTTGTAAATGATAGCGTTGTTTGCTTTCCGGACATTCGGCTATTCCCTTTTCGTCAAAATGAAGACGATGCCCGTATTCACTCATCCAACCGATTTGTTTAGCCGGATTACCAACTAACAAAGCGTATGCAGGAACAGTTTTTGTTACAACGGCCCCGGCTCCGATGAAGGCGTAAGCCCCAATGTCATGCCCGCACACGATCGTGGCATTGGCTCCGATGGTAGCCCCTTTGCCCACGTGCGTTTTGGCATATTGACTTTTCCGGTTTACTGCACTACGAGGATTGGTCACGTTCGTGAATACGCATGATGGACCCAAGAAAACATCATCGTCACAAGTGACTCCCGTGTACACGGATACATTATTCTGTACTTTTACTTGGTTCCCGAGAACTACCTCCGGGGATATGACCACGTTTTGCCCGATGTTACAATTCTCTCCGATCCGACAATTACTCATAATGTGGGAGAAATGCCATATTTTAGTTCCTTTTCCGATTGTTGCGCCCTCGTCTACGATGGCGGTCTCGTGTACGAAATAATCTTTCATATCTGAATCATTTTACTGGCAAAGATAGTTTTTCTATTAAAGTATTGAAAGAAACGGGGGTGATGTTTTTCTTTCGAGGAAATAAAAAAGCCGCCTTGACGGGCGGCTTTTTCGGTTTGTGGTTTAGGTTTCTAGTAAAATTTGTATCTTGTATCAACCAGATTCGTTTGTTCGATACTTCTCTTGGCAGCTTCAATTTGTTCGGGAGTAACTGTTTCAACAGTTTTAGAGTTTACAACCACAACATAAACTCCTTGGTTACCGATGATCGGTTTAGAAATTTCGTTTTCTTTCATTGTAACAACTTCGGCAGTCAGCACGGGTTCGATACCAACTCCGGGAACTTGGAATGAACTGAAACTAACATCCGTGGCATCCATTACCTCTGCATTGGCTTTTTGTGCTACAGAAAGTAAACTTTCGCCTTTCTTTTTACGGATAAGTTCGGTGCGGATAGCTGCAGAAACAGAGTTCAGAGGTGCGATACCTTCTTCTTGAATTCCGGTTAAAACCACAACAGAGAATTTGTCTCCAGCCTCAAAGATCGGAGATTTCTCTTTGGTCGTCAGGATGAAGCCCGGTTTTTCAGCCATATAAGCCTCACGGATAATATCTCTTGCGTTATCAATGCCTGCAATCTGATAATCGTTTTTACCTAAGTTTGCGATACGTTTGGTTTGATTATTAGCAGTTAAAGCTGCCTCAAAATCTTCTACGGTATTGATATTGTTTGCAAAAGTACGTGCGTCGTTATAAATCTTGTTGATCGTTTGTTGAGACGGGGTAATTTCTTTTGCAACGATTCCGATTTGTACCTTATCAACAGGTTTTGATCTGTCTGTTACTTGCAAAACATGGAATCCGTAATTTGATCTTACCACTTTCACCTCGTTTTTGTTAGAGAAGAACGCTGAATCTGCGATCGGTTGGAGCATCTGATCTTGGGTGAACCATCCGAAATCCCCACCATTTACAGAAGTATTCTGATCGGCAGAATATTGTCTTGCTAAAGCATCGAAATCTCCGCCTTTACGAATTAAACCTGCTAAACTATCGGCTAATTTCTCTGATTGCGCCATATTGTTTGATGCGATCAAGATATGACGGGCTCTTACTGAGTCGGGTAATACACGGCGGTCGGCAACACGAACGATGTTATAAGCATTATCTTTCAAGTAAGGTCCGAACACGCCATCACTCTTTTCCGTGAACAAGAATTCATCCAGTTCCTCGTTATCCAATTCTCCCTTTTTGTAATATTTGGGTTGGAATCTTTTTTCAGATGAAAGGTTAGCGAATTCAAGCACGTTCTTTGCTTCTGCAAATTCGGGTTTCAAATCATTCACCCAGTCTTCCGTTTCTTTAATGTCTTCGGCTGAAGCGGTAATGTCAAAGTTCACGTAAGCGATCTGTCTAGCTTCTTCGCGTTCAAACAAATATTTGTGTGAATTATAATAATCTTTGATCTCGTTAGCAGTTACCTTTACTGCAGAGTCGCTAACGGTGTTGTAGCTTTTCATGATAAAGCTGATGTCTACTGTCGTTGCTGCACTTTCTGCAAGTTCTTTGGCTTGAGCATCTGTTACAAACAAACTTTTTGCTAACAGAGTATTATATTTTTCTTGTTTACGAGCCGTGTTTACTTGCTCTTCCATGTTCAACCAATATTCCTTTTGCGGGGTTCCGGCAGGAGCTTCGATCAATTGTTTGATGATCAGACGGGCTCTTTCTTTGTCTACCTGTCCCGTGTTAGGATCTGCGAATAACTGGCTGACGGCCGGGTTCATGTTACTCCCTAATAAGAAATCGTATAACTCGTCACCGCTAACGTCCAAACCTAATTCCTCGTATTCCTTGTTCAGAATGATTTCAGAAACAATTTGATTCCAGGTATTTTCCCGGATCATTCTTTGTTGCTCATCCGTTAGGGCAGATAAACCGTTCATGCTTTTGATGAAATCTTCATTCTTCATAATCTTTTGTTGATATTCTTGAATGCCGATAGTTTCACCTCCAACTTCTCCAACTTTGTTTCTGGAACGATTGATAAGGCTGGCGCCAGAGCTAAGAGCATCACCAACAATAAATGCCATGAGGGCTAATCCAATCACGATACTAACAAGTACTCCACCGCGATTTCTAATTTTTTGTAACGTTGCCATTTATATTAAAATTTTATGTTTCTACACACGAATTTATTCTATTTTTCGAGGGTACGAATATATAAAATGGATTGGTTTTATGCAAATAAATTTCAATCCCTTTCGTTTATTGCCCTATTCCTTCTTTTTCGTTTCCTTTTTTGTTGCCTTCGGGGCCGCTTTTTTTGTTGTCTTTTTTGTCGTTTTTTTCTTACTGTCCCCTCCCTTTGCAATGATTTCCATGGTTTCCTCAAAGGTTAATTTGTCTGCTTCTTTTCCTTTGGGGATCTTATAGTTCACTTTGTTGAACGTGATGTAAGGCCCAAAACGACCGTTAAGAATTTGTACCCCATTTTCAAACTCTTGGATCTTCCTGTTTTTCTCGATTTCTCGTTTCTCGTTGATTCGTTCGATAGCGGTTTCAAGAGTTATTGTTCCCGGATCGTCAACGCCTTTTTTCAAGGAAACGAAAAGTTGATTATGCTTGATGTAAGGTCCAAAACGACCGATGCCGACACTGACAGGTTTCTCCTCGAATTCACCCAGTTGACGGGGAAACTTGAACAAGTCTAAAGCTTCTTCCAAGGTAATGGTTTCCATCAGTTGCCCTTTGAGCAGTCCGGCATAACGTACGGATTCTCCTTCACCAATCTGAGCCATCGGTCCAAAACGTCCGATTCGTACGGAAACGGTTTCTCCTGTTTGTGGATCTTTACCAAGTTCCCGGGCTCCCGTGTTCCGTTCGGATTCTTTCAACGTTTTCTCCACGTTAGCATGGAAAGGTTGATAGAATGTTCCGATCATGGATTGCCATTCAACCTCTCCTTCGGCAATGTGGTCAAGGGCATCCTCGGCATTTGCCGTGAAGTTATAATCCATGATATTCGTGAAATAATTGGAAAGGAAATCTGTCACGACCATTCCGATATCCGAGGGAAACAATTTCTTCTTTTCCGCACCGAATATCCGGCTGATCTTCTTGACTTTTATATCTTGTCCTTTAAGGTCTATCTGGTCTAGTTGACGTTCTGTACCATCCCGGCTTTCCCGTAAGATATATCCCCGGTTCTGGATCGTGGTAATCGTGGGTGCGTATGTTGACGGACGTCCGATTCCCAAGGCTTCCATTTTCTTCACGAGACTGGCCTCCGTGTAGCGGGGAGGATGCGTCGTGTATTGTTCTAAGGCTTGGATCAGGGAACGTTGTAACTGGTCTCCTTTATGTATTGCAGGTAATAAGGCCGCTTCATCGTCTTCTTTCTCGTCATCGAAAGATTCCATGTACACTTTGAGGAAACCATCGAAAATGATCACTTCACCCACGGCTTCGAACGTGTGTTTTTCCCCGGTAATGGCGATCGTTATGGTTGTTTTTTCCAGTTCGGCCTCTGCCATTTGAGAGGCGAGAGTCCGTTTCCGGATTAACGAGTAAAGTTGCTGTTCATTCTTGTCTCCGCTGATCGATTCCTTGTCCATATAGGTCGGGCGGATGGCCTCGTGGGCCTCTTGCGCCCCTTTCGTCTTCGTGGCGAAATTCCTAGGTTTGGAATATTTTTCTCCCAGCGTGTTACAGATAACGGCTTTTGCCGCACCGATAGCCAGTTGGGATAGGTTCACGGAGTCCGTTCTCATGTAAGTGATGTGTCCCTGTTCGTATAGTTTCTGGGCCACGGCCATTGTCTGCGAAACAGAAAATCCCAATTTGCGGGATGCCTCCTGTTGTAGCGTGGATGTCGTGAACGGTGGAGCCGGTTTACGGCTACCCGGTTTCGTCTCGACATTACTTACTGAAAATGCCGCCTTCTTGCAATGTTCCAGAAAGTTAACCGTCTCTTCCTGCGTGGAAAAACGTCCGGATAA
>ENA-OVGB01002604-OVGB01002604.1-human-gut-metagenome-genome-assembly--contig:-NODE-2604-length-12406-cov-26.323698_pt1 | contig 12406 bp, 10 predicted proteins | sample MGYA00237767_ERZ505413 | MGnify/ENA primary metagenome ERZ505413 (study PRJEB26158, sample SAMN06016410) | human gut metagenome | biome: human gut; feature: ankylosing spondylitis patient; material...
GAAGCCCTCCGCCGCCAGCGGGTCGAAAAGCAGGCCGAGCTTGCCGCCCTGCTCCCCCGCCGGGACGCGGCCCGCGCCGATGCGGCCCGCCATGCAGGCGATGCCGCCGCACTGGACGCTCTGACCGCCCAGCTGGAGCGGGCCAGAGCGGGCCTTGACGCCTGCGACGCGCTGGACAAGCTCTGCCGCACACAGACCGCCGCCCGCAGCGAGGCCGACCTGGAACAGGCCAAAGCCCGCAAGGCGCGGGCCCAGCTGACCGCACTGGATGCGGAACTCGCCGCGCTTGACGCCGAAGCGGCCGCCCTCGGCGACCCGGAGACCCGGAACGTGGCCCTGACTGCTCAGGCCGAGCAGCTTGCCCGCCGGGAGACCGCCCTCACCGCGCTGGCCCAGAGCCTGACCGAAGACCAGCGCCGTACCCACGCAGCCAGACAGGCACAGGACGCCTACCGCACCGCAGCCGCCGCGCAGGAAGCCGCCCACGCGGAGCGGGACGCCTGCGAGCGGGCGTTTCTGGACGCACAGGCCGGACTTCTGGCGCAGGATCTTGCCGAAGGCACCCCCTGCCCCGTCTGCGGCAGTGTCCACCACCCGGCCAAGGCAGCACTGCCTCACACTGCCCCCACTCAGGCGCAGGTGACCGCCGCCAAGCAGGCGGCCGAAGCAGCAGACCGCGCCGCGCAGGACCGCGCAGCCGCCGCCCGCGAAGCCCTCGCTGCTCAGCGGGAGGGCAAAGCCACCCTCCGCCGGGACGCCGAAAGCCTTCTGCCCGAACGCTTCACCTCGCCGGAGGGGCCGGTCGCTCTGACCGTGGCCCTGTTGAAAACGGCTCTTGCCGAGGAGACTGCCGCGCTCCAGACCGCACAGGCCGAGAACCGCGCAGCCCGGCAAAAGGCCGCCGCCGACTGTGCCCGCCGCACCCGGCTGGATACCACCCGCAAGACCAAAACGGCCCAGCGCACTGCGCTGGAAGCAGCAGCGGCCTCTGCCGAACAGACTGCCGCTGCCCGCGAAGCCACGGCTGCGGCGCTGGAACAGCAGATCACCGAAGCCCGGCAGACCACACCGGCCAGCCGCGCCGAGGCCCAGCAGACGGTCGCCGACCTAACGGCCCAGCGCACTGCCCTGCGCACCGGCATGGAGCAGGCCGAAGCCGCCCGCCGCGCTGCAGAAAACGCCGTCGCTGCCGCCGAAGCTGCCGTGCAGGCCCTGCAAGACCAGCAGGCCCCGGAGACCGAGGCCGCAGACCTCGACGCTTTGCGCACCCGGCTCACTGCGCTGCAAACGGCCCGCCAGCAGGCCGCCGAACAGGAAAAAGCCCTGACGGCCCAGCTCGTGCCCAACCGCCGCGCCGCCGCCGACTACCGCCGACTGGCCGCGGCCCGGCAGGTGCTGGAGACCCGCTGGCAGTGGGTCAACGCGCTGGCCTCCACAGCGGGCGGCACCCTGAGCAGCAAGCAGAAGATCAAACTGGAAGCCTACATCCAGATGCACTATCTCGACCGCATCCTCGTCCACGCCAACACCCGTCTGATGCAGATGACCGCCGGGCAGTACGAGCTGGAGCGGGTAGGGGCCGAGAACCAGCGCAGCCAGTCCGGCCTGGACCTCGGCGTCATCGACCACTACAACGGCACCCGCCGCAGCGTGAAGACCCTTTCCGGCGGCGAGAGCTTCAAGGCGTCGCTGGCGCTGGCGCTGGGCCTTTCGGACGAGGTGCAGAGCGCGGCGGGCGGCATCCGGCTGGACACCCTCTTTTTGGACGAAGGCTTCGGCAGCCTGGACGACGAATCTTTGGAGCAGGCCATGCGGGTGCTGGCAGGCCTCACCGAGGGCGACCGCCTGGTGGGCATCATCTCCCATGTGGGGGCGCTGAAAGACCGCATCGACCGGCAGGTGGTGGTGCGCAAAGGGCGCACCGGCGGCTCGACGGTGGAGTTGGTGGTGTAACCGCCTTCACCCTCTCCGTCACCTTCGGTGCCACCTCTCCCAAAGGGAGAGGCAAGAAACGTTCCCTCAATGCCCTTGGCTCTCCCCTTGGGAGAGCTGGCAAACCCAAAGGGTTTGACTGAGAGGGCGAGCCTTTTCCTGCCGGAGAAAGCTACCGGCACACCGCCCTCCTGCAACATAAATTTCCGCACCCCCGGGCATCCTATCCCCGGAGGTGATTTTATGAGTTCCCTTACGCCATTCATCCGCCATCAGATGGAGGACCTGCCCGGGCCTTCTGCGGCCCCGGAGAACAGCTGCAGCCGGTGCAGCCCGCCGCTGGGCAAAGTGCCGGATGCCCCGAACGAGCAGAACAAGCCCGACAGCCCGGATATCCTGCTGCCCGGCGACCCCACTGCCCCCGGCACACAGGTGCCGCCCCACATCGAGACCCCCGGCCAGACGCCCCACCCGGGCACGAACAGCGCCCCGCAAAGCGTGCCCATGACCGACGGCACCCCTGCCGCCTGCTACCAGAAAAACGCCCGGGAATATCTCTCCGGGGACGTGCAGGCCAGCGTGATGGCCCACTATGCGCCCGGCCTGTTCAGCACCGAACAGCACACCCACTCGGCCCACCCCGCCCCGGACGACGACACCGCCAGTGTGCTGGACCTCGTGGACTGGCGGGAAGAATCCCCCTACGGCTAAGACTTAAAAATTTTTCAAATTATTTTCGCCGAACCTGTTGAAATCTTCGTCCACTTCCCTTATTATGGTAGCAAACAAAGATAAAGGCAGGTTTTGCATCATGGCAGAGATCAAATATGAAGTCGTCCAGCGCATCGCAGTGCTCTCCGAGCGCCCCCGCGGCTGGGAGCGTCAGCTCAACCTCATCAGCTGGAACGACGGCGAGCCCAAGTACGACATCCGCGACTGGTCCCCGGACGGCACCCGCATGGGCAAGGGCATCTCCCTGAGCCACGACGAGATGGCCATCCTCAAGGGCCTTCTGGACGATCTGGAGCTGTGAGCATGGGCGACCGCGAAGAATTTTTGCAGATCTGGCAGCAGCATGTCTCCCGCCCCGGCAGCGAAAAGCTGCTGGACTGGCTGGACCACAAGACCGATTTCTTCACCGCGCCTGCCTCCACCCGGTTCCACGGTGCCTGTGAGGGCGGGCTGTGTATGCACAGCCTGAACGTCTACCACGCTTTGCACGACACCTTTTTCACCGAGGGCGACAGTGAGGAGACCTTCGCCATCTGCGCGCTGCTGCACGATCTGTGCAAGGCCAACTATTATAAGGCCGGTACCCGCAACGTGAAAAACGACGTGACCGGCCAGTGGGAAAAGGTGCCCAGCTACAGCGTGGAGGACCTGTTCCCCTACGGCCACGGCGAGAAAAGCGTCTTCCTCATCGAGCGTTTCATGAAGCTGCGCATCGAGGAAGCCGTTGCCATCCGCTGGCACATGGGCGGCTTTGACGACGCGGCCCGGGGCGGCTGCTTTGCCATCTCGGAAGCCTACGACAAGTATCCGCTGGCCGTCAAGCTGCACATCGCCGACCTCGAAGCCACCTATCTCATGGAGCACCGCACCAGCGCTGTGCGCTGAAGTTTCTGCATCCGCAATGATCCGGCTCTGCTGTTCCGAAGGGAACGGCAGGGCCTTTTTTGTATTCCGGAAAAAATTTTGCAAAAAGCTCTTGACTTGGAGCAAACTCCAGGTTCTATACTCGTCTCGTGCAAAGGAGGCTGTGCCGCATGACCATCAAAGAAGTATCGGAAAAATACCATATTTCGCAGGATACCCTGCGATTTGTCATGGCAAACTGCTTTTGGAGTATACCATACTTTTCACCCGAGGGAAAGATGCAAAAACGCCCCCTGCAGGCATTTTGTGCGCGCAGAGGGCGTTCCGTTTTTCTTGTGGTTACTGCACCTGGGTCTTGATCTCCACGGTGCGGCCGCCGAGGTTCTCGTAAATGCGGTGGGAGACCGACAGCACCGTGCGGCCCGCCGAAGCACGGCGCAGCGCTTCCAGCACCCGGGCTTCGGTCTCGGCGTCGAGGTTCGCGGTGATCTCATCCAACAGCAGCACCGCCGGGTCGGCAGCGGCGGCGCGGGCGATGGACAGCAGCTGCCACTCGCCCTGCGAGAACATGCCGTCGGTGCATACGGTGTCGTAGCCCTCCGGCAGGGTCTGGATCGCCGCGTCGATACCGGCCAGCCTGGCGGCCTCCCGCGCCATTTCCCGGGTGATGGCCGGGTCGTTCAGGGTGATCTGTTCCAGCACTGTGCCCGGCACCCGGGAGAAATGCTGCTCCACGCAGCCGATGCAGGTGCGGCGCTCGCGGTCGGTGATGTTCGCCACATCCACCCCGCCGATGGTCACCCTGCCCGCTTCGGGCCGGTACAGGCCCAGCAGCAGCTTGAACACGGTGCTCTTGCCCGCGCCGGTGCGGCCCACCAGCGTGATCTGCTCGCCCTGCTTCACGGTCATGGAGAAATCGTTCAGGACATGCTTTTCGCCGTAGCCGACATGCTTTTCGCCGTAGCCGAAGGTCACATGACAAAGCTCCACGTCGCCCCGGGCGGCGTCCTTCCGCTCCGGGGGGATGGCGCGCTCGGGCTGGCTGAGGAAAGCGTCGATGCGCTTGACGCCTGCCATGGCAGACTGGATGGTCTGGATCTCCATGCCAAGGCTCTCAATGGGGGCAAAGATGCGGGAGATATAGTTGATGACGGCCACCGAGGTGCCCACCGACATGCCGAAGAAGGTGAGCACGGTGGCATTGCCGGAAGCGGATAGCAGCATCACGATGCCCACCACGGCGGCGTTCAGCGCCAGCACCACCGGCGAATAGATGGCGTCGTAGAAGTTCGTGCGCTCCATGGCGGCATAACTGTCGCCGATGCAGCGGTCGTAGCGGCGCTCCATATAGCTTTCCAGGCCCAGGGCCCGGATGGTGCGGATGTTGTGCAGGGTCTCCGGCACCTGGCCGGAGACGGTCGCCACCGCGCGGCGGTTGTCCAGCTGGGCGGCCAGCATCCGCTTCTGCACCACGCGGGTGAACACCGCGAACAGCGGCAGCACCAGCAACAGGATCAGGGCAAGACCGGTGTTCTTCACCGCGATGACTGCCAGAATAGAAAGGATGCGGCAGGCATCCGCCGCCATGCTGATGATGCCGGAGGTGAACAGGGCTTCTACCGTGTCTACATCACCGGAGAAGCGGGCCGCCACCTCGCCGGGGTTCTGGTCCACCAGCGTGCTGGCAGGCAGCAGCGTCAGCTTCTGGGACATTTCACTGCGCAGGGCGTGGGTCATCTTCTGGCCAAAGAGCACCAGAAGGCTTTCCTGCGCCGACGAGAGCGCCCCTTCCAGTGCCAGACTGCCAAAGTAGAGCAGCGCCGCGAGGAAGGTGAGCGGGATGCCCGCCGTCAGCCGGTCGATGATGCCCGCCAGCAGCAGCGGCGGCACCAGCGACGCCAGCACCGACGCCGCCACGCACAGGATGGTGCCCGCCGTGAGCAGGCGGTGCGCCGCAGCCGCCATGCGGAGGGCCTCAAACACGCCATTTTTACGCTTCACACGGTTCTTCATCCAGGTCGCCTCCCTTCTTTACCGTCTGGACGGTCTGGCTCTCGTACAGCTGGCGGTACATCGGCACCGTTGCCATCAGCTCATCATGCGTACCCACGGTGGTCCTGCCGCCGTCCATAAAGATGATCTGCTGCATCTGCGGGAAGTGATACAGCCGGTGCGAGATGAGGAACACGACCTTATCCTTCGCGTAAGCCTGCAAATCGGCAAAGACGGTGTCCTCGGTGCTGCGGTCCAGCGCCGAGAAGGGGTCGTCCAGCACCAGCACCGGGCGCGGGTGGGCCAGCGTGCGGGCCAGCGCCAGGCGCTGGGCCTGGCCGCCCGAAAGCCGTGTGCCGCTGGGGCCGATGACCGTGTCCGCGCCGTTTTCCATGGCCCGCACTTCGCCGTCCAGTGCGGCGGCGGCCAGCCACGGCATGGCGTCCTGTTCGCTGCCGCAGAGCACATTGCTGCGCACTGTGTCGGCGCTCAGTTCCGGGTCATGGCCCAGATAACCGACGGTGGCAGCGATCTGCCGCGCCGTCAGGGCCGAGAACTCTCTGCCGCCAAACTTCGCCGAGCCTTCATAAGGTGCTTCGCACAGGAACACCCGGCCAAAGGTGGATTTGCCGCAGGCCACCGGGCCGGTGATGCCAATGATATCGCCGGGGCGGGCGGTCAGGCTCAGGCCGGAGAAGATGGGCTCCCCGCCATAGGCAAAGGAGAGGTTCTCCAGCGTGACATCCTGTGCCGCCGGGACGTGCAGCGCTTCCAGCTGTTCGGGCTGCTTCATCAGCGGCTTGATGCGCTTCCAGGAGACTTCCGCCTTCTGCACGGCGTTGAACAGCTTTGCCACCTTGGAGGACTTGACCGTCAGCCGCGTGAAGCAGGACAAGAAGGTGGTGAAGGCGCCGATGTCCCATGCGCGCCAGCCTGTGCCGAGTACGTTCTTCGCGCCGAACCACAGGATGAACAGCGCCCCGGCTCCCGATGCAGCCAGATACAGCGGCGGCAGAGCGGACTGCCACACGTTGGAACGCACAGCAGCCTTTTCGTAATTCTTCAGCGCACCCTCGTAGCGTTCCGCGCGGGCTTCCTCGCAGCCGTAGATACGGTAGGTGACGGCGTTTTCCACGCGGTCGAGCGTCGCACTGCTGAGCGCGCTCGCCGCTTTCTTGTACGCCGCTCCTGCGCGCTGAACAGGCTTCTTCATCTTTGCTGCGCAGAAGTACGAAATGGGCGTGAACAGCAAACTCAGCAGCGCCAGATGCCAGTCGTAAATCAGCAGCATGACTGCGTAGCTGACCATCACCACGCCGGTGTCAAACACTTCGGTGGTGAATTTGCGCATTCCCTCCACGCAGTCGTCCACGTCGGAAATGGCTTTCGTCATCAGCTCGCCAGCACCTTCTTTCTCCAGCGACGTGCGGCTTTCGCGTACCAGATTGGCGTACAGAATGCCCTTCATGCGGCGGTTGATGTTGTTGGCGAAGCGCCGGACGTAGAATCGCTTGATGAAACGCGCACCCTGAACCGCTAGTGTGACGGCCAGATACGCCAGCACCAGCGTCGCCATTGCGTCCGCGGTTTGATAGCCGCCCAGAATGTCGGTCAGGCACTGGGCAAGCCGCCCTTCAAACCACGGCGTCGCCAGCAGACCCACGTTGTAGAACAAGCCGGACAGCGTGACGAAGGTCAGCGACAGCCATTCGGCACGAAAATAGGAACTAACTTTGTTCGGACAGAAATTCTGCTTGTCTTGCATCGTCTTTATTTCCTCTGCGCCTGAATAAAATGCGGGAATCCCGCGCGGCTTTCGGTTTTCGATGCTGCGTACAGCTTGTTCAGCAGCGCCGCGAAGCTTTTGGATTCATCGTCCGTCAGCACAGAAGTCAGGTACTCGTAGAAGGATGCTTCGATCTCTGCTTTGGAGGCTTTCATGGCTTCCGCCTTTTCCGTGGGATACAGCAGCTGACTGCGGCGGTCGTTCGGGTCGTCCTGACGCACCAAGAAGCCCTTCGCTTCCAGATTTTTTGTCCGCCGCGCGATGGCTGCCTTGTCCGCGTGCAGCAGTTCCGCCAGCGCCGCCTGTGTGCAGCCGGGATGGTGCCGCAGCGCGTGAATCAGATCAATTTCCGCCGTGCCGACGCCCTCTTCCCGCAGGGACAGCAGGACGAGTTTCTCTGTTTCCCGCGCGATTTTTGTGATTTTCCGTTCGGTGATATCCATATGTGCACCTCCGTGACGCTGATGGTTGTATGTGCATCGTTGTACATGCAACTATTATAATCAGGGACAGTACAATGTCAAGGGCGTTTTTGCAAGATTGCCGCGAAATTTGAAACTCCCTGCCGGAACATCCCCGGCAGAGCGCATTGTTATTCTTATGAAACTCCCCTTGCCTATCATGTTCTGTCGGCACATTGAATCAGCCGCAATGCTGACGGTGTGCTTGCGTTGGAGCCGTATGCGGAAAACGCGGATGCTTGTCAAAAACGTGACGTTCTCCTGCCAATCCGCCTATTTCCGAACATTCACCTAAATTGTTCGCAAAAAAGTCGGATTTTTTCTGAAAAAGGCTTGATTTTTGTGCCGAATTTGTGTACAATGGGTCATGTTTCCCGGAAAACGTTCGCTTTTTAGCGGACGGTTGCACCGTTTTCACCCATCGAATGGAGGAGGACTTGACCATGAAAAAGTTTGCATCTCTGCTGCTTGCGCTGGTGATGTGCCTGTGCTGCCTGACGACTGCTGCACTGGCTGAGCGCGCGCCCGTCGCGAAGGATGACCTGAAGATCGGCTTCATCTTCCTGCACGACGAAAACTCCACCTACGACCTGAACTTCATCACCGCGGCGAAGACTGCCTGCGAGAAGCTGGGCATCGCCTACGAAACCAAGACCAACATCCCCGAAGGTCAGGAATGCTACGACGCAGCTGCTGAGTTGGCGGACGCAGGCTGCGACATCATTTTTGCGGACTCTTTCGGTCATGAATCCTACATGATTCAGGCTGCGCTGGAGTTCCCGGAAGTCGAGTTCTGCCATGCGACTGGCACGAAGGCGCACACCGAGAACCTGCCCAACTACCACAACGCTTTCGCGACCATCTATGAAGGCCGCTATCTGGCGGGCGTTGCGGCTGGCATGAAGCTGAACGAAATGATCGAAGCCGGCACGATTACGGCGGATCAGGCGAAGATTGGCTATGTCGGCGCTTACCCCTACGCGGAAGTGAAGTCTGGCTACACCTCCTTCTTCCTCGGCGCGCGCTCTGTCTGCCCCTCCGCGACCATGGAAGTGACCTTCACCTACTCTTGGTATGACGAGGCGATGGAAAAGGAAGGCGCGCAGATGCTGATTCAGAAGGGCTGCGTCCTCATTTCCCAGCACGCTGACTCCATGGGCGCTCCGACTGCCTGCGAAGTGGCGGGTGTGCCGAACGTCTCCTACAACGGCTCCACGGTGGCAGCTTGCCCGAACACCTTCATCGTTTCCTCCCGCATCAACTGGGAACCCTACTTCGAGCACATCCTGAACTGCATGATGAACGGCGAAGACATCGCGCTTGACTGGACTGGCACGATTGCGACCGGCTCTGTCGAGCTGTCTGCCATCAACGAGCAGGCTGCTGCGGCTGGCACGGCTGAGAAGCTGGAAGAAGTGAAGGCTGCGCTGGCGGCTGGCACCCTCAAGGTGTTCGACACCGCGACCTTCACCGTGAACGGCAAGGCGCTGACCTCCTATCTGGCGGACGTGGACGACATGGGCGACTTCGTGGGTGACACCGAAGTGGTCATCGACGGCGAATTCAAGGAATCCTTCTTCCGCGCCGCGCCCTACTTCGACCTGAACATCGACGGCATCACGCTGCCCGAAGGCATGTAATTCCATTTTCGACTGCCCCGATCTTTTGCATGGGGTCGGGGCGGTCGAATTTCTTGTTGACACTGCAAATGAAAGTGCAGGCAAACCCGCTGCATTCCCATTTGCAGTGTTTCCTATTCATTCGCGTTATTTACGATTTGCAATCATAAAGGAGTGAGCCGGTTGGAACAGAGAACCGCAGCCGTCAGCGTTCGCAATGTGACCAAGCGCTTTGGCCCTGTGCTGGCCAATGACAAGGTGTGTCTGGATATTTACCGCGGCGAAATTCTTGCGCTGCTGGGTGAGAATGGAAGCGGCAAAACTACACTGATGAACATGCTCTCCGGAATTTACTACCCCGACGAGGGCGAAATCTACATCAACGGCAAGCCCGTGTCCATCTCATCCCCGAAGGAGTCGTTCCATCTGGGCATCGGCATGATTCACCAGCACTTTAAGTTGGTGGATGTGTTCACGGCGGCGGAGAACATCATCCTCGGTCTGGATGAAAAGCTGGATATGAAGTCCGCCATCCGCAAAATTCGGAAAATCTGCGACCAGTATGGCTTTGATATCGACCCGAACCAGAAGATTTACGATATGTCCGTTTCGCAGAAGCAGACGATTGAAATCATCAAGGTGCTGTATCGCGGCGCTGATATCCTGATTCTGGATGAGCCAACCGCCGTGCTGACCCCACAGGAGACGGACAAGCTCTTCGCCATCCTGCGCAACATGCGCAACGCCGGCAAGGCGATTGTCATTATCACCCACAAGATGCACGAGGTGGAGTCTCTGTCCGACCGCGTGGCGGTGCTGCGCAAGGGGCAGTACGTCGGCGACGTGATGACCCGCGACACGAATGCCGAGGAATTGACGAACATGATGGTCGGGCATCCGGTAAAGCTCAACATTGAGCGTACCGAGCCGGTCAATCCCCGCCCGCGCATCGAAGTCAAAGACTTGATTGTGCGCAACGAGGAAGGCACGACGAAGCTCGACCACGTCAGCTTTACCGCCAATTCGGGCGAAATTCTGGGCATCGCGGGCATCGCGGGTTCGGGTCAGAAAGAACTGCTGGAAGCGATTGCCGGGCTTCAACCTGTCGATTCTGGCAGCATCAGCTACATCGAAGACGACGGCACGCATGTGGAACTGATTGGGAAAGATCCGTTGACTATTCAGAACATGGGTGTTTCGCTCTCCTTCGTGCCGGAGGATCGGCTGGGCATGGGCTTGGTCGGCAACATGGACTTATCCGACAACATGATGCTGCGCACGTTCCGCAAGGGGCACTCGTTCTTCACCGACCGCAAGAGCCCGCGCCGAATCGCGGAAAACGTGGTCAAGGAGCTGGAAGTCGCGACGCCGAGCCTGAGTACGCCGATTCGCCGTCTGTCGGGCGGCAACGTGCAGAAAGTGCTGGTCGGGCGCGAAATCACCTCCGCGCCGAAAGTGCTGCTGACGGCATACGCGGTGCGTGGGCTGGACATTCATTCCTCCTACACGATTTATAACCTGATTAATAACCAAAAGAAGCAGAACGTGGCGGTTGTCTACGTCGGTGAGGATTTGGACGTGCTGGTGGAGCTGTGCGACCGCATTCTGGTGCTGTGCGGCGGCAAAGTCAGCGGCATCGTACCCGGCCGCGGCGCAGACAAGCGCGAAATCGGCATGATGATGACCCGCGTGGGAGGTAACGAGCATGAGTGAAGCCAAACGGGAGCCGCTCTTCCACATTTCCAAGCGAACAGACATTTCGTGGCAGAAGGCGCTGCTGATTCGCGTGATTGCCATTGCGCTAGCACTGGGCGCAAGCGCTATTATCTGCCTGCTGCTGACGGATGACAACCCGCTCGCCATTTACAGCACCATCATCAAAGGCACGTTCGGCACGCCGCGCAAGACGTGGGTGACTTTCCGCGACGTGGCGATGCTGCTGTGCATTTCCCTCGCCGTTACTCCCGCGTTTAAGATGCGCTTTTGGAACATCGGCGGCGAAGGACAGACGCTGATGGGCTGTCTCGCCTCTGCCAGCTGCATGATTCTCCTGCGCGACGTGCTGCCGAACTGGGCGCTGATCCTCGTGATGCTGCTGACCAGTATGCTCGCTGGTGCGATTTGGGGCGGCATTCCGGCGCTCTTCAAGGCAAAGTGGAATACGAATGAGACGCTGTTCACGCTGATGATGAACTATGTCGCGACGCAGCTGGTCGCGTACTTCTGCATCTTCTGGGAGTCGCCGAAGGGGTCGGGCAAAATCGGCATCATCAACCAGCGTTCGCAGATTGGCTGGCTGCCGAAGGTCGCTGATCAGCAGTATCTGCTCAACATCATCGTGGTTGGCGTGCTGGTGCTGCTGATGTTCCTCTACCTATATTACACCAAGCACGGGTACGAGATTTCCGTCGTCGGCGAAAGCCAGCGTACCGCCCGGTATGTAGGCATCAAGGTGGAGTGGGTCATCATCCGCACGATGCTGATTTCCGGCGCACTCTGCGGCTTGGCGGGCTTCCTGCTGACCGCGGGCAGCGACCACACGCTGACGACGACGCTTGTAGACGGGCGCGGCTTCACGGCGGTCATGGTGTCGTGGCTGGCGAAATTTAACCCGTTCGTTATGATTTTTACCAGCTTCCTGCTCGTTTTCCTTGACCGCGGGGCTGGCGAGGTATCCTCGAAGTTCGGGCTGAATCAGTCTTTTGCAGACATTATCACGGGTGTGATTCTGTTCTTTATCATCGGCTGCGAGTTCTTTATCAACTACAAGATTAACTTCTGCAAGCGTACTGGGAAGGAGGAGAAGCTGCGTGTTTGATATCATTTCATTCATTCCCCGCGCGGTGGTGCAGGGCGTTCCGCTGCTTTACGGCAGCACGGGTGAAATACTGACGGAAAAGTCCGGCAATTTGAACCTCGGCATCCCCGGCATCATGTATGTCGGCGGCATCTGCGGCGTCATCGGCGCGTTCTTCTATGAACAGTCCACCCCCGCAGAGGCCATGAGCGGACTGCTGGCT
>ENA-OVGB01002606-OVGB01002606.1-human-gut-metagenome-genome-assembly--contig:-NODE-2606-length-12389-cov-3.956948_pt1 | contig 12389 bp, 10 predicted proteins | sample MGYA00237767_ERZ505413 | MGnify/ENA primary metagenome ERZ505413 (study PRJEB26158, sample SAMN06016410) | human gut metagenome | biome: human gut; feature: ankylosing spondylitis patient; material...
TCTGGGCTATCCCATGGCCTACTTCCTGCCCCGGGAACGGGGCCGTCTGCGGCAGATGGCCACCATGCTCATCATGCTGCCCTTGTGATATTCGTCGGGGCCGTACACGTTGAAGAACTTGAGATTGACCACCTCGCCGAGAAGCTTGTGCTGCATGCACCACATGTCGAAAAGTTTTTTCGAATAGCCGTACATGTTGAGCGGACGAAGCTTCGGCATGAGCTCGAGAGCATCGGAAAAACCGAGTTCGCCGTCGCCGTAGGTGGCGGCGCTGCTTGCGGTGATGAAGCGGGCTCCGGCCTCAAGAGCGGCAAGGCAGACTTCCACCGTGTAGTGGAAGTTGTTCTCCATGAGAAAATCGGCGTTGCGCTCGGTGGTGGAGGAACACGCTCCCATGTGGATCACGCACTCCACGCCCTCCAGCTTCTTGCCGGAGCGGAGCTCAGCAAGGAACTTGTCGCGGTGCATGTAGTTGCTGTAGCGCAGGTGGGAAAGATTCTTCCACTTTTCCGTGGACGCAAGATTGTCCACCACAAGGATGTCGTCCACGCCCTGACGGTTCAGTTCCCATATCATGTTTGCGCCGATAAGGCCGGCGCCGCCTGTGACTATGATCATTCGTGCCCCTTCAGAGTTGCCTTCGTGGTCTGCACGAGGGTGATGCTGCCGTCGGCGTTGTGCCTGGCGTCAATGCCGAACATGATGACGGTGTGCAGAAGCGGACGGCCGAACAGAAAGTCCAGCATTTCCTTCTGAACCTTGCCCTTTTCCATGATGAGCTCGCGAAAGGCCCTGTCGTATTCCACGACTTCCACAAGAGCGCGACGGGCGGCCTCCTGCTTCTCGAGATGGGAGGCAAGCTCGATGAGCGCCGCATAGTTGCAGCGGGCCTCATGAGCTTCCACGGAATCCATGAGCCACTGCGGCGCATGAAGAAGTTCCAGTATGGCTCTGCGGTCCAGCCTGTCCTCCCCGTGCATGGAAAGAAGCGCGGAGGGATCGTCGCAGAACAGGGCCCGGCATTCCGCGGGGGCGCTGTCGTGGATGAAGCAGCGGTTGTCGCCCATGAGAAAACGGCAGGTCCACTCGTCGGGCCGCGAACCGTAGGGAGGGGCGATCTTCACGATCTCCTCGGGAAGCGGCACCACATGCTCGTTGGAAGTGTCGCGCACAAGTTCGCCTGCGCGGAACGTGCAGAGATCCTGCAGCTGAAGCACGCCGTCCACAAGCAGCGGAGCATCTTCCTTATGAAGAGCCGGACCACCCTTGCGGCAGCAGGTTCCGCACTGGCGGCACTGATGATTTTCGCTCATGATATCCTCATTTGTTGAACTGCGCCGGTCGGAAGGTCATGTGCCCTTCCATCCGTGAGGCGGGGACCGTCGTCCCCGCCTCAAAAAACACCGGACACAGGCGCTATCGGTCAAGTCCTTTATACATCCTGAGTCTGTTCATGCGCACTCTGCGGTACTGCATATGCGTTTCCAGCATGTTCTTCTGCTGGTGCAGCTCATGTATTTCCTGCGGGAACACTATGCCTTTTTCCACATCTTCGGCATCCATGAGTTCCTGTATCTTCTGCACGCACTGCTTCTGCACCGCCGCGATCACGGCCATCTGGGCCTCAAGCTCAGAAATCGTCTCCGGAAGCGGTTTCCGGAGGAAGCTCTCCATAGACTCCCTGGGCGATGACTCTTCTGCGCGCGGGTTTTGCATCTTCAGTCTCCTGCTCGACTTTACGTTTGAGTTCAGGACGGGGCAGCGTGTTGTACATGTTCCAGAAGGACGGGAACAGACCGGTCATCACGCCGGGGTTGGAAAGGTGCAGGTTGGGCCGGAGGAAGGCGCCCAGCGCGTAGGCCATGGCCCACTGCGCGGAAGGAGCCACCCAGGAACCGGGCACCGTCTCTTCCACGGGAACGAGCACGCCGTCCTTCTCCTCCACGCCGCAGCGGGAAAGGAAGGCCGTCACCACATGCCGGTCCTCTTCAGGCATTTCAGGCAGGGAAACCTTCGCCCCTTCATGCGCCGAGGCGGCCATGATGACCGTGCAGAGAGGAAGAAGCTCGGGGCACTTGTCGAGCACGTCCTTCATGACCTCAGGCGCGGGAGCCGCCGTTTCACGTTCCTTGCCGGTGCATTCCACCTGCTGGGAGCCGTACTTCACATTGAGGCCTGCGCCGCGCAGAATCTTTTCCACGAGACCGGAAGCTGCATTTCTGCCCCATACGCCTTCCAGCACGGCGCGACCGCCGTTGAAGCCGGGGAACATGAGCACCGTGGCCGCCACGGAAGCATCCATGGGAACCACGGGACGGGCGGGCACGGAAATATCGCCGCGCTGCACGAAAATGTCGCGTCCCTGTCTTTCCACCTTCATGCCGCAGCCGGAAAGCACGTCCAGAACGAGAGGCAGCAGACGAGGCTCATGTTCGGGCAGCGTCAGACGGCAGCTCGTTTCCCAGAAGGGAGAAGCCAGCACGAGAGCGGCCACGAAATCTTCGGGAAGATCATCGGGAAGACGGACTTCACGAGGCATGAGACCGGAACATTCCATGCGCACGGGCAGACCGTCCTGAGAGGGAATGACATTGGTCAGGCGCACGCCGAGCTGCGGCAGAAAATGCCGCAGGGGAGCGATGTCGAGAAAACGCAGGGAGCTGTCGCCGGTGAGCTTGAGCCTTGCGGGCATGCCCACGCACAGGGCGATGACAAGCCAGAGGTTGAAGGCGTCGTCGCCCACGTGAATGACCTTGTCCATATTGCGGGCAAGACCGTTGCCGCCGCGGCTCTGCACGTCGCCGTTGTCTTCCCACCAGAGCTGGCCGCCTATCTGATTGAGAGCCTTCACGCCGCTCACCACGGCGTCGGTCAGAGCCACGCGGGACACGCAGGTCACCTGACCTGCGGCCGCAGCCACGGCCAGCCAGCAGCGGGCCGCCACGGTATCGGACGGCGCGGGAATGTGAATATCCACTTCTTCGCCGTTGGGGGCGAGATTATAGAAGCCCTGCTCCTCTTCCATGCGGGTCAGAGGCTCGATGGTCTGAAGCAGCATGAAAAGATCACGGGAAAGACGATTGTCGCGGGCAAGACGGGCGGCCTTGCCTTCCCAGGCGGTACGCAGAGCCTTTTCCGTTTCGGGAGCGAGGCGTCCGCCGCGGCGCAGGCGGGCGAGCATCTGGGCGCGACGCATCACAAGATGCAGAATGTCGTTGTCCAGATCCATGATGGCGCCGAGATCCCCTCTGCGTGAAGGCGCACGATCCGAGCGCGGCTTGTAGCCGTCCTTTTTAAAGTCCCTGCGCCCTTCCCGGCGCTGGTCGTCGCCGCGTTCAAAACGACGCGGGCGGAAATTTTCCGAATGTTCCTGACGGCGGCCTTCGCCGCGTTCTCCATCATTTTTTCTGAAGGAACGCCTGGCGAAATCCTTTCTGTCCTCGCCCCTATTCTCCATGTCAAACCTGCTTTGAGCTGTGCGTGGCGCGTCGGCAGGCGCGCACGTCGTTTCAAAAGGGGCAAAAAGCGAAGCCGACGCCCCGTAAGTTCACCCCGTATGCCGACCTTCCTTTGCGGAAAGTCATGGTGAACAGGCATGATATCCCTATTGCATCCGACGGGCAAGCCTTTTACCCGCCCTCCCCCCGGCAGAGGCTTCACTCCAGAAGGACAACGCGCTATGCTTGCCTTCCCCGAAAAGCAGCAGAGGAACGGTCCGCATCCCCGGTCCGTTTTCTCTGCAAAAAACGGCCTCCGGGATTCTTCAGACTCATCGGAACGTTCCCGCCGACCGCTCCGACGATACGGAGCGTGCGCCCGAAAACGCGCTTTTTTCCTGAAAACCATTCACTGCAAGGAACACACATGGAACAGTTCACGCCCTTCGACCGGTTATTCCAGTCCTGCGGCAGAATATGGCACATACGCCGCGCCGACATGGACAAGCTCTGGGCCGACATGGACAAACAGGAAGGCGAGGAAGCCCATCTGCCCTACTGGAATGAGATATGGCCCTCGTCCCTGGGTCTCGCCGGATGGCTGGCCGAAATGCAGGACGACATCAGGGGGAAAAACTGCCTCGACATGGGCTGCGGACTCGGATTCACGGCTCTGCTCGGCCGCTGGCTCGGCGCCGAGGTCACCGGCATGGACTATGAGCCGGAGGCCCTGAAGTATGCCGAGATAAACGCCCGTCTCAACGCCGTCCAAGGCGTGACCTTCACGGTCATGGACTGGAGAGAGCCGACCTTCATCCCCGAGAGCTTCGACCGCATCTGGGCCGGCGACATCATGTACGAAAAGGACTTCGCCCACCCCATCGCCGCCTTTCTTTCCTCCATGCTGAAGAAGGGCGGAAGAGCCTGGATCGCCGAGCCCGGCAGGGACATCTTCCATCACCTTCTCGACGCGCTGCCCGAACACAAGCTCCGTCACAAGCGCATATGCTCCCTGCCCGTCTCCCCGCTCACCGAGCAGGACGTGCCCGTTCCCGTGACCATATGGGAAGTGGCGAAATAGACGCTCTTCCTCCTTCCGCAAGAAAAGGCTCTCCGTTCAAGACGGAGAGCCTTTTCTTGCGGTCAGCAAACACCGTTCACGACTCCGGCATCCCTGCCGGCAAGAAACGCGGCAATGATTCCGGCCGCCTCCTTAGGCGTCATGGAGCTTACATCTATCCTGCGGCTGTTCATGGCTGCATAGAGCGGCAGCCGCTCGAGACTTCGGCAAAGAACATCAGGACTTCTTTTTCCTGCTTCCATGTCCTTGCACAGACGCGCTGAAAGAGCCTCTTCCGACGCTGTAAGCGTAAAGAGAGAAAAACACGCGTCGGACATGTCGAGACGCCGAAGCAGTTCTTCCACAATGGAAAATTCGTGCATGACCCAGCAGAAAATGACATAGCGGTATGCCGAACAGTGCAGGAAGGAATTCAGAACATAGGCCGCGTTGCCGAGCACCATGGCCTTTGTTTCCTCATTCACCACAAAAGGCGACATGCTCCAGCACCAGTCTCCGTCCAGAAACGCCGACGGAGAAAGAAGAGAAAGAAGCTCTCTGCATGTAGCGCTCTTGCCCACGCCCATGGTTCCGTTGATGAAAACAAGGTCCTTCATGCTCTCTTCTCCCGGCGGAGTTCCGGCAGTTATCTTTCAAAAATCAAAAGATGACTCCCACTCATTACGTCCATAAAAAAGGGAGCCGCGAGGCTCCCTTTTCTCATATGGCCGGACAGGCTTCCTGCCGCAGAACGACAGAAGAAAAACACGGTCCGGAGAACACGGAGCCGAGCTACTACCTCACGAACATGGCGTCGCCGTAGGAGAAGAAACGGTATTTCTCCCGCACGGCCTCGGCATAGGCGTCAAGGATGCGTTCTCTTCCGCAAAGGGCCGCCACCAGCATGATGAGCGAAGACTCGGGCAGGTGGAAATTGGTGATGAGGTGATCCACCACCTGAAAACGGAAGCCGGGATAGATGAAGATATTGGTCCAGCCGTGCCAGCCTCCCTCGGGAATGACGCCGCCGTTCTGCGCGGCGCAGCCTTCCATGGTGCGGCAGGACGTAGTGCCCACGGCCACCACGGGACGACCGGAAGTTTTGGCTTCCCGGATGACGGCGGCCGTTTCGGGCGACACTTCCACATATTCGCTGTGCATGGGATGCTCGCGTATGTCCTGCTCGCGCACGGGGCTGAAGGTGCCGTAGCCCACATGCAGCGTGACCTCGGCCCAGCCGAAGCCGCGCTCTCTGAGCTGCCCGCGCAGCTCATCGGTAAAGTGCAGGCCGGCGGTAGGCGCGGCCACGCTGCCGGACTTTTCCCTGTCGGCATATACGGTCTGATAGCGGGCCATGTCTTCGCTGCTCTGTTCGCGCTTGATGTACGGCGGCAGGGGAAGTCTGCCTATGCGCCGCATGCATTCCACGAGATCGCCCTTCCAGAACAGCATGACGTCATGCTGCCCGAATTCCTTTTTCTTCAGCACCTCGGCAGCGATGCTGTCGCCGAAGGTGAGACGGTCCCCCACATGAATATTGCGGGAAGGACGAAGCAGCACCTCTGCCCGGGCACGGCTCCAGCCGTCCGCCTCGGACACGGCGCAGGCCTTGAGCAGCGGCGGAGGCGTGAGCAGAAGCAGTTCCACCTTGCCTCCCGTGGGTCTGTGACCGAAAAGACGCGCGGGCACCACGCAGGAATTGTTGGCCACAAGAAGCGCACCCTCGGGAAGAAAATCCGCCAGATGAGAAAATGTGGAATGGATATTCTGTCCGCTGGCCCTATCCAGCACCATGAGGCGGGAAGCCCCGCGCTTTTCAGGAGGATACTGGGCTATGCGTTCCTCGGGCAAATCATAGTTGTAGCTCGAGAGCTGAAAGTCGGATTCGTTCATGACTCTGTCCTGCCCTTCCGGGCCCGGAGAAAAATACAGGGACGGAAAGGCTGGCGCACCCCTCCGAGGAAAGATGCGCCAGCCTTCGGCTCATAAGAGAAATATCGGGCTATTTTTCCGCCACGGCGGTGTCACTGTCAAGCAGGGAACGGACAGAGGCCACCGTCTGCATGAAGCGGGCGCGATCCTGTTTCGACACGGGATCGGAACGCGTTCCGGAAAGCGTGTCGGGATTGACGAACCTGCCGTTCTTCATGACGCGGAAATCCAGATGCGGCCCTGTGGCCGTACCCGTGGCACCCACGAAGGCCACGATCTCTCCCTGGTCGACCTTCTGCCCGACCTTGAGCGAGGAGGCGAAACGGGAAAGATGGGCATACTGCGTGTCTATGCCCCCGCTGTGCCTTATGACGAGCGTGTTGCCGTAGCCGTTCTTCCAGCCCCTGAACACCACCTTGCCCGCGCCGAGCGCCTTCACCGGCGTGCCGCGGGGAGCGGCATAGTCCACGCCCTGATGCGGACGGACCTTTCCGAAAATGGGGTGCTTGCGATGCATGGTGTACACGGAGCTCACGCGGGTGAAGTTGAGAGGCGCCTTGAGAAACTCCGTTTCCAGCGAACTGCCGTCGGCGGCGAAGTAATGGGTCCCGCCCTTGTTGTCCACAAAGCGGAAGGCCTCGAAGGTCTTGCCGTCGTTGACGAAGCGGGCCGCGACGATGTCGCCGTAGCGACGGAAGTCATCGCCGAGATACTTCTTCTCCACCACGAGCTCGAAGGTGTCGCCGTCCTGAACATCGTTGACGAAGTTGATCTGATGGCTGAACACGTCGGCCAGACGCACGGCAAGGTTGGCGGACTCCCCGGCATCGGCCATGGCCTCGAACAGCGAGGAGTGAATGGTCCCGCTCACCTTGACGAGCTTCGTCTCGAACTCAAAAACGTCCACACGGGCGGAAAAGCCGCCGTCCGTGCGCTCAATGACGAGACGGCTCTCTTCGTCGATGTCGTAAAAAAGACGATTGACCTGCTGCGTGCCCGTGTCGCGCTCCACGCTGAAAAGATGACCGGGCATGATCTTCGTCATGGTGTAGACGGAAGAGGCCGCCTTCAGCACCTGATCGGTCTCATTGTTGTCCAGCCAGCGAAGAAGAAGCGCGCCCGCACTGTCGCCGCTGCGCACGGCGCTGCGGAACACCTCGGTACCGCATCCCGAATCCTCCACCATGTAGCGCGAATCCTCTTCCCACGGCACGGCTTCGGAATAGTTCGGAATGCACATGCTTTCCCTTGCGGAAAGAAAGGCGCTCAGAGAATCGTCGTAGCGCGGAGCGGAACCGGCCTCTTCACCGGAAGAAATGCCGCCGCCTTCCCAGAATTCCCGCATCCACGAAAGCCCGCTTCCCAGAGAAGCGAGCTGCGTCTCTCCCGGATGCTCCACATCGACGCCCCGGGAAAAATCGTGAGGCTTCACCGCCTGATCGAAAAGCTCCATGCCGCCTGCGGCCTGTTCTTCGGACAACACATATCCGGGCAGCTCCTCTTCATGGAAAAGCTGCCACGTTCCTGCGGCCACGACGGAACCGAAGAGTACACAACAAAGAACGCGCACGGACAATGCGCGGAATATTTGATATTTTTTTATCATGACGCCTGACGCTTTATGACTTTTATTTCTGAAAAAAGAAAAGAAGCTTGCGCTGTTCCGCGTATATAACCAAGAAACTGCTTGTTTATGCAAGCGTTTTCTGGTAAAAAAATTTATGCCCGGCAGTCTGTGAACACCCTGCCCGATACCGGCGGATCAGTGCTTAACATCATGACATATCACATGATTATGAGTGCCGATTCCCTCACTCTCCGCAATACGAACACCGTCCGAATACGCATGAAAGTTCTTTCCAGCTTTCCCCGGCCATGCACGAAGACCGGAAGCCTGACGAAAGAAGGTTCGCCTTCCCTGTCCGAGGCTTCAGACACCGACGGCCAGCTCGTCAGAAAGCTGCTCCGCCGGCGTCTCGGCGGCAAGACGCCGGAATGGTTCACGCCGCTCTCCTTCTCTCTGGAAGACGGTGAAAACCGTGTGCTCACCGTTTCCATGCCTCATGAGCTGTTCTTCCGCTGGTATGCCGAACTCGGACGCGCCGCTCTGGAAAAGGCTGCCTACAGCGTGCTCGGCAGCAGGACCTGCCTGCGCTACGAATGGCCGCAGAAACAGCAGCCCGTCCTTTCCTGCGCCCCGCTTTCGGCGGTATCCGGGCAGAGCCTGCCCTCCTTCGACGACTTTCTTGTCGGCGGCCGCAGCAAGGACGACATACGACTTCTGCGCACGGCGCTGCAGAAGGAGCCGCGCATCATTTTTCTTCGGGGCGCCCCGGGCACGGGCAAGACCCATCTTGCGCGCGCGGCCTTTGCCCAGCTTCGCGAGAGGTTCCACGGCAGGGCCGTCTTTCTTTCCGGCAGCGAAATGCTGACCCGCTTCCGGCGCTCCCCGGACTTTTTCCAGCGCCTGGCCCGAGGCTGCGAAGCGCTTGTGGCCGACGACCTTCAGCTTCTTGAAAAGGCTCCCGACGCCCAGAGGGATCTTGCCTCACTTCTCGACATGCTTTCGGACAAGACGTTCTTTCTCGGCACGATCTCGCTGGAGGGCTCGCTCATTGCGGAACTGAACGACAGGCTCTGTTCCAGTCTGTCCCTGCTGCTTCCCGAACCGGATCTCGACGTACGCCTGCGCTTTGCCCAGCAGCGCATGGAGAAGACCGGCCTGCCCCCGCACCGGAGCACGGCGCTCATGCTGGCCAGACGCTGCCCTCGTCTTCGCCACATCCAGGGGATTCTGGAACAGCTGCGCCTGCGTTACGAACAGAACAGGACTCTGCCCTCTGCGGCAGAACTTGCGCACATTCTGGAGCGCTCCGGGCAGAGCGTGACTGCCGACGCCGACACCATACTGTCGGCCGTGGCAGCCCACTACGGCTGCACCTCCGCGCAACTGCGCGAAAATACACGCAACAGGGAGCTTTCCCATCCCAGGCAGATCGCCATGTATCTGTGTCGCAGCCTGCTTGGAGAATCCTATCCTGCCTTAGGACTTCTTTTCGGCGGCAAAGACCACACTACCATCATGTATGCCGTGAAAAAGATTGAAAAACTTAAAGTTACGAACAAAGATGTGCACAGTGTGGTCACAAAACTGACGAAACAGTGCGCAAACGGTGTCCAGGGAGGCGGAAAAGCCCTCTGAATGTTCGTTCCCCTACTTGAGGTTCTTCTTTTTGTTCCTATAAAACAAAACAAAAACAACTTGTTATCACAGATAGGAACAAAGTGGCGACATTAAACCTTCTACTACAAGGAAAAACCATGTATTTAACCGTAAAAAAGGAACAGATCATCGAAGGTCTGCAGAAAGCGGCTTCCATCATTCCCAGCAAGGCAGGTGCGGCGTATCTGCGCTCCATCTGGCTTCAGGCCGTGAAGTCTCCCGACGGGGACAGGCTGACCATCATGTCCACGGACGTGAACATCGAATTCACGGGTACCTATCCTGCAGAGATAAAGGAAGAAGGGACGGCGGGCGTGAACGGACGCGCCTTTGTGGAGCTTCTGCGCCGTCTTCCCGGAGGAGACATCAGCCTTCGTCTGGACGAGGAATCCCACATTCTTTCCGTGGAGCAGGGACGCCGTTCCTACAAGCTTCCCACGGTGGACCCGGTATGGTTCCAGCCTCTTCCCCCCTTCCCTGAAGAAGGCGCCGTTCTGTGGGCGGGAGATTTCTTTCAGGATGTCATCGACCGTGTGGCCTTCTGCATCAGCGACGACGACAGCGCCGAAGGACTGGCCTGTCTGTATCTCAAGGCCGGAGACGCCGGAAAGGTGGACGTGTGCGGTCTGAACGGCCATCAGTTCGCCATGGTTCGCTTCATCAACGACGCTCTGGCGAATCTTCTTCCTGAGAACGGCCTTCTCATTCAGAAGAAGTACGTCAACGAGCTGCGCAAGTGGCTGGGCAGCGACGAGGTCATGCTCAACATCAGCGAGCGCCGTTTCCATATCCGCACCGGTTCCGGCAGCGAAACCCTGAGCATTCCCAGAAGTGCCAACTTCAGCTATCCCGATCATCTGAGCTTCCTTGCCAGACTGGACGGCGCCAACACGTCTCAGCTGGACGTGGACCGCCGTGAAACGCTGAACGCCCTCGACCGTCTCATCATCTTCAACAACGACAGCGACCGCTGCACCTACTTCCGCTTCTCGCCCGAGGAAGTGGAGCTTTCCGCCCAGGGACAGGAAACCGGTTCCGCCACCGAACATCTGGAAGGCACGTTCAAGGGCGATCTTGAGCTCATCGCCTTCCCCACGCGCAGCCTCATGGACATACTCGGCCATTTCCAGTCCTCCACGCTGCACTACGTGTTCACCGGCGCCGAAGGCCCCTGCGGCATCACCGGCTCCGACGATGCGGAATACACCGTCATTCTCATGCCCATGAAGATCGCCGAATCCTCCTATTACACCGAAGAGGAATAGTCGGCTCGCAGAGTGCAAAACAGAGAGTCGAGCGGCCTGTCCGACCTTCGGCAAGGGGGTCGGACAGACCGTCCGTCCGGTTTAGAGCCTTCAGCAGCCTGTCTGCGCCGATTTGAAGCTAGAGCCCATCCCCTGCACAGGGGTTTGAAGTTTTCCGCGTTTTTGTATATACTGACAAACTCTATGGCGCTCCGGGTCCTCCGGGGCCGACAAATATCATTCAGGAATTCCCATGACCCAGGAAAATCTCCGGTCCGGCAAGAACGCCTACGACGCGTCCGCCATCACGGTTCTGGAAGGTCTGGCGGCGGTCCGCAAGCGCCCGGCCATGTATATAGGCAGCACGGACAGCCGTGGTCTCCATCATCTTGTGTATGAAGTGGTGGACAACTCCATCGACGAGGCCATGGCCGGTTACTGCGACAGAATAGAAGTCATTCTGCATGTGGACAACAGCGTTACCGTGCGCGACAACGGCCGCGGCATTCCCGTGGACATTCACCCCAAGCTCAAGATTCCCGCCGTGCAGGTGGTCATGACCAAGCTGCATGCCGGCGGCAAGTTCGACAACAACGCCTACAAGGTTTCCGGCGGTCTGCACGGCGTGGGCGTCTCCTGCGTGAACGCGCTGTCCTCCTGGCTGGAAGTCATTGTCCGGCGGGACGGCAAGCGCTGGCGTCAGCGCTATGAGCGCGGCGTGCCCGTCACCAAGGTGGAACCTCTCGGCGAGGCCGAGGGACACGGCACCACCGTGCATTTTCTGCCCGACGAAGAAATTTTTGAAACCACCGTCTACTCCTTCGACATCCTGAAGAAGCGCTTTGAAGAGCTGGCCTACCTCAACAAGGGACTGACCATCATCTGCAACGACGAGCGCACCAACGAGACGCATACCTATCACGCCGAAGGCGGTCTTGAGCAGTTCGTGAAGGATCTGAACTGCAACGAAACCGGCCTTCATCCCATCATCAGCGGCGAAGGCGTGCAGGACAACGTGACGGTGGACTTTGCCCTTCAGTACAATTCCGGGTTCAATGAAAAGACGCTGACCTTTGCCAACAACATCCGCACGCATGAAGGCGGCACGCATCTTGCCGGCTTCAAGACCGCGCTCACGCGCGCCATCAACAACTATGTGAAGAGCCAGCCCGATCTTCAGAAGAAGCTCAAGGGCGACAGCCTTTCCGGCGACGACGTGCGCGAAGGTCTCACGGCCATCATCAGCGTGAAGCTTCCCCAGCCGCAGTTCGAAGGTCAGACCAAGACCAAGCTCGGCAACAGCGAAGTGGTGGGCATCGTGAACGGCGTGGTGTACAACGCTCTCGACGTGTACTTTCAGGAGCATCCCAAGGACATCCGCGTCATCATCGAAAAGGCGACGGAAGCCTCCCGTGCCCGTGAGGCCGCGCGTCGTGCCCGCGAGCTCGTGCGCCGCAAGGGAGCCCTTTCCGACAACTCCCTGCCCGGCAAGC
>ENA-OVGB01002609-OVGB01002609.1-human-gut-metagenome-genome-assembly--contig:-NODE-2609-length-12385-cov-8.522141_pt1 | contig 12385 bp, 7 predicted proteins | sample MGYA00237767_ERZ505413 | MGnify/ENA primary metagenome ERZ505413 (study PRJEB26158, sample SAMN06016410) | human gut metagenome | biome: human gut; feature: ankylosing spondylitis patient; material...
TTCCGTCATCTCCTGACGGGCAGTTGGGCATTGTACGATACGGACTTCTCGCAAGGAAAGGCGGGGATTCCGATAAACGGGCTTATCTGGATGGGCGACTTTGACACGATGCTCTCCCGGATAGAGGAGAAAATGGCAGCCGGTTTCCGTTGTATCAAACTGAAAATCGGCGCTATCGGCTTTGAGGATGAGTTGGCTCTGCTTCGCCATATCCGTGCACATTTCTCTTCCAGGGAGATAGAGTTGCGTGTGGATGCCAACGGCGCTTTCTCTCCGGCTGATGCGATGGAGAAACTGAAACGCCTGTCCGAACTGGAGCTGCACTCCATTGAACAGCCCATCCGTGCAGGGCAGTGGGAGGAAATGGCGCGTCTTGCTGCCGACTCTCCGCTGCCGATAGCCTTGGATGAAGAACTGATAGGCTGCAATACGCCGGAAGGGAAGCGGAAGCTGCTTTCGGCAATCAATCCGCAGTATATTGTTCTCAAACCTTCTTTGCACGGCGGGATATGCGGTGGCAACGAGTGGATTGCCGAAGCGGAAAAACGGCATATCGGCTGGTGGATTACTTCCGCTCTGGAGTCGAATATCGGCCTGAATGCAATAGCCCAATGGTGTGCCACCTTCGATAATCCGCTGCCTCAGGGGCTGGGTACGGGACTGCTTTTTACGGACAACGTGGAAATGCCTCTTGAAGTGAGGAAAGATTGTTTATGGTTTTGTAATGATGATATTTAAAGGTATCCGATGATATTCGACCGACAACGACAGCGTTTGCTGCTGCAAGGAAAGGAGTATACGGCCGGGGATATATTCCGGTTGGTGGCGGAGGGAGTGGAAAACTGCCCGCCCGCCTTGTGGGATTTGTATCTTTTTCTGGAGAAGTGGTTCGATGCCTCTCCGGTTATCACCGTTCATACGTCGGGCTCCACAGGCACGCCGAAAGAGTTGGTGGTGTGCAAAGACCGGATGATGCAGAGCGCCCGCCTCACTTGCGAGTTTCTGAACCTGCAAGCGGGAGATACCGCTTTGCTGTGTATGAACCTTCGTTATATAGGGGCTATGATGGTGGTGGTGCGTTCTTTGGTTGCGGGGCTGAATCTGATAGTGCGTCCTGCTTCCGGCCATCCTCTTTCGGATATAGAAGAACCGCTGAGATTTGCGGCGATGGTTCCTTTGCAGGTTTATAACACGCTCCGTGTTCCCGAAGAAAAGGCGCGGCTGGAGCAGACGGATATTCTGATTATCGGCGGCGGAGCGATGGACGACAGTCTGGAGGCGGAAATAAGCGCTCTTCCCACGGCGGTCTATTCTACGTACGGCATGACGGAAACGTTGTCCCATATCGCATTGCGCCGTCTGAACGGAGAGACCGCTTCCAAGCATTATTATCCTTTTCCCTCGGTCGAACTGTCCTTATCCGCTGAAAGTACGCTGGTTATTAAAGCTCCGCTGATTTGCGGGGAGGTCTTGCAGACCAATGACATTGCCTGCATCTATCCCGATGGAAGTTTTACCATTGCAGGCCGGAAAGATAACGTTATCAATAGCGGCGGAATCAAGATACAGGCGGAGGAAATGGAGAAAAGACTACGGCCGTTTATCCCTGTACCGTTTGTAGTTACTTCTGTTCCCGATCCGCGTTTGGGGCAGGCGCTTACCTTGCTGATTGCCGGACAGGTGGATGCAAGAGAACTGGAGAGTAAGTTGCAGACGGTGCTGGATGCCTATCATCGCCCCAGACATATTTTTATGACAGAATCGATACCGCAAACGGAGAACGGTAAAACAGACCGTGCCGGATGCCGTATATTAGCTCGACAAATGAAAAAACTTCATCCTTTGATGTTTGCCGGAACCGGCAGCGACGTGGGCAAGAGCATTATATCCGCTGCCTTTTGCCGCATTTTCAGGCAGGACGGATACCGGCCTGCTCCCTTCAAAGCGCAGAATATGGCGCTTAACTCGTATGCCACTCCCGAAGGACTGGAGATAGGACGTGCACAGGCCGTGCAGGCGGAAGCCGCCGGAGTGCCGTGCCATACAGACATGAATCCGTTACTGCTGAAACCCCAGTCGGACCGGACTTCGCAAGTGGTATTGAACGGTAAGCCTATCGGCAGTCGTGGTGCATACGACTATTTCCGCAAGGAAGGACGCGACGAACTGCGCTGGGAGGTTTGTGCTGCCTACGACCGCCTTGCCGCCCGCTATAATCCCGTTGTGCTGGAAGGCGCGGGAAGCATCTCCGAAATCAATCTGCGGGATACCGACCTTGTCAATCTGCCGATGGCCCTGCATGCCGGAGCCGATGTAATTCTTGTGGGCGACATTGACCGTGGCGGTGTGTTTGCCAGCGTCTACGGTTCGCTGATGTTGCTTCGTCCCCATGAGCGGGAGCGAATTAAAGGAATTCTTATCAACAAGTTCCGGGGGGATATACGTCTCTTCGAGTCGGGCATTACGATGCTGGAGGAGCTTTGCGGCATTCCCGTTGTCGGGGTGGTGCCTTACTACCGTGATATCTACATTGAAGAAGAAGACTCCGTGGCGCTTGCCGCAAAGTCTGTCCGTGCCGAGAAGGGAAAGGTGAACATCGCCGTCATTCTGCTGCGCCACCTCAGTAACTTCACCGATTTTAATGTCCTGGAACGTGACCCGCGCGTACATCTCTTCTATACCAACAATGTGGATGAGCTGGCAAAGGCCGACGTCATCCTGCTGCCCGGCTCCAAGAGCACGCTTGATGACCTTTACGAATTGCGCCGTAACGGTGTGGCGGCTGCCATCATCCGTGCCCACCGTGAAGGTGCCACCGTGATGGGTATCTGCGGCGGCTATCAGATGATGGGGCAGGAGGTGCTCGACCCTGAGCATGTGGAGGGGGACATTGAACGCCTGCCCGGACTGGGGCTGTTGCCCATCAGTACCCGCATGTCGGGAGAGAAGGTGACCCGCCAGGTGAAGTTCGGTCTGTGCAATCCCCATTCTCCATCTTCCACTCTCCATTCTCCATTAATGCAGGGCTATGAAATCCATATGGGAGTGACCACCCCTGTGGAAGGTACTCCCGATTCTCCTTTGAATCTTCTGGAGAACGGCTCTACCGACGGTTACTACGTGGACTCCACCTGCATGGGGACCTATATTCATGGCATTCTCGACAATCCGGAATTCATAGATTTCCTGCTTGTGCCTTTTGCAGACAAACTGTCCGGGAATGCCGGCGCTTTCGATTACCATACATTCAAAGAAGAACAATACGATAGGCTTGCCGAGCACGTGCGCCGCCACGTCAACCTGCCGCTTATCTACCAAATATTGACAAAGAACCATGATTGAAGGACACGGAGACGATTCCTATAAATACAGCCGTCCCATTACGGCAAACTTCAGCTCGAACGTTTACAGCAGGGTAGACCTCTCTGCCTTGAAGGCGCATCTGTGTACCCGGATTGACGGCATCGGCAACTATCCCGAACCGGAGCCTTACACGCTTGAGGCCTGTCTTGCCCGCCACCACCGTCTTCCTGCCGAGGCAGTGTGCGTGACGAATGGAGCTACCGAAGCCATCTATCTTACCGCACAGACTTTCCGCGGGACAAACACCGCCATTGTGCAGCCCACTTTCAGTGAATATGCCGATGCCTGCCGCATGCACGGTCATCGGGTCACTTCCCTCTATCGGCTTCCTGCGGAGAGCGAGGGGTATCGCTTGCCGGAAGAGGTGCGCATGCTGTGGCTGTGCAATCCCAATAACCCTACCGGAACGGTTGTGGAGAAGGAATATCTGGCAACACTTATCAGTCATAATCCGCAGGTATGTTTCGTCATCGACCAGTCCTACGAGTTTTTCACCTTGCGTCCGCTTTTCTCTGCTGCCGAGGCTGCGGAGTTTCCCAACGTCTTGCTGCTGCACTCCATGACCAAGCGTTATGCCGTTCCCGGTCTGCGACTGGGATATGTCATCGGCGCCCCCCACCTGCTGCACCGTCTGCGTACCAACCGTATGCCCTGGTCGGTCAACCAGCTTGCCATTGAGGCAGGGCTCCATCTGCTGGAACATGATGTTCCCAATCCGCTGGATGTGGCGTCTTACTTGCAAGAGGCTGCCCGCCTGCGCAGTGCGCTCGAGGCATTGGGAGGACTGGAGGTATGGGCCACCGAAACCCATTTCATGCTGGTGTGCCTCCGTATGGGTAGGGCTTCCGCTTTGAAAGACTATCTGGCAGGGGAGCATGGTATCTTGATTCGGGACGCCTCCAACTTCGACGGACTGAATGAGCATTTCTTCCGTATAGCCGCCCAGAGCCGGGAGGAGAATGACAGGCTTGTAAAAGCAATAGGACAATGGCTTGAGGAGGAATAACCGATGGAAGAAGATGTGCTTATACTTTTGGGTGTCGCCTTCAACTTGAACCTGCCGCTTCTCACTGCCTGGCTGCTCGACCATTGGCTGGGCGACCCGGCGTGGCTACCCCATCCGGTGGTGGCTTTTGGCAAAGCCATCTCTTTCTGTGAGCACCGGTTGAACCGGGGCGATTCGCGTTTCCTGAAAGGTGCGTTTGTGGCGGTGTCTCTTGTCTTGGGGGTATATGTCATTACGCTTTTGTTGCTCCGCTTGGCGGCACTCTTTTCTCCGGGCATGCTTCTGACGGTGCAAATATTGCTGATATTCTATTGCTTGGCGGGCACTACGCTGGTTCGCGAGGTGCGTATGGTGTTCAAGGCGGTGGACCGTTCCTTGGAGGAAGGGAGGATGCAAGTGGCACGTATCGTAGGGCGTGATACGTCTGCACTCTCGGCGCAGGAGGTGAGAACCGCGGCATTGGAGACTTTGGCAGAGAATTTGAGCGATGGGGTGGTTGCTCCCTTGTTCTGGTATCTGCTGTTGGGAGTTCCGGGCATGCTTGCCTATAAGATGGTGAACACGCTGGATTCCATGGTCGGCTACAAGAATGAACGCTATCGTCGGTTCGGCTGTTTTGCTGCCCGTTTGGATGATGTTGCCAATTATATTCCTGCTCGTCTGACAGCCTTTCTGATGGTACTGGTTTCCGGTCGCCTTTCCTTGTTTGCTTTTGTGGGCAGATATGGCAGCCAGCATGCCAGTCCCAATTCCGGTTATCCGGAAGCCGCCCTTGCCGGTATTTTGAATTGCCGTTTCGGGGGTCCGCACAACTATTTCGGCGAGGAGGTATGGAAACCTTATATCGGTTCTAATGAACGGCCTCTGAAGACAGAAGATATGCGTGTGGCTGTCCGCATCAACCGGCGTGTGGAGTGGTGGATGGTAGTTGCCGTAATAGTGACATCGACCTTGGCTTCCTTTTGTTTTTAAAATGTTGTTATTTTAACTGATTCTTTGTCTGTTCCAAAAAGATATAATATCTTTGCAAGACCGCGTTGCATTAAAAATGTAACTTTTAAAGCAGACAAAGTCTTATAAATGAGGATAAAGCAACTATATATATTCCTTTTCTTTATTTGGTTCGGGAGCACAATAATTGCATCGACAACAGATAAAGCGGATTCTTGGACTAAAGAAAAGGAAAGTATAGTCCATGAGGTCATCTCCACTTTTCACAACAGCCTCGGTTTCGACTATCTGACCCGGGAGGAGTGTGACTCGCTGAATGCCGACGGCCTTTTGTCCCAATTGGATGAATCCCAGCGCTACTACACCTATTTCGAACTGGAAAGAATACTTATAAAATCCTCCCTTTTCCGTGGAGAAATCCGTATGGCCATTGCCCAGAGCGACCAGATGTACTCCAAAGCCCGCGCGCTTGCCTACCCCTTCGGCAATGCCCTTGCGCTGAATGCCATGGGAGAGGTGTACAGCTATACCGGTAGGCTCCGGGAAGCCGGTGCCGCTTATGAAGAGTCCTTGAGACTGCTGGATGGGATGGACGGGGAGGATGTGCATATCCGTATGCTACTGGTGGAACTGATAGATTATAACCTGCGCATACGGAATGTAAACGGTGCCTCGCGTTATCTTGCACGTCTGAACTTCTATCCGGAAGACCGGCTTTCTCCGCTGGAGCTGGCCATGCGTCACATCTCCAATGCTTCCTGCCAATTATTCAAGGGTGACTTGAAAGCTGCCAGCCATTGTCTGGTACAGATAGGCCAGCTTGAAACGCAACTGATTCCGGAGATACAGCAATACCTTCTGATTATAGATGCCCGTTATCTGGTGGCCACCGGAGAGCATGAGGCAGCCTTGACCGCCTACAATGATTTCCTTCAAACCGAATATGCCCGGATAAACCATAACATCTACAAGGAAGCTCTGCTCGAAAAAGCGGATTTACTGGTGAAGATGGGAAACAAGGAAGAAGCCTACGGACAGTACGGCAAGGTCTTTTCGTATATCAAGACTTCGTTCGAGAAGAACTATCCCAAGGAGATAGACCGGCTCTGTACCCGTTTCCAGGCCGACCAACTGGCCTACCAGAACGAACGCGACCGCATTGTATCCATGCGTTTCTATCTGGCAGGCATCATTGTGTCCGTACTGTTTCTGATATTCCTCCTGGTGCTGGGCTGGAAGAAGATATTCCGTTTGAAGCATTCCCAAATGCGGCAGGAGGCGATGAAGGAGAAAGCGGTGCAAGCCATACAACGGAAGAATATGTTTCTTTCGAACATGAGCCATGAGGTACGTACGCCGCTGAATGCCATTGTCGGATTCTCGGCGGTACTGACGGATGAGGACGAGTCGTTCGATGACGAATCGCGCCGGGAATTCTCCGAAATTATCAAGGTGAATTCCTTTCAGTTGCTGAAACTTATCAATGACATTCTGGATTTCTCGGATTTCGAGAATGACAACATAACCTTCAACATCCGCACGCATGATGCCGTGAAGTTGTGTAATGAGGTCGTGGAGACCGTGATGGTCTCGCGCAAGCTGGAGGTTGAAATGCGTTTTGACACGGATTTGTCCGTCCTGATGCTGGATACGGACGATGCGCGTCTCCGCCAAGTCTTGATAAACCTGCTGGTGAATGCCGCCAAGTTTACGGAACAAGGCTCCATCGTGCTGGAACTGAAGATGGCTGATGCCGGTACGGCACTTTTCTCCGTGACGGATACCGGATGTGGCATTCCACCGGAAAAGCAGCACTTGATTTTTGAACGCTTTGAAAAGCTGAATGATTTTGTGCAGGGAAGCGGACTGGGTCTTTCCATCTGCCAACTGATTGTGAAATATATGAACGGCAAGCTGTGGGTGGACAGTGGGTACACCCGTGGCGCGCGTTTCTGTTTTACGCATCCTTTGAAGTATAATCCCGCATTACACGGAGGAACGGCGCAATGAAACGAATACTGATTCTCATCCATGTTTTGTTTTGCGGATATATCTGTCCGCTGCTGGCAGAAGACACGGGGGCTGTCCGGTATCAGGACAGCATCCTGAAGGTTGCCGATACCCTGCCGGCCACCCTTGTCCGGCTGACGTATCTCCGTGACATGGCCTACAAGCACCAGTATGCTCCCTATAACATGACTTTTTCCACCCGTCTGTACGAGGAGGCGCGGCGGCAGAAGAACGCTTTCTATGAGAATATGGGCGCTTACTATCTGGCGGCATGTTATGACAAGAAACACGACCCGGACAGTCTGTCGTATTGGGTGGATGTGCTGAAGGATTTTGTCTCCCAGGTAGGCACTTACGATTATTATCTGGAGCAGAAGGCTGCCATCAGCCGCGCCCTGGCTTCCAAGAGACAGATAGAGAAAGCGGTGTATGTGGCTAAGGAGACGTTGGAGGAATCAAAACTCCGCCATAGCAATAACGGGATGATAGCGGCGTATAACAGTCTGGGGTGTGCCTACGGAGTGTCCAGCCGCCCGAATGAGGCACTGGACGCTTTCTTGGAGGCTTACCGGAATTTCTCTCCCCAGACAAAGACCAGCCTGAAAGTGGATATACTGTCGCGTATTGCCCAGGTATACGGCAATGGCGGTAAAGACAGCCTGAAGCTGCCCTATTTGCATGAAATGGACATGACGTTGCAGACGGTTATTTCCAAAGAACCCGAGACAAGGAAGAACTGGAGCAATTTCGAGATTGACTGCGAAGTGAAGTATATCCTGCACTACATGAACCGGAAGAACTTTACAGTGGCGCACGAGCATATCGAGAAAGTAAAGAAACTGCTTGAACCGCATGTAGATCCCGTCTTCTGGCTGAATGTCCAGTTGATACAGCTTCAATATTATGCCAAGACCGATGAGTATGACAAAAGCATCGCATTGATAGACGAGGTGACCCCTACGGTACTGAACAACTACGTCTCCACCTTTGCCACTTTGATAAACTACAAGGCGAGTACGCAATATGACAAGGGGGACATTGACGGGGCCATCGAGACCCGGCGCTACCTCATACGCAAGCAGGATTCGCTGAACAATGCCTTCTCGGCCAACCAGTTGAAGCAGGTGAAGGAGATTTACCACATTGACGAGCTGTTGTTGGAGAAGCAGAAGATTCAGGACATGAATTACCGTATAGGATTTATACTCCTGGGCGTCTGTCTGCTGCTGATGCTGCTTTTCTATCTGTATACGCGCTATGTCTCCGGAAAGATTGCTGTCGTAGAGAAGAAGACGGCTGAAGCCGCTTTGCAGGCAGAGACGGACAACATCGCGAAGGAACGTCTGAAATCGGAAATCAGCCATGATATACGTACCCCGCTGAGTGTGGTGGTGGGCTTTGCCGAATTGCTGACCGGGAAAGAGGAGCTGGATAAGGAGACTAAGAGGGAGTACGGACAGATGATTCAGACCAATGCGGAGAGCCTGCTGAATTATGTCAACAGCATTCTGGAGTTGTCCCGCCTGGAGTCCGGCAAGATTCAGTATGAGGACGAGGAGTGTGACATTATTCGGTTGTGCAGTGAGGTGCTGGATAAAGTGAACGGCCGTGAGGAGAGCACCGTGTCTGTCAGCCTGCAGACCGACCTCAAGGAACAGCTTGCAAGGACGGACCGGAAGTAGTTCGATACATTGCTTTTCAGCCTGCTGACTCCGTCAGAGAATGACACTTCCCGTTATGAGGCGATTATCCGCATCAGACGGGACCGCACTAGGTCGGCCCTCTATTTCGATGTGGTCAACGCCCCGTTTGCAAAGGTACATTTTGAGAATAAAACGAGCTTGATTCGCCATGAAATCAATGCCCATTTTATTCATTATTTTGGAGGTATCTACAAGGTGCAAACCGAAGCGGAGGAAGGCCCTACTATTTCGTTCACTATTCCTTGTCGAGATTGATGCGGACGATGCCGCCGTAGGGCGTCAATGCGTCGAAGGCTTCTTCGGCTTTGAGGATTCCGGCATAGAGTTGCGCGCAGATGAGTACGCCGCCATGTGCGAAGATGGCAACGCGTGTATAGGGCTTCTTCCTCAACTCGTCCAGAAACTGGCCGACACGTCGGTATTGCATGGCAAAGGACTCTCCACCGGTAGCTGCCACGTTCATGTAGTCGGCATACCATTCCTGCAAGCGTGGGTCTTCATTCTGCTCGAACGGCTTCATCTCCCAGTCACCAAAATTGATTTCCATAATCCGTTTGTCCCGTTCTGCATCGGGATAGCCGCAATAGGTGGCGAGGCGCACGCAGCGGGTCAGGGGACTGGTGTAGACGTGGTCGAACGGAAGGTATGCCTTCAGGTTTTCTGCTGTCACGGCGGCTTCCGCTTCAAACGTGGGTTTCAGGGGAACATCGGTCTGTCCGTAGCATACGCCCGGAGGAACATCTACCGAAGTGTGTCGAATGAGTATTACTTCCATCTTTAATTTTTGGTTTTAATTTATAATTAGGATAAGGCTTCCCAAGTAGAAGGACAGTTCGCATAGCAGGAAAGTGGCCCCGCAGCAGTCCCCCGTATATCCTTGCAGGCGTCGCTTCATCAATCGGTAGAGCAGGAAGAAGGTGAGCAGTGGGAAGAGGGTGGCAATCCACAGTTTTATAGGCAGCAGCAGTACGAAAGGAAGCAGGCCGCAAAGAAATCCGGCCAGTAACTCGTGCCGACTCATGCGGTTGTAGACGGTCTTGCTTTTGCTGTCTTCCTCTTTCCGGGCATAGGGCAGGTAGTTGACAATCTGGGAGGCACAGAACTTGGACCAGCAGTCACCGCTGAGCACAAGGATGCAGAGAAGTCCCAGTGGCAGGTGATGAAGTTGGAACAACAGCAGGAAATAGCATATCAATCCGATGACACCGTAGCTTCCGATGTGGGAATCCTTCATGATGGCAAGAGTCCGTTCTCGGGTGGTGCCGCCGCCGAAGCCGTCGAAAAAGTCCGCCAGTCCGTCTTCGTGCAGGCAACCGGTGACAAGCAGGCGTGCGATGAGGGCAAGAATCCATGCCAATGACACCGGCATAATCTGTCCGGCAAGCCACAGCACTGCCGCCATCACGCCTCCCGTCAGCCAGCCTACAAGCGGCCAATAGGGAACCACATGCTTGAAACACTCTGCCGGTACTTCCTTGATTTTCCAGAAGGGCAGTCGGGTGAGCATTATGAATGCAGCCAAGACATTGTTCATGTTAAAAGTATTTAGTGATGGAGGCATGTGCAAAGTTATCCATTTCATTGAGCATCCGCACGGCCGAGTCGACAATGGGATATGCACAGATGGCCCCCGTTCCTTCTCCCAAACGCAGCCCCAGATTCAGCAGCGGACGGGCATGCAGGGCGTCGAGTACCAGTTTGTGGCCCGACTCGTCTCCGCAGTGTCCGAAGATGGCGTAATCCGTCACTTCCGGGTAGAGCCTGGCGGCGGCAAGCAGGCAGTTGGTCATGATGAATCCGTCAACAAGGATAATCATCTTCAGCTCGGCAGCTTGCAGCATGGCGCCTATGGCCATTACCATTTCCAGTCCACCAAAGTAGCGGATGATGTCCCGGGGAGAGCCGTCGCCTTTGTAATTCTCCATAGACTGTTTCAGCACTTCGTATTTGTGGCGGATGCCCGCGCTGTCGAGTCCGCTGCCTGCGCCGACACATTGTTCCAGAGGAATGCCGGTAAAGCAGGTCATCCACAGGGAGGATGAAGAGGTGTTTCCGATACCCATTTCACCGAAGCTGAGGACATTGCTGCCTTCTTCATGGCATTGGCGCACCACCTCGGCACCCCGTTCCAGGCACATCTCCATTTCCTCTTCCGTCATGGCTGCCTCGTGCAGATAACTCCGGGTGCTTTTACGTACTTTCATATTGATGATGCCTTTCTCGTAGGGGAGGTCGTAGTCTACTCCTGCATCTACTATTTTCAGGGTAAAGCCGTGCTGCCGGCAGAGGAAATTGACACCTGCCCCTCCATGAAGGAAGTTGCTGATTTGCTGCCAGGTGATTTCCTTTGGAGACAGACTGACACCTTCTTCTACAATGCCGTGGTCGGCGGCGAAGATAATGTTTTGCGGATGTTTCAAGGTGGGGGATAATGTCTGTTGTATGAGTCCGATTTGGAGTGCCAGTTCTTCTAAAATGCCCAATGAGCCTTTGGGTTTGGTCAGGTTGTTGATTTTGTCAATCAATGCGGGACGGATTGACTCGTCCGGACGGGTGATATGAAATGTTTTCATCAGTCTGTTGAATTTTAATTGTCTGTTGTTTTATGAATGAGTGTTTTTTACGGTAAGTGGGATGCCGGATACCATCAGTATCACTTCGTCGGCACGGGCGGCTACATATTGGTTCATCCAGCCTTGCATGTCCGTGAACTTTCGTTGCAGTTCGTTCTCGGAAGTTCCTCCCATACCTATTTCATTGGTTACAAAGATGAAGGTTGCGTCTTGTGCCGTGAAGCGGTCGAACTCTGCCTTTACTGCGGCAAGTGCCCGGTCGGTATCTGAATGCAGGTCGAAGAAAAAGTTGGTACACCATAAGGTGATGCAGTCTATCAGGACGATCCGTCCCTCCAGCCGGTGGCGGCTGAGTTCTTTCTCCTCTTCGATGTTTGTCCATTCCGGTCCCCGGCGTTCCTGATGCCGGATTACCCTCTGGCGGAATTCTTCGTCCCAGATGCGTGCCGTGGCAAGATAAACGGGAGTGGGAGAGAGCTCGAGTGCCAGCTTTTCCGCATAGGTGCTTTTGCCGGAACGTGCTCCTCCGGTGATGAGTATGATTCGTTTCATTGGTATTTAGTCTGTATTTTGAAAGAATATCTTTGTTTTCCCGAGCAAAAATAGGAAATATTTGACGAAACGTTTGTTTTTTTAGGAAGGAATTTATTAACTTTGCCACCGTTTTTAAGGCATGACCTTGGAAATGTTTATGCGGCAGTAGCTCAGTTGGTAGAGCATCAGCTTCCCAAGCTGAGGGTCACGAGTTCGAGTCTCGCTTGCCGCTCCATCTGAAAAAA
>ENA-OVGB01002611-OVGB01002611.1-human-gut-metagenome-genome-assembly--contig:-NODE-2611-length-12382-cov-12.111138_pt1 | contig 12382 bp, 4 predicted proteins | sample MGYA00237767_ERZ505413 | MGnify/ENA primary metagenome ERZ505413 (study PRJEB26158, sample SAMN06016410) | human gut metagenome | biome: human gut; feature: ankylosing spondylitis patient; material...
CCTCACATTTGTAGTCTACGGTGACTCCCAGCCCCTCGCCGATGACGATGCACACCGGGAAGCGGCGGACATCAACGCCGGTATTGGATGCAGCGCTGACGTACTGCGGGTAGTCACCCAGCGTGCCATAGTAGATGAGGACATCGCCCTTGTCCGGGTCAAATGCGAACACGCCGAACTCCCGGAGCCAAAATCCGTGGTCAAGACCGCCGTTCAGGTCGGAGCGGTACTCCACGATCATGCGGACGCTGGCTCCATCATAGACCGGCGCGGTCGATGTGCCAGCGGCCACCGGCTCTACCAGCGCGGTCATCGTGGCCGGCTTCACATCATCCGGGATAGTGCCGCTGCCCACCATAATCTTGGAAATCGGGAGCTGCTGCCCGGCAACCAGCTTGGCAATCAGCTCTCGGCCGCTGTCAGTAACAACAAAGCCATAGTAGCTCATAACTCATCCTCCTCAAGTTCAGGCAGTTTTGTCTGCGTGATGTTCTGTGCAGCCGGGACCGGCAGCACAGTGTCGATGAATGCTTCGCCGGTTTCAATCTCCGGCAGGGTCGTTGTCGTATAGCCCCGGCCCAGAATGCCCTCGACCGGCACATCTGCGACCATTTCAGGAGCCTCGGTGTTCGCAACCACCAGAATTGCCACACCTGCCGCCTTGATGAACGGAGCGTTCAGCAGTTTTGAAACGTCAGCCTCCGGTGTCAGGGCATCGGTTTCAAAAATCATGGTGGCCGGGATGGCCGGGGTCCAGCCCGCAAACGTGTAGCCGGTCTTGGTGGGATCGGCGGGGGCAGTGATGGCAGTGCCGTAGTCCTGAGTGATGGGCGCGATGGCGCTGCCGCCGTTGGTGTCGAAGGTCAGCGTGTAGCTGGTCGCTTCGCCGCCTGTGCCGCTATTGCGCAGAATCGTCAGCGTGTAGGTTTTAGTGCCGATCTCCACGACAATGTCGGTTGTGCCGCTGTTGGGGATGGCAACGGTTGCGCTGCCGCCGGTGGACAGAGCCTGTCCGTTGATGCTCACGGGCTCTCCGTTTCCAGACACCGCTGTGACTAGCGTAGATGTTGCTCCGCTATCATTTTGCAGCGTATAGGTATAGTTCGTTCCGTTGGCGGTAAAATCGCCGAGCCCCACTGCCAGACCTTCAAAGGTCAGAAGGTCATTACCGGGCACTGCGGCTCGCACCACTACGCGGGTGCCAAGCCGGGAGAAGGTGACGTTTTCTGCCTGGAAGGTTTCCCCGGAGATGGCACCGCCAATACTGGTCTTTTTCGTTTCCAGAACGGCCCCGGCAGCATCCAGCAGCGTGGCCACCAGCTCTGCGCTAGTCTGAGGCTGCAGGCAGTTGTTGCGCAGGGTAATGGCGGCGGTGCTGTGACCGTTGCCGTCGTTCCCCTGTGTCACATCCATTGTCAGATGCTCTCCGGTGCGGGCCAGTGCGCCGGTCATATGGACGCTGGCCTCGCTGTCACTGCCGTCATATTCCGGGAGGCGCTGATTGCCTCCCGTTCCACCGATCTGGCCTTCCGCCCACGCCTCGGCGTACAGATAGGTACCCACATTGGGGATCTCGGTTTTGCCAATGGATGTCATATACCTGCCCAGATCATAGGTCAGGTCCAGTGTAAAGGTCCCCTGATCGATGCGGGCGAGGGCGCTGTCTCCAGAAACGGTGATTTCATTACCGCTAACCGATACGCCGTTTGTGGTGCAGGCTACCTCTGCAGGCTTGGTATGCAGATCATCCGCATAGAACGCAAGCTTCACCTCGCGGTTCTTTCCGCCGGCCAGCGTGGCGGCAGAGGAATTATAGAGGGTCATGCGCACCGTGCGCTTGCCGGCGCTCTCCGCAATCACTTCCATTTGCGAGATGCCAATGTCGGGATAATCCAGATACACTGTGCCGTTTTCGTTGATGCCGCCGGCGGCGGTGATGGTATAGCTCGGGTCGGTCACGCGGTCTCTCACATGGTGCCAGACGGTAAGGGTGGTGCTTTCGTTGGGCAGCAGTTTTTCCGTAAGGGTGGCGGTTTCCCCGCTGCCAAGCTTGACCGTTAGGTTTGTCACATCGTTCAGCCCGGTGTTGCGGATGGTAAAGCGAATGGGTGTCAGGCTGTTCAGCGCCAGCGTTGCATAATCCACACCGATCTGTTCCACTGCCACCGCATCGGTGATAAAATTAGAAGTAGCGGTATAGAGGATCGTTTCCTCACCCGGAACGGTCACGCCGCCGATTACCTCCGGCTTTTCATCGTCATACCGGGTGGCCTGAATGGCAGCCTGCACCTGATTGCTGCCGCTGACATAGGCATCAAAGTGGTCAGCCAGCGTGCGATCCGGCAGCTCTGCCAGTTCCAATGGTGCGGAGAGCGTGTAGGTATTTGCGGCATAGCGCAGCTTGGCCGCCTTCAAAATGCCGTGATCTACCGCGCCGTTGGCGTCATTGACAGTCTCATTCCAGACGATGGTAAGGTCATTGAGGCTGCGATGATTCCCGCTGAGGGAAGCGAAGCGGAAGTCTCCGCCCACGACGGCGTTGCCGCTGCTGGTCAGGGCAGACAGAGAGCCGGGGAAGCTGTTGGACATGGTGCCTCCGCCGTCCACAGCCAACAGCTGGATATCGCTGCTGCCGTCTCGGACACTATGCCAACCGATGACAAATCGGTCGCCCCCGCCGCCGAAGTTGGCTGCAACGACCTGGGGGTTTTCGTCAAGATTGCTGTCACGGGTTGCCAGCATGGCTGTACCGGGAATTCCGTCAGCAGCCACGGGACAATAGGCGATCTCGTAGTCGGAGGTATCTCCGGTTTCGCTGCGGTCCAGCGAGTAAACCGCCATAGCGGTTCCGTCGGGCAGCATGGCCGCCTGCAACGCCTTCACGCTGCCAGTAGCACCGTTATAAAGCATTTTGGCCTCGCTCCAGGTGCCGCTGTCATAGCAACGGTACATGATACAATCTCTGGTAGTGAAGTTCAGCAGGTTGTTGCTGCCCTGCGTACCGGGATCGGGGGTGTAGACGCTGCGCCAGAACACGATGGCCTTGCCATCGCCGCCCACTGCCGTGGCTGGGGCCAGATCCGGCGTGCCGTCGTTGGTTAGACGGGTGGAAGTCCAGGTTGTGCCGTTATAGACGGACGCTACGATCTCCGTGCTGTTCATCAGCAGGTTTTGCTCTTCCAATGTCACGGGATCACCGGCATTTTTACCCGGCAGGTCGGTGCCCATGCGAACCCAAGCCGCCGCCGCAAAGCTGTCAGTGCCGGACAGAGAAACGCTCGTGTCGCCGTAGCCGGGGAACCCTGTGGGATCGGCAATTTGGCTGGAGACAGAATAGCTGCCGCCATTAAGGGTGGAGAAATGTGCCCGGCTGGCGTAAATATTGCCGATGTTGCCGTCGTTGATGTAGGCCAATACCTTCCCGTCATCGCTGAGCTGTGGATAGGATGTGGGGTTGGCATTGGACTGGATGTTTTGCAGCCCATTGGTGGAGTTCAGAGAGAACAGCATCATCCGCCGCTGGGGCTGGCCCCAAGTACGGGCATATTGCTCCAGATAGTCCCGGCTTTGGAGCGTCGCACTGGCAGAAGCCACCTGCATTCCGCTCTGGGCCGCCGCCATCCGCAGCGAGGCAAGGCTCAGCCCACTGGTGGCGCTATTCCAGTAGTCGTCGATTGTTTTCCAGTTATTAAAAGTCTTGGTGGCTCCAAAGGTCCCGGAGGCGATCACCGCCTCGTAGGAGATAAACAGGAAGGTGGCCACAAATTTGATTCCCACTTCGCTTTGGATCCCCAGGGCCTGACCGTTGATCTGGCGCTTTGTCTCGTCGGCAAGATAGGTGCGGGAAAGGAACTTATTCTGACTGTCCACATCCAAATTGCCGAATAGGCCGATCTTCAGCGCCACGATCGAATAGTCAAAGCCAATGCCGCCAAACGCGTGGACATAGGCGTTGATACGGAGCGTGGTCAAAAAGTCATTCACTGCCGTGGCCGTGGGATCGCTCCAGGCAAGCTCTGTGCCCTGTCCCTGCTGGCCGTAGCGCACTGCGGTACGGAAATCCAGCTGAATGGCACCGCCCAGCTCAAAGGTTGCTGTCAACGGCACGGGGCCAGCCATGGCGTTCACGCTGAAGGAGAAGCCCACGCCAACGCCGGAGGTAAAGCCGCCGCCTACGGTGAAAACCTCCCACTCCTTTTTTTCGGCGTTATAGCGGATCTCCGCTTCGTAAAAGCCCTCCAACTGCAAGTTGAGATCCGTGCTGGTGACATTGTCGGCCAAGGAGTTGGTTTTGTAGTCCCCCTTGGGATCATAGGTTCCCTGGGCCATCTGGCTCAGATCCCCGGTACCGGGCACGCCCACTTCCAGGTTCTGCGTCAGCACATTCGCACTCAAGGCCACGCCGTCCTCGGAATAGTCCATGTCCTCCATCTCCAGCGTATTGTACCCGGCCCAAATCATGGCACGGAACACGGAGGGATCTTCGCTGGGGGTGATGATCATTTTGAACATGGAACCCTTCACCGGACCGCTCAGCTCATCCAGCCGTCCGGTCAGCACCTTGAGAATGTTACTGTCGCCCACTCCGCCAAAGTCGACTCCCTTCACTATACTGGAGGCTCCCATCGTCGCCAGAATACCGGTGACGCGGTCATCCTCTGTCACCTTGGGCACTCGGGTCAAATCAACGACCCGGAAGGGCATTATTTTCTCCTGCAGCAGGCTGCCGTTCAGGCTCAGCTGCGTTTTCATACCCACATCCTTGCCGTCGGCGATCCATCCAGAGGTGGTCATGGTGGCCTCGGTGAGGGTCAGATCGTTTTCCGCTACAGGGATGGATGAGAAGGGATACTGCTTGGTACTGCTGCTCTGGGCGGCAGGAAGAACGCCGTATTCGTCCGCCAGCTTGAGACTGTAATTCTTCGCGTCGGCAATCTTCTCGCCCCAGAGGAACATGGTGGTGTGCAGGGTTGCTGTTTTAAAGCTGCTGTTAGGGCCAATCTTCCCGGTCGAGCTGCGGACATCCACTTTCTGACCATTGGCAAGACCGTAATCAACGCTTTGCGCCACAATGAAGGGCTTGTTTTCCTCCCCCGCCGGCACGCGCTCCAGAGAGACAACGCCCTCTGCGGTGCGCATTACATCGTCCACGCCCAGCTTGCCGTTGACGGTCAGCAGCAGTGGATAGTACTTGTCGCCGTCAATTGCGCTGATCTCCAGAATGTACTCCAGCTGATCCAGAGCGGAAAGCGCCGTGGTGTTGCTCTCGCCCTTTTCGGCCGACCAGAACTGGGTGGAATCCAGATAGACGGTTATATTTCCCGCCGCATCCGTGGTATAGGTGTCGCCGGTGATGCCGCTGACAAGTGCTCCTGCCCTGGAGCCCAGCAGAGCTGTCTGGCAGTAGCCTCCGTTTTTATAAACGCCGCCGCGAACGGTCACCGTCTTGTTCGCCAGCGGATCGCCGCCCGGCGTGATGAGCGTCACAGATGCCCGGGCGACTCGCCGAAGGCTAAAGGTATTCAAGGGATAAAGCTGCAGTTTTGTGGCATCCCGCTCGCCGGAACGCAGATTTTCTTTATAGATGGTGCCCAGATAAATATCCGCGCCGGAGCCGGACCGCAGAGACACCTCACTGGCGATCCCGTTGGGTTCGTAAAGCGCCAGCACGCCTTCACTGTTGGTCGTGACCGTTTTGGGCGCACCTTTGCCGTCGGTGTATTGCAGCGTAGTTTCCGCTGCAGGCGTCAGCTGGAAGAGATAGAACTTATTTTGCAGCGTTTTTGCTGTCACCTGTACGGCGGCGCTCATGCCCGTGGCGGCATGGGTAGCCGTGACGGTTGCGGTGCCGTTGGCCAAGCCGGACAGCGCCATTTTGGTTTCGGGAAGGTAGGAATCAAAGGAGAAGTTTCTGATGTCCTCATACAGTCCGCCCTGCTTGTAGTTGACGGAAATGGCATTGTTGTTACTGGAGAGCCACCGGATGCCGTCTTTAAAGGAGTTCCATCCGTACTCGTCATAGTTGATGCCTATGTACTCGATCAGCCCCAGCTCTTGGCGCAGCTGCAAAATTTTAGCTGTATCGGTGGGCAGGCTGCCGCTGACCTTGGAGGTATTGTCCATGGTCAGCGCAGAAATCGTCTTTCCTTTGCCGTCCTGCACCTTCAGTGCGTCGGCATCGTAGACATACAGGGGGAAGGAGTCGGTGCTGGGAGATTCCTCACCAGGATTCTCCACGCTCAAAACCACTTGATAGGTGTCCTTTAGATTGCCGGCTTTCACACTCTGTAATGGCAGGGAGTAGCTTCCGGAGGTACCGGATAGGCGCTCACTGGCCACCTCATGGGTGCTGTTGTCCTCTGTGACCCGGGTAATGGTCAGCGTGGGCTGTTGAGAGGCGCCGGTAGTGGCATTTTCCACCGACCAGCCGATATTGACGGCGCCGTCGGTATCCTTGAGGTAAATGCTCTGGGGCGGTGTCAGCTTGGCCGTGGCAGGTGGTGCCTGCACGATGATCCAGGCAAGTGCCGACAGGCGGACGTCCTCACCACCGGCGTTGGGGTGCGGCATGGAGACCAATACCGTGTAGGCCGGGGTATTTCCGCTGGAGAGCTTGGAGAGCACATTCTCCTCGATCCGCACGCTGTTTTCATCCTTGCCGGCGGTATAAGTCGCAACGGGCTTGAGGCCGCTCAGCTCCGCCTCATTCTTGTAGTTGCCCTCATACAGGTCGATCCTGTAATTGAACTCTTTGCCCGGTGCCATCAGCGCGGCATTGGAGCTCCACAGCACGGTGGCGGGCTGATTTACCCGCGTCACGATGGACGAGCCGCCGGGAATCACCAGTGCCAGGGAATCGCCTGCCGTCACGGTATAGGGCTGTGACTGGCCCGTCACATCATCGGCAGGGTCCTCAGTCCCGTTGTCCGCCGTAAAGGTAAAGGTGACGGTTCCCACCTTGGTTCCTGTGGTGGCAACAAGGCCGGTATCCTCGTCGATGGTGGCAATGTCCAGGTCACTGCTGCTCCATTTACCGGTGATGTAGCTGGCCTGCTCACCGCCTGCCCCCAAAACCTTGGCCTGAAGCGTGGGGCGGGCGGAATCGGCGAGGGAAATCGTATAGTCGGCGTCATTCGCTTCCGGGACGACGTTTACCGTGTGCGCGGAAACTTTCTTTGCCACCGTGAACTGCCGGGTCAGGGGAAGAACATTCACCCAGTTAGGAGAGCCTTTCGTGCCCTCGTTGGCCTGCAGCGTCACCGTATAGGTGCGGGTGTAAGCCGCGGGTGCGATTGCATAGTCGCTAATGGTGAAGGCTTCCTTCTCTGTGTCCAGATAGACCTGCAGATGGATTGCTTCATCCGTGGAGTTGTCCCTCAGTTCGAGGCGGAAAGGGGCTTCTTTCGGCTCTGTGCCTGCCGGGGTGTGATAATCGCTGTATACGGTCTTGTAGGCCTGCGCCATGTTGGCGTTCATCGTGAACGATGCCTTGCCGTTGTCGTAGTCGGCGGTCAGTGCGGTGGGGGCGTTGCGCATCAAGACGCTCTCCAGCGCAACGCCGGTAATCGGCTCGCTTAGATAGTGTGTGGTATCCAGCGTATGATCGAAAACATCCTTCACGCCGGTCATACCATTGACGGTGACCGTGGTGGCATCTGTATCCTGCACTGGGTACCAGAGCATTGCCGTGACACCGTAGTTGTTCATGGAAAGTTCAGCGGCGCTATACTCTTTGCCGTTGATGGTCACGCTGGCGTTTCTAAGATCCACGAACTCGCTAAAGGTAACTGTGATGGGCACGTGCTGTCCGCTGGCATAGGTTCCCGCCGGGGCCGTGACGCTTTGAATGATGGGCTTGTCCGTGTCCACCAGCCTGGCGGTGACGTTGCTGTTCTTGGTGGTGGCCCAGGAATTTTGGATTTCGCCCTGTACACTTTTCATATACAGTCGGAAGGGCAGCCAGTACCGCTGATCCCCTCTGTTTTGCGTGGTAGACTGCAGGGAGATGTTGACTGTTTCGCCCTTGTTGATCGTACAGTTCAGCGCTTTTGTTCTGTTGTTGCTGAGCCCCAGAGATTCTTCATTGAACTTGTACTCCGTCAGATAGAACGGGGCAAAGGGCTGGTTTTTATACCAGCCATACGGCGCATCGCCAGTATAGGCAGCTTTTTCGGTACTCCAGTTAAACTCGATGCTGGCGTCGATTTGGTATGGTTGATAAAATGGGTCGGAGCCGACGGGAAGCACCGAGTTGCGAGCGCTATCCAGAATTCTGATGGTATCGCTTAGCGCAACGAAGTCCGGATTGTTGGCACCGAGGGCTGTAGTGTATTCATCTGCCAGCAAAGGAATATACATATCCCCCTGTATTGTGTCTGTACTTTCGTATCTTTCCTCATAGTTCGGCGCGGTCATTGATGTTTGTATTGTGGGGACGCCAACCGTCTTTATTAGCTTGAGCTGACAGTGGTCGGCATAGCTGGCGCCGTCATAGAACACCAGATTTTCCGCATCGTAAAATTCAATCATCCCCAGCAGGTCGCCATAGGAATAAGAATTCTCGAGCCAGGCTGGGTTCCCTCCTTTGGTTTGAACCTTGACAGTGATTTTCTGACCACCTAAACTGTAGCCGTCTACCGCATAGGTCAGCCTGTAGGACCCGTCGCTTTGCTCGACCCCACTCACCGCGCCTATCGAGACCTCCACATTGGTGATATAATCGCTGAGCTGGCCTTTTTGAATGCGGTAGGAAAAGCCGGCCGGTTTTCCTCTGTATACAGTAAAAGGCCCGGAGTTCCAGGTGTTGTTTGCGAGATTCCCCAGCGTTTGGCTCATCATGCCGCGCATATCCACCGTCTCAACGCCCTCAGGCTTTGTGGCAGAGGCGGAATACCGCAAGCTGATGCCCTGCAGCTCCAGCTGCTCCATCAGGCTATTGAGATTCTCCAGTGCTTCCCCGGTAAACTCCCTGCCGGAGAAATAGGTGTCCTTGATCCGCTGCAGCTCCTGTTCGATTTGGATCATGGTCTTCAAATCGCCCAGCGCCACCGGAGTCCCATCCACGTCGGCTATACGGGTGAGATTCGTGGCGGGATTTTCCAGCAGCTCCATGACAGCCGCCAGTGTCAACACCCGGTCGTCCAGCGTGATGGTTTGATCCACCTTGAAATTGCCGTCTTCATCCAGCAGCCCCAAAGCGTTCAGCATGGAAAGCACCTGGTCGCTGCTACCGCCGGTCAGGGCGGAGAGCTGCTCCAAAATCGCCTGATTTTCCTTGGGTGTGTTGCCCAGCGAATCGCTCACCGCTGCAAACGCCGCTGTCGGCAGCATGGTCAGCACCATGCAGCAGACGAGCAGTATGCTAAGTATTCGTTTTTTCATTGGCTTTTCTCCTCCTGTTCGTGTCGGTTCGGTTTGTCCGCCCCGCCTTTTTTCTGGTTTTCTCTGTTTCTGAGCCGGAAGCACAGCGCGGTGAACGCTGCCGCCGCGGCAAAGGAGACAACGCCTACCAGCACATAACCGCCCGCGTCCTCCCGCAGCAGCATCGCGCCGAACACGCCCCATGCTTCCGGTTGCCCCGGCCCGACGACCGTGCCCGCCGCCTGCATCAGTGCCGCGAACAGCAGCATACACATAGCGCTCAGTCCATAGATGCCGCGCCGCTGCCTCCGGCGGGTGTTTTCCCGCACCCGCTGCTTGACGAGTGCGACCCGTCTTGCGGTATCGTACATAGTGGTGGAAGCCTCCTTTCCTTTTCCTGAAGTCAGGCTCTTTCACTTATATAGGTACATGAAATCGAAAAAACTCTCACCTCTGTCCCAAGTTTCTTCAAAAAAATCCGAGAGCTGCCGGAAATAGCTCTCGGATGAAGTTATTTATCAATGTGTAGCCAACAGTGCCGCCGCCTTTCGGGCGACGATGATCTCCTCGTCGGTATGGACGGTGAAGACGCGGACGGGGGCGTCCTCCATGGAGATATCCATTCCGGCAATCGCCATACGGTTTTTGAAGCCGTCGAGCCGGACACCCAGAAATTCCAGACCCTCCAGACTCAGCGCCCGCACGAGCGGGCTGTTCAGGCCGATGCCGCCGCCGAAGACGATCGCGTCCAGCCCGCCCATGACTGCGGCGTATGCGCCGATGTATTTTTTGATCGAATAGCAGTATGCGCGGATGGCCAGCTCCGCGTCCTCGTTTCCGGCCTCGGCTGCCGCCTGCACGTCGCGCAGATCGCGGCCCGCTCCGCCGGACATCCCGTAAAGTCCGCTCCTCGTCTGGAGCATCTGCTTGACCTCCTCGAGCGTCATGCCGCAGGATTCGACCAGATAGAAGATGATATAGGGGTCGATATCGCCGCAGCGGTTGTTGTGCATCGTGCCGCATTGCAGCGTCAGGCCAAGCGAGGTATCGAGCGATTTTCCGTTTTTGACGGCGCAGATGCTCCCGCTGCCGCCCAGGTGGCACACGACGAGCTTCAAGTCCTCCCGTTCCATCCGCTCCTGTGTCCACTCGGTCATATATTCGATGGATGCGCCGTGGAAGCCGTTGCGGCGGATGTCATAGTTACGGGAAATCTCGATCGGAATGGAATAATAGTACGCCTCCGGCGGCATGGTGCGGTGGAACGCCGTTTCGAACGCGCCGATGAGCGGCGTACCGGGCAGCAGCGCACGGAACTGCCGGATGGCGGCGAGATACGGCGGATTGTGCGCGGGTGCGATGGAGCTGAACGCCTCCATGCTGGAAAGCACATCGTCCGTCAGAACCTGCACGCCGCTTATGCCCTTTGCCAACACGACCTTGAAGCCCACGCAGTCCAGCGCGGACAGATCGGGAAGAACCGTGTCGGTCAGCTGCCGCAGCATACGCGCAATGGCCTCGCGGTGCGTGGGGAAGACAGCGCTTTCGTCGGTCAGCGCGCCGTTTTCATGCGTTTTGGCGTAAAACCGCCCCTCGCCCGCGCCGACACGCTCAGCCCCGCCGGAAGCCAGCACAAGCTCCTCAGGCATACGGAACAGCTGGTATTTCAGCGACGTACTGCCGACATTGCAGATCAGAATATTCATAGTGTGCTCCTTGCTTTTTTCTATACTGTAACAGATGGGGCGGGAATTATCAATACATTACATTTGGCCGTCCATATAACAGACAGCGGCCCGGAGAGAAGAAGCGCTTCCCGCCGGGCCTCTTTTTATTTGGGAAGATCGATTTTGACACGCTGAGCTTCCCCGGAGGGGAAGCCATTGGGGTGCAGGCGTTATCTTCCGAAATACGCCTGAATCTCTTCCATTCGCGCCATCTGGTCGACGGAGAAGGGACAGCGGCTGTTGCAGTGGCCGCATTGCAGGCAGTCGGAGGCGGCCTTTTCGAGCGTCAGATAGTGCTCCTTCGCCAGCACGTCGCCCAGCAGGGACAGGTCGTAATACTTGTTGATCAGGCCGATATCCAGTCCTGCCGGACAGGGGTGGCAGTGCTTGCAGTATACGCACGTGCCCTTCGTGTCCTTCGGCGTGACGAAGACGTGGTCGATGCGCGACGCAGCGGCGGGAGGCGTCGAGATGTATTTGTAGCCGTTGTAGGTGGGCCAGTCTCCGTTGGTCTTGGACGGACAGCGGACGTAGCTGTCGGCAAGGATGCTTGATCCGGCGATCGTTTTGTAGGCTTCGGTGTTTTGGTTCGAATTGAAGTCACCCGTGCAAAAGGCCGGTTTGCCGCCTGCGATCTCCCGGACCTTGGCCACCAGCAGTTTGGCGCTCTCGGCGCGGGCCGTGGTCCCTATGTGGTCGAAGTGCGAATTGAAATGGTAGAATTCCCGTCCGTTCGCGCGGATGCGGAAATGCACCCAGTTGCACATGCGGGGCGAATAGGAGTCCCAGCCTTTGGACCCGGGGGCGGAAGGCGTTTCGGAGTACCAGAACGATCCCATATCCAATACTTCGAATTTGTCCTTGCGGTAGAAAACGGGGTTGTAGTGGCGTCGTTGGGCCGTTTTGTCACCGATGACGTTTTCTCCGACCCAGGTGTATCCGTCGAGGAACGGCTCGATGTCCTTGATCTGGGTCAGATAAGGCTCCTGCGCTCCGAAGATGTCGAACTTCTCGCTCTGGAGTAGTTGGCGAAGCAAATCCCGGCGGGTCGTCCATTTGTTGTCTTGATCGGAAGAGTTGTCGTACTGGATGTTGTAGGTGGCGCCGCGAATCGGATGGAGCCACTCTTTTCCAGGTGCAGGGGCGGGTGCGGGATCGTCGTTTCCCGAACTGCACAGCGAGAAGAGCGGCAGGCAGAGCAGGAACAGACTGAAATACGGTTTTCGTATCATTTTTCCGAAAGAGATTGGTTTCGAATTTAAGACGAACTGTTTCCGGTTTTGTCCCCCGGGGAG
>ENA-OVGB01002620-OVGB01002620.1-human-gut-metagenome-genome-assembly--contig:-NODE-2620-length-12357-cov-3.435945_pt1 | contig 12357 bp, 8 predicted proteins | sample MGYA00237767_ERZ505413 | MGnify/ENA primary metagenome ERZ505413 (study PRJEB26158, sample SAMN06016410) | human gut metagenome | biome: human gut; feature: ankylosing spondylitis patient; material...
ATGCCGAGGGTGCAGCCGAGGAAGATGAGGTTCCAGATGATGGGCTCAAGCGGCGAGGAAATGAAGCTGCCGAAGTAGCCGTCCCCGGCCACGAGGTTCACGTCGCCCACCACGTATTCGAAGAGATATTTTACTATCCAGCCGCCGATGAGGCAGTAATAGGGCAGAATGAGCATGGGCACGACGGCGTTGACCCAGCCGCCGAACACAAGGAAGGGATTGCGCTGCATCTGTCCGAAGGCGCGGTAGGCGCCCACGGGGCTGAGTCTGGTCTTTCTGCCGAGACTGGTTTCGGCCACGATGAGCGCGTAGCCGAAGGTGAGCATGAGAATGAGATAGACCAGCAGGAAGATGCCTCCTCCGTACTTGGCGGCGAGATAAGGAAAACGCCAGATATTGCCGAGACCTACGGCAGAACCGGCCACGGCCAGAATAAAACCTATGTTGCCGGAAAAGAGGCCGCGGGCACTGCCTTTGCCTGAATCGGAAGATGCCTGCTGGGACATATGTGACTCCTGAAAGAAAAAGTGTTCGCAACAGCGTATAAGAAGGATGGAAAAATGACAAGCCGGAAATGTGTTTTTGGAGCAGCGCAGGGGAAATGAAGGAGGACGGGCGGGCTTCGTCGTTTTTTCGCAGAAGGATGACGGACCTGTGCCATCATATCTTCATGAAAATTTCATGCTGTCGTGACGTTCCTTCTTTCCCTGCATGGTATGCTGATTTCTGATTTTCGGCGAAGCGCGGTATCTGCATGATAATGTTGCCGGGCTTCGTCTGCGTATCATCGTTTTTTTCAAGACGGTCTGCTAGAGTTGTTCGGAACGGAAAAAGCAGGTCCGTTTCATGAAGGCGGACATGCGGCCGAACCTTTCATCCCGGGGGCATTATGGAAGCACGAGCGCTTGAGCGTCTGAACGCTGAACTTGCGGAGGAACAGGAAAGACTGAGGTATCTGCAGGGACTTTTTCAGGGGGAAGCCATGCCGGACATGCTGGACGACGCCATGCACATGGAGTCCGTGCGCTTTGCCGGAGCGCTTGCGGACCGCAGCGCAAGGCGCCTCAGCGTGCTGCGCAGGCTTTCTCTCGGAGGATCGTGGGGCGAGAGATACTGCGAGGACTGCGGGGAGCCCATTCCGCTTTCCCGCATCCTTGCCGCGCCGGAATGCGTGTGCTGCCGGGACTGCCAGGCACGACGCGAGGGCGAGGCGGCTCCTGACACGGACGACTGATTGTGACCTCGGATGTCATCGGATTGTAATATTGATGTCACATGGCTCTGGCATGCTGCTCCGAAATCAATACGTCAGCTGATAACGGAGTATGAGTATGTCGCTTTTTACAGCCATGCAGCTTCTCGGCGGTGTGGGAATTTTTCTGTATGCCATAAAGCTCATCAGTGAATCCCTGCAGATGGTAGCCGGCGAGAGGCTGCGCAACATCATAGGAATGTTTACGAAAACGCCCGTTCTGGGCGTTTTTTTGGGTACGGCCGTCACCATGGTCATCCAGAGCAGCAGCGCCACCACCGTCATGACGGTGAGCTTCGTGGACGCCGGACTCATGAATCTCATGCAGGCCATCGGCGTCATCATGGGGGCCAACATAGGCACCACGGTCACGGGTCAGATCCTGGCCTTCAGGGTCAAGGACCTGGCCTATCTGTTCGTGATCGTCGGCGTGCTGCTCATTTTCGTCTGTTCCTCCAAGAAGCTCAAGCATGTCGGTGAAGGGCTGCTCGGCTTCGGACTTCTTTTCATAGGCATGCAGACCATGGAGAGTTCCATGGCCTTTCTGCGCGACAGGCAGGACATTTTCCTTGCCTTCAGCGACAATCCTCTGCTCGGTCTTGCCGCGGGCATGTTCCTTACGCTGCTCGTGCAGTCGAGTTCGGCCACCGTGGGTCTGACCATAGCTCTCGGCGTGCAGGGACTGCTTCCTCTGGAAGCCGCCATACCCATCATTTTCGGCGACAACATAGGCACCACGATCACCGCAGTGCTCGCCGCCCTCGGCACGGGTCGGGCCGCACGTCAGGCATGTGCCGCGCACGTGCTGTTCAACGTCATAGGCGTGTGCATCTGGCTGCCTCTCATGCCTCTCTGGATAGGCTTCATAGAAGCGTCCTCCACGTCCATCGGGCATCAGATCGCCAATGCCCATACCATGTTCAACATCTGCAATACGCTTCTGTTCCTGCCCTTCGTGCGGCCCTTTGCCGCGCTCATACGCAAGATCATTCCCGATGCCGAGCACGTCGACCGTCGCGATGCCGTGTATCTTGATCCTCTTCTCATCCAGCGCACCCCCGTGGTGGCGGTGAGTGCCGTGAAGCATGAATGCCGTTATATGGGCGAGATAGTGATTGATCTTCTTGAGCGCACGGAAAAGGTGTTCTTTGAGCGCAGGGAGGAGGAAAAGGAAGAGGTGCTTCGTCTGGAAGAGAAGCTGGACGGACTGGAAGAGGCCATCCGGAGCTATGCCTCGGACATCATGCAGACCGGCCTTGACGGCAAGGATGCGGAGACACTCGAAGCCTGCGTGGTGAGCGCGGGCGACCTTGAGCGCATAGGCGACAAGGGAAAGCGTCTCATAGACTTTTATGAATACCGCAGGAAGAGGGGCGATGATTTCTCTCCCGAGGCCATGAAGGAGGTGCGTGCGCTCTTCCAGGAGACGCGCAGGTCCGTCCGTCTGGCGCTGGCCGTGTTCGACGCCGAGCCGTTCACCGAAAAGGACAGGGCCGCGCTTGATGCTCTGGCCGACAGGGTGCGCGAACAGGAATCCCTGCTTCGTGCAAGTCATGCTTCCAGACTCAGCACGGGGCACTGCTCTCCGGAATCCGGGCTCGTGTTTATCGATGTGCTTGGAGCTATAGAACAAATAGCGTATCGTTCAAGAAAGATCGCCGATCACATGGCCGGTCAGCAGAACGCGGAGGCATAAGTCGTGGCCGAAAAGAAAGAAAAGACTTCAGAGACGCAGCAGGCAGGTCAGAAGAAGGTGGATCTCTCGGCTCAGGACTATTACCTGAATCGGGAACTGAGCTGGCTCGACTTCAACGCCCGTGTTCTTGAAACGGCGCTGGACGAAAGACTTCCTCTTCTGGAACAGACCAAGTTCCTCGCCATATTCTACAACAATCTCGACGAATTCTTCATGGTCCGCGTGGCCAAGGTGCTGCGTCAGTACCGAGAGGGGACGGCCAGTTCCGAGGCGGACCGCATGACGCCTGCAAGGCAGCTTGCCGAAATACGCCGCAAGGCGTCGGCCCTGCTTTCGAAGGCCAGCGAGCACTGGCAGAAGAAGCTCGTGCCCCTGCTTCGGGAGCGGGATGTGCACCTCGTGCACTACGATGAGCTCACGGAAAAGCAGCGGCGTTTTCTTCTGGCCTATTTCCGCGACGAGATCTATCCCGTGCTCACGCCGCAGGCCATAGATCCCGGGCATCCCTTCCCCACCATTTCCAACCTCAGTCTGAACTTCATCATCCGACTTCAGGGCAGGGACGGCATAGCCCGGTTTGCAAGACTGCGCTGTCCGAGCAACGTGCCGCGCTTCATCTTCATCCCCCGCAACAAGGAGGCCAAGACCTACGCCTCCCTCGGCCTCAAGGCCAATGTGCGCGACGCGGACATCCTTCTTCTTGAGGAGCTCATCGAGGAGCATCTCGGGCTGCTGTTCCCCGGCTACACGGTGATGGATTCGGGGCTGTTCCGCATCACGAGAAATACCGACGTGAACATCGACGAGGATGACAGCGACGATCTGCTCGAAGCCGTGCAGGACATGGTGGAACAGCGGCGTTTCGGCGGCGTGGTGCGCCTTGAGACGGCGCGCGGCATGTCCACGGATCTTTCGGAGTTTCTCATCAAGCACTTGGGGCTCAAGCCCTTCCAGGTGTACCGGGTGAAGGGACCGCTGGCCTTTGCGCAGTTCATGTCGCTGTACGGACTCGACAGGCCCGGTCTCAAGATTCCGAGTCACAGTCCGGCGGTGCCTGCCATCCTGCAGACGGACAGTCTCTTCCGCATCATCCGCAAGCAGGACGTGTTTCTGCATCATCCCTACGACAGTTTCACTCCCGTCCTGGACTTCGTGCAGAAGGCTGCCGAAGACCCGGATGTCATTTCCATCAAGCAGACGCTTTACCGCGTGGGCAACGATTCTCCCATAGTGCGCTCGCTCATCGAGGCGCGCAGGCACGGCAAGCAGGTGACGGCCGTGGTGGAGCTCAAGGCCCGCTTCGACGAGGAACGCAACATCAACTGGGCCGAGGAGCTGGAGCGCGAGGGCGTGAACGTGGTGTACGGCTTCGTGGGCATGAAGATCCATGCCAAGCTCTGTCTTGTGGTGCGCCGCGAGGCGGAGGGCGTGGTGAGCTACGCCCACATAGGCACGGGCAACTACAATGCCTCCACGGCCAGGATGTACACCGACATGGGCATTCTGACCTGTCAGCCCGATATCTGCGCCGATATGGCCGATCTTTTCAACGTGATGACCGGCTATGCGGAAAAGGACAACTACAGGGAGCTTCTCGTTTCTCCGAATGCCATGCGCCGCAGACTCATAGAGCAGATTCAGAATGAGATTGCCGTCTGCGCCCGCGGCGGCGAGGGCGAGATCATCATGAAGTGCAATCAGCTTGTGGATCGAAAGATCATCCGCGCGCTGTATGCGGCGTCCATGGCCGGCGTGAAGGTGAATCTCATCGTGCGCGGCATATGCTGCCTCATTCCGGGACTTCCGGGAGTGAGCGAGAACATCACGGTGCGTTCCATCGTGGGACGATTCCTCGAACACGCCCGCGTGTACTGGTTCCACAACGGCGGCGACTCCTGCATGTTCATGGGCAGTGCGGACATGATGTCCCGCAATCTGGACCGCCGCATAGAGGTGCTCACCCCCGTGCTCGACGAGAACATCCGCCGCACGCTTCTTGAGGTGCTCAGACTTCAGCTTGCCGACAACATGCAGGCATGGGAGCTCAAGAGCAGCGGCGAGTATGTGCGTCTGCGTCCCGGGGAAGGCGTCGATCCGGTGAACTCCCAGGAGCTTCTTCTGAAGCGCTGAATTATTTCGTCATGGAGGAATGTATGGTCAGAGCAGCTGGAAAGAACGGCAGAACCCGCAGGTCCGGCACGAAGAGCCGCGCCGGTCGTGCAGGCATGGCGGAAGCGGCGGCTGTGAGCATGAGCGAGCAGGTTTCCGCCGGATCCGGGAAGGCCGACGCCGACAAGGCAGAGACGACTTCTCCAGAAGACGCGTGCATCGTCGGACAGCCTGCGGTGTGCGCACAGGACAAGGACACGGAAGCCGAAGCACCCGGGATGCCCTCTGAAGAGCAGAAGCACGGGGAAGCTTTGGCGGATTGCGGAACGGAAGCGGCTCCTGCCGAGCGCGTTCCCGGGGAGATGGACCTGCTGCGCGGCGAACTTCTCTGCGAGGAGCTGGAACAGAACGCCGTGGAGCAGATGTTCAGGTGGATGAAGGAACATGCCGCAGGAGAGGAGAGTCTCCCGGCAGGAGCCGGAGAGGTCTCCGGCACGGCGCTTCTTGAGGCCGTGCATCATGGTCGTCATGTGGCGGAGCTTTCGCTTTTTCTTTTTGAGGCTCTGGCGCGCAGGTTCGAGCTTGATGTCCGCTGGGCAAGGATCCTTGTGCAGGCCGCGCTCTGGCACGACCTCGGCTTTGCCGTCGGCGGGCGTCGCCGTCATCACAAGCGCAGCATGGAAATCATCGAAGGCAACGACAGACTTTCTCTTGCCTTCGGCCTTGCGGATTCCGACCGGTCGCTCGTGGCGCTGCTGGCACGCTATCATCGCCGTGCCTGGCCGAGCATGAAGCATCGCCGTTTCGCCGCGCTTTCCCGGGAGGAGCGCAAGGGCCTTTGCGGAGCCGCGGCCATATTGAGGGTCGCCGACGCCCTGGATTATCGTCACAAGGGCGCGGTGGAGGAGCTGCGCGTCGTGCTGCGCCGCAAGGCGGTGCGCATCGTCTGCTTCGGCGCGGAATCCTGCCGGAAGGAATGTCGTCGGGCCCTGAAAAAGGGAGATTTTCTTGAAAGCCTGTACGGCGGAAACCTGGAAGTCGAGCAGGGAAGGGAAGGAGACAGGGATGTCCTTTGAGAATCCTGCCGGAAAGGTTCGCACCGTCGCCATCATGGATCTGGGCTCGAACTCCCTGCGCATGATGATCGTGCGCGTGGGAGAGAATCGCGTGACCAGCGTGCTCAATCAGGTGAAGCAGATGGTGCGGCTCGGCGAAGGGGCCTTCGAGGATCACAGACTCCAGCCCGAACCCATGAGACGCACCATTGCCGCGCTGCGCGGCTTTGCCGGAATGTGCCGCTCCTACGGCGTGGACGAGGTGGTTGCTCTGGCCACGGCCGCCGTGCGCGATGCCGAGAACGGTCAGGAATTCATGGATGAGATCCGTCGGGAAACGGGCATAGACTTTACGGTGATCTCCGGCAGGGAAGAGGCGCGTCTCATCTGCCGGGGCGTGTCCGTGGCGCTGGAGCCCTTTGCCGGAAAGCGCATGTTCATCGACATCGGCGGCGGCAGTACCGAACTTTCCGTGGCGAGCGGAAGCAATATTCTGGAGCTTGAGTCCCTCAAGCTCGGCGCCGTGCGTCTTGCCGGACTTTTCCCCTGTGCGGAGGCGGTGAGCCCCCAGCGATACGCGGAAATGCAGAAGTATGTGCGCGATCACGCCGTGCTGCCTCTGCAGCGCATGGAAGCGCAGGGCCCGGGCGAACTTGTGGGCAGTTCCGGCACCATACAGAGCCTCGCGGAAATGGCCGTGGCCATGGAGCGGGAAAGTGGAAAAAAGACCGGAGACACCACGGAGCTTCTGAGCTACAGCTCTCTTCGGCGTGTGGTGAAGGCTCTTTGCGACCGCAACGAAGAGGAACGGATGTCTCTGCCCGGCATGAATCCGCGTCGAACCGGGATCCTCATTCCCGGCGCGGCCATACTGCAGACCATCATGGAGGAGCTGGACTTCGATTCCGTGCGCGTTTCGGGCCGCGGCCTCAGGGACGGCGCTCTGGCCGACTATCTGGACAGGCTTTTTCCGGAAAAGGGACGGCTTTCCGTGCGCGACGAGAGCGTGCTGAGGCTTGCAAGGCTGTGCCGCTTCGAGGAGGTTCATTCCAGACACGTGGCAAAGCTTGCGCTCATGCTTTTCGATTCCGCACGGGAACTCGGCCTGTACCGGGGACCTGCCCGCATGCGCGAACTTCTCCACTATGCCGCGCTTCTGCATGATATCGGCATCTTCATTTCCTTCACGAAGCACAACGTGCACAGTCATTATCTCATTCAGAACAGCGAAATGCTCGGCTTCACCCAGAAGGAAGTGTCGCTCATGGCTGCCCTCGCCCTTTATCACAGGTACGGCTACTCCAAGAAGGACAAGGGATGCACCGTTACGCTGGCCGAGGACTGGCAGGATCATGCCCGATATCTGTCTCTCTTTCTTTCGCTGGCCGAGGGCATGGACAAGAGTCATCGTCAGGCCGTGGTGTCCGCAAGGTTCGCTAGGCGGGAACAGGGACTTGCGCTCATTGTCCGTGCCTCGGTACCCTGTCCCGTGGAAAAGGAGAGGCTGAAGCGCTGCTACAAGGCTCTGGAAAAATGCTTCGGCAGGACGGAGGTGGTGTGGGAATCCGCCTCATGAGCTCTTTTCCCGGAAAGAAAAAACACCCGGTCCCGAAGAAGGGGACCGGGTGTTTTTCGTCCTGTCGTCGGAAGCGGGAAACGGAGGAGTAATGCCGGACTGCCGTTCTTTGCAGCAGTCTTCCGGGCATGCAGAAGACCTGTTTCCGCCGTGACGGAAACAGGTCTTCTCTCAATGTCTTCCCGGCCTGAGGGGGGAGAAGGATACGGACTAGTTGCCGCTCATGTTCCTGTGCAGAAGTTCATGCTCCCTGCCCTTGAGCAGCGTGGCATACAGCGTGTCGAGCAGCGGGTTTTCGCTGGTCTTTTTTATCTGCATGTTGATGTCAGCCTCATAGAGGGAGTCTCTGCGGGCCCGGAACATGCTGCCGTGCGAGGATACCGGCTGCCCGCCGCCCATGATGCAGCCTCCCGGACAGGCCATGAATTCCACGAAGTCATAGCTCTTGCCGCCTTCGCGGATGGCGTTCAGCACCATGTCGGCATTGCGCAGACCGCTGACCACGGCCGCGCGGATTTCCCGGTCGCCGTGGCGGAAGGAGAACTCGCGTACGCCGTTCTCCTCGCGCACGCCCACCTTCTTGAGCTCGTCTATCTCCTGACGGTTGTGCCCGGCGATGAAGTTTCTCAGCACGGCTTCGGTCACGCCGCCGCTCGTGCCGAAAATGAGTCCCGCGCCCGAGGTGATGCCGAAGGGCATGTCGGCCGCGTCCTTGTCCGCTCCGTTCAGCGTGAGGCCGTAGCTCTGGATCATGCCTATGAGCTCTTCCGTGGTCAGCACGTAGTCCACGTCCTGCCTGCCGCCGGTACGGGATTCGGGACGCAGTATCTCATCCTTCTTGGCCGTGCAGGGCATGATGGCCACGGACACGAGACGGCGTCCCTTTTCGTCGGGAGAAGCGTCGTTCCAGGCACGAAGCACCGCGCCGAACATCTGCATGGGAGAGCGGCAGGTGGAAAGGTTGGGAATGAACTCGGGATGCTTCTTTTCGCAGAAGCGCACCCACGCCGGACAGCAGCTCGTAAAGAGCGGGAGTTTTTCGCCGGACGCCAGACGCGCTTCGAGTTCCCGGCTTTCCTCGGTCACGGTGAGGTCCGCGCCGAAGGCCGTGTCGTACACTTCGTCGAAGCCCAGGCGATGCATCACCGTGACGAGACGGTTCATCACGTTCTTGCCCGCGGGGAAGCCGAATCTGTCGCCTATGGCCGTGCGTACGGCCGGAGCCACCTGGGCCACGACCTTGTTCTTCGGATCGGCAAGAGCGGCCCATACTTCATCCACCGTGCTCTTGATGGAAATGGCGCCCGTGGGACAGACCACGCGGCACTGGCCGCAGCCTACGCAGTCGGTTTCGGCCAGACGGCGGTTGTAGGCGGGAGTGACCAGCGTGGCCACGCCCTTGCCGGCAAAGTCCAGGGCGTCCACGGCCTGAATGTTGTCGCACATGCGCACGCAGTCGCCGCAGAGTATGCACTTGCTCGGCGTGCGCACGATGCAGTTGGAGCTGTTGTCCACATCGTGGTGTTCCTGCGCGCTCTTGAAGCGTATCTTCCTTACGCCCATGCGCTCGGCCAGGTTCTGCAGATGGCAGTCGCCGTTCTTGTTGCATACCGTGCAGTCGCGGTCGTGGGAGGCGAGCAGAAGCTCCAGCAGCGTCCGGCGGTACTTGCGCAGTTCCGGCGTGTTGGTCTCGATGTTCATGCCGTCGCGCGGGCGTACCGTGCAGGAGGCGAAATAACGGCCTTCTTCGTCCTTGACCGTGCACAGTCGGCATGCGCCGTACACGGAAAGTTCGGAAACGTAGCAGAGCGTGGGCAGATCGATGCCCGCCTTGCGTATGACCGTCAGCACATTGGTTTCATCGGTGAATTCGACGCGGATGCCGTCTATGATCATGCTGCCCATGGTTAGTCCTTGATGGAAATGGCGCCGAACTTGCAGTTCATCATGCAGGTGCCGCATTTGATGCACAGTTCATGATTGATGATGAAAGGCTGTTTGATCACGCCCGTTATGGCGTGCACCGGGCAGATGCGGGAGCATTTGGAGCAGCCCTTGCAGCGCTTGGGATCGATGTCGAAGAATATGAGTTCCTGATAGGGGCCGGGCAGATATTCCTCGATGACGCGCTCCTCCCCGCCCTGATGCTCCAGAACGGAAAGCACCTGCCGCGAGATGCTCTTGCCGAGTCCGCAGCGGGCGGTGTGATCGATGAGCGTACCGAGCTCGGAGAGCAGGGAGAGCTCGTCCGCGGAAGGCGAGGGATAAGGGGAGTCTGCAAGAATCTGCTGCATCTGCCTTGTGCCTTCCCGGCAGGAAATGCACTTGCCGCAGCACTGGTCGCTGGTGAATTTTTCAAGAACGGCCAGGGCCTTCTGTGTTTCCGGTGACTTTTCCATGATGCGTCCGAAAGAGGTGAGAAATGACGGTGAGCGGCGGGTGACGCCGATGCCGGAACATGACCGGCTTCTCTCTTGTCCCGCCTGCCGGGAGAAATCGCGGAAATGCGCTCCGGCAACATACCATGTAGCCGGGCAACGAGGAGCTTGTAAAGCCTGCACCCATTGTTCCTTAGTGGAACAAGAGCGTTTTTCCCGTCCGGTCGCTTCCCGGCTGCCGGATGTCCTTTCCATGCTCTTCCCTGCCCGTGCTTGACGCCATGATTTCCTGCCGTTACAGATGGATATCATGTGGACTGTCTGCCGCGCACTCTGCATGCGCGGATTCCTTCGGGGGAAACGTATGGACATCACGGTGGACGCCGTTCTTTCCATGGCGCCGGACGAGGCCTCAATCAAGGCCGCGCGCGGTCTGGCTTCGCCGGGCAAATGGCAGTTGCTCGGATTCGACGAGAATGCGGCCTGGGGGCTTTGTCAGGGCAGCGGCTCGAAGCCCTATCAGACGAAGATCGATCTTTCCGGACCGGTCTCGTCCTGTTCCTGTCCGAGTCGCAAGATTCCCTGCAAGCATGCTCTGGCCCTGCTTCTGCTTCTGGCACGGCAGAAGGATGTCTTTACCGAAGGCGGCCGCCCTGAATGGGTGAGCGAATGGCTGGAAGGCCGTCAGCAGCGGGCCGCCAGAAAGGAGGAGAGCCGGGCCCGCAAAAAGAGCGCCGTTTCTCCTTCTCCCAAAAAGGAGGCCGCGAGGCTCGAGCGCATGGGGGCGGGCCTTGAAGAGCTCTGCCGCTGGATGAACGATCAGGTGAGTCAGGGACTCTCGTCGCTTTCCGGACACTACGAGGAGTGGGACAGACTGGCCGCACGCATGGTGGATGCGCAGATGCCGGGCGTGGCCGCAAGGCTGCGCGGGATGGCTTCCCTTGTGGACGGCAGTGATGACTGGCCCGCGGAGCTTCTCGGCAGGATGGGGCAGCTTCAGCTTCTTGCCGACGCCTTTTTCCGCATGGAACGTCTTTCTCCCGGGCAGCAGGCGGATGTGCGCGCCGCACTCGGCTACCTTCCCGACAAGGACGCCGTGCTGGCAGGCGAAGACCGCGTCTCTGACGTGTGGAGCGTCATCGGCGTCACCGTGGCCGAAGACGACAGACTCTGGCGTCGCCGGGTCTGGCTTTTCGGCAGAACCAGCGGACGCCTGGCCCTGCTTCTGGATTTTTCTCACGGCACCCGTTCCTTCGAGCCCGTATTGATGCCCGGGGATGCCGTGCGCATGACGCTTGCCTTCTACCCCGGTTCTTCTCCTCTTCGGGCGGTCGTTGCCGATGTTCCCGTGTCCGAGCCAGAGTCCGGGCCTCTTCCCTCGTTCACGCTGGAGGAGGCGCTTGCCGACATGGCCCGGCGCGTGGCGGCCAATCCGTGGCCGTCGCCTCTTCCGCTCTTTTTCGGCGGAGCTCGTCTCGTCCAAGGCGGCGGGGAATGGCAGCTTCTTTCGGAAGAGGGAAGCGCGCTTTCTCTGGCCGTGGATGATGCCGAAGCCTGGAACCTGCTTGCCGCAGGCGGGGGACGAAAGCTCATCGTCTGCGGAGAATGGGACGGCAGAGCCCTTGTTCCGGCGGGAGTGTTCCCGCAGGCGGCATCCTGAGGAGGAAAATCATGGATTCCAGACTTCGTGTGTTCGGCTCCTGCGCACTGCTCGGAACCAGCCGGCGTCAGCCCTCCTTTCCCGAAGCGGAATTTCCTTCCGGCACCGTCATCCGGGAGCTGGCGGATTCGGCGGATGCGTCGCCGGAGTCGTCGGCGCGCACGCTTCTTCGGGGGGCGGGAGCGCTCTTTCTTTGCGGACGTGCGGGCTATCAGCCTCCGAAGGCCGGAGAAAACGTGACTATTCCCGGCCGTGCTCCCGACGAAGTGCGGAAGATGCTGCCGGAAGACGCACCCGTCACGGACATGTGCGGGGAGATTTTCAGGGGCAGTCAGCGTCGTCTTCAGTGGGAGGTGCTCGCGGGACTCGAGGCTAGGGGCATGGCGCTGCCGCATTCGCTTCTGGTTCCGGCGCTGGTCATGGGAAGAGCCGCTCCTTCTCTCAGACCGCTGCTTGCCCGCACGGCGGGCGCGCGCGGACTGTGGCTGGCCTCCCTGAATCCCGACTGGAGCATGTTCGCCACATCCTCGGCCGACGACGAGCTGGAAGCTGACGTGTGGGAACACGGCCGCCCCATGCAGAGACAGGCCTTTTTCCTTGCTGCGAGAAAGAAGAATCCTTCATGGGCCCG
>ENA-OVGB01002629-OVGB01002629.1-human-gut-metagenome-genome-assembly--contig:-NODE-2629-length-12327-cov-3.071463_pt1 | contig 12327 bp, 6 predicted proteins | sample MGYA00237767_ERZ505413 | MGnify/ENA primary metagenome ERZ505413 (study PRJEB26158, sample SAMN06016410) | human gut metagenome | biome: human gut; feature: ankylosing spondylitis patient; material...
GAAAAGGCATATGCGGCAGGAACCCGCGTAGTGCTCAACCCGGCCCCGGCCATGCCGCTCGCCGACGAACTGCTGCGCAAGGTCTACCTGATCACCCCCAACCGCACGGAAAGCGAAACGCTGACGGGAATCCCCGTGCACACCGTGCAGGACGCCTCGAAAGCGGCCGGGGCGCTGCTGGCGAAAGGCGTCGGCAACGTCATCGTCACGCTGGGCAGCGAAGGCGCGCTGATCCGGACCCCCGCGGAGGAGCTACTGATCCCGGCGCGCACGGTCACGCCCGTAGACACGACCGCCGCCGGCGACGTCTTCAACGGCGCCCTGCTGGTGGCGCTCTCCGAAGGCCGCAGTCTGGCCGACGCCGTGCGGTTCGCCGCACACAGCGCCTCGGTCTCGGTGACCCGCATGGGCGCACAGGCCTCGATACCGTGGCGCGGGGAGCTGGAGACCCTCGCCTGAACCGAACGAAAACCTTAAAACTCAAATACTATGTTCGTTGTTAACAGCTACTCTTTGGCAGTCATCTTCTGCTTCATCACGATGCTCTGCTGGGGCTCGTGGGGAAACACCCAGAAACTCGCCGGCAAGACCTGGCGTTACGAGCTTTTCTACTGGGATTACGTGATCGGCATGGTGCTCTTCGCCATTCTCCTGGGCTTCACGATGGGAAGCATCGGGACCGAGGGCCGTCCCTTCCTCGAAGACCTCGCGCAGGCCGAATGGGGAGGCATCGGCAGCGTCGTGCTGGGCGGCGTGATCTTCAACGCCTCGAACATCCTGCTCTCGGCCTCGGTATCGCTGGCCGGGCTTTCGGTGGCCTTCCCGCTGGGCGTGGGACTCGCGCTGGTGCTGGGCGTCATCGTCAACTACGTCGGAGCGCCGAAAGGCGATCCCGTCGTGCTTTTCCTGGGCGTTGCGCTCATCGTTGTCGCAATCATCTGCAACGGCATCGCCTCGGGGCGCATGCGCAAGAGCGGCGACTCGGCGGCCCAGAACCGCAAAGGCATCATACTGGCCGTCGTGGCGGGCGTGATGTCGTTCTTCTACCGGTTCGTCGCGGCGGCGATGGACCTCGACAACTTCGCGGCCCCGACGCCAGGCATGCTGACGCCCTATTCGGCGATCTTTGTCTTCTCGGTCGGCGTGCTGCTGAGCAACTTCGCCTTCAACACCTACGCCATGCGCCGTCCCTTCGTCGGAGCGCCCGTCAGCTACCGCGAGTACTTCCGCGGCTCGCTGCCCACGCACCTCGTGGGCATGCTGGGCGGCGCCGTCTGGTGTCTCGGAACGGCCTTCAGCTACATCGCCGCCGGCAAGGCCGGGGCCGCCATCTCCTACGCGCTCGGACAGGGCGCACCGATGATCGCCGCCGTGTGGGGCGTCTTCATCTGGAAGGAGTTCAAGGGCGCCGACCGCAAAACCAACACGCTGCTGGCCGTGATGTTCCTCTTCTTCATCGCCGGACTGGCTTCGATCATCGCCTCCGGCGGCAACTAAAAACCCGAATCCGAAATGAAAACCTCACTGCTCCCCGCAGCGGCCGCCCTGCTGCTCGCGGGCACGGGCTGCGGCTCCCGGTCCGCAGCGCCGGCGCCGGAACCGATCCGGCTGATCGTCGAAACCGACATGGGCAACGACATCGACGACGCACTGGCCTTCGACCTGATCTACAAGGCGATGGACGACGGCCGCGTAGACCTGCTCGCCATCGGCAACCACAAACTCAGCCCGACGGCCACCGACTACATCGACATCCTCAACACGTGGTACGGCTACCCCGACATTCCGCTGGCGCAGTCGCCGACCCCGGTGCTCAACGACCACGCTCCCGACTACACGGCGGCGGTGTGCGCGATGACCCGCGAAGACGGCTCCCCGGCCTTCGCCCGGAGCAAGACCCCGGAACAGATCGAAGACCCCGTCACGCTCTACCGCCGCACGCTGGCCGCGCAGCCCGACCGCTCGGTAACCGTACTTTCTTTAGGATTCGCGACCGAACTGGCAAAACTCCTCGACAGCCCGGCCGACGACATCTCGCCCCTCACGGGCCGCGAACTGGTGGCCCGCAAGGTGAAGACGCTCTCGATCATGGCGGGCAGCTACGGCGAGAAGCAGCGCGCGGAGTTCAACGTCGTCAACGACATCCCCGCCATGCGGAAACTCTTCGCCGAATGGGACACGCCGATCGTGCAGAACCCCTTCGAGCTGGGAAAGCAGGTCATGTATCCCGGTGCGGCCATCGAGAACGATTTCGGCTGGGCGAAACTCCATCCCGTCGTCGAGGGCTACAAGAATTACCACAAGATGCCCTATGACCGCGCGTCGTGGGACCTGCTGTCGGTGGTTTACCTGCTCCATCCCGAATACTTCACCGAAAGCGAGCCGGGAACCGTCGCCGTCGACGACAAAGGATTCACGAATTTCAGCCCCGGTCCCGACGGACGGCACAGATGGCTGACCGCCACGCCCGAACAGCTGACCCGGCTGCGCGACTGCATCGTCCGGACGACGACCCGCGCCCCGAAACACACCGAACTCTGACCCAAACACTTCAAAGAACCTCGTATATGAATCTTTTTAACTACCGATCCGCAATCCGCCGGAAAATCTCGGGGGGGGGGGAATTTTCATCCTCCTGATGCTGGCGACGGGACAGGTCCTCGCCCAAAGCAAGGCCGTGTCCGGAACCGTGAAATCCCAACAGGGTGAGCCGCTCACAGGCGTCACCATCCTCATCGAAGGCACCACGCAGGGCACTTCGACCGATGCGCAGGGAGCCTTTACGCTTCAGGCCAAACCCGACGACATGCTGGCCGTCTCCTATCTGGGCTACAAGAGCCAGCGCGTCAAGGTCGGAACCCGCACCAAACTGGAGGTCGTCCTGACCGAGGACCAGAACCTGATGGACGAGGTCGTCGTCGTGGGATACGGAACCCAGCGGCGGCGCAACATCGTCGGGGCCGTGGAGAACATTTCGGGCGAGGTGCTCGAAAACCGCCCCAACGCCTATCTGCTCCGGTCGATCCAGGGCCAGATTCCGGGCTTGAACATCACGATGGCCGACGGCAAGCCGAGCCGTTCGGCGTCGATCAACATCCGTGCGAACACGCAGTCGATCGGCGCAGGCGGATCGGCGCTCTGCCTGATCGACGGCGTGGAGGGCGACCTGACGGCGATGAATCCCGAGGACGTGGAGAGCATCTCGGTGCTCAAGGACGCCTCCTCGACGGCCGTATACGGCGCCCGGGGTGCGTTCGGCGTGGTGCTGGTGACGACGAAAAGCGCCCGCAAGGATAAGATTTCGGTCGATTACAGCGGCAGCGTTTCGATCATCAGCGAGACCGTACGCCCGAAATACGAGACCGACAGCCAGACCTGGTACGACAACTACATGACCGCCTACGTGGGCTACTCGCACCATCTGCCGACGGGCATCAACAACTTCTTCCCCTGGACGCAGAGCTGGGAGGACGAGTACAAAAAACGCATGAACGACCCCGACCGGAGCTATCTGGAATGGGAACTCGACGCCAGCGGCAAATACCAGTATTACGGACGCAACACCGACTGGTACGACCTCTTCTACAAGAAATCGACCACGGCCCACCAGCACAACATCCGGATTTCGGGCGGCGGCAAAACCTCCAGTTTCATCGCTTCGGCCCGCTATTACGAGCAGGACGGCATCTACCGCGTCGGCGACGAGAAATTCCGCCAGCTGAACGCCCGGGCCAAAGGTACGGTCAACATCACCAAATGGCTGACCGTGGAGAACAACACCGACTTCGTGCGCCGCAGCTACCACCAGCCGACGACCTATGCGCAGAACCTGCTGGTGCGCCGCAACCTCGAACACCAGGGATTCCCGATCACCCGCGTCACCAACCCCGACGGGACGTGGACCGCGGCGGCCGTCTACACGGGTTACGCCAACATGGCCGAGGGCAACTCCTACCGCGACAACCTCAAGTTCGACATGAAGAACACGACCGTCGTGACCATCGACCTGATCAAGGACGTGCTGGTGGCCAAAGCCGACTACTCCTACCTGTTCAACCACTCGCGCCAGAACGACGTGATCTCGCAGGTCACCTACTCCAACGGTCCGGGTATCCAGATCACCTATCCGGCGAGCAGCTCGATGCGCACCACCGAGACGCAGATCGAGTACCACAGCGGCAACGCCAACCTCTCGTTCACCCCGCGGCTGCCCGAAGACCACTCGCTGAACGTCATGGCCGGATGGAACATCGAACACAAGCGGGCGCGCAACACCCGCATGGGCCGCGACGGATTCATCGTCGACGGCAAACCCAACTACTCGCTGATGAACGGCATCGACTACGTCCTGGAGGACGCCAACAGCTACGACTGGGGGTTCGTCGGCATCTTCTACCGCGCCAGCTACGCCTACAAGGGCAAATACCTCGCGGAATTGAGCGGCCGCTACGACGGCAGCTCGAAATTCCCGAGCAACGAACGCTGGGGCTTCTTCCCGTCGGCCTCCGTGGGCTGGCGGATGTCGGAGGAGAACTTTATGAAGGACATCTCCTGGATCAACAACATCAAATGGCGCTTCTCGATCGGCAAGGCCGGCAACGGCAACGTCTCGCCCTACAAATACATGGAGCTGTTGGGCTTCAACAAGGCCGGCGTGATCGTCGACGGCAGCCAGCGCACCTACACCTCGGCGCCCTCGTCCGTGCTGCCGGCAAACCTCACGTGGGAGACCTCCTCGACGATCAACCTCGGACTGGACGTCAACCTGCTGAACAACCGCCTGAGCTTCGTAGGCGACATCTACCAGAAGGAGACGACCGACATGTTCGTCACCGGAGCCGAGCTGCCGGCCGTGACGGGCTATTCGGCGCCCTACGGCAACAACGCCGACATGCGCACCCGCGGTTTCGAGGTTTCGCTGGGCTGGACCGACAGTTTCCGTGTGGCGAACAAACCCTTCAACTACAGCGTGCGCCTCTCGCTCTGGGACAGCAAGTCGATCATCACAAAATACACCAGCAAGTCGAACACCCTGCCCACGCTCTACGCCAACGCCTACTACGAAGGCATGGAGCTGGGTGAGATCTGGGGTTACCACGTCGTAGGGCTTTTCGCCACCGACGAGGAGGCGCAGGAGTGGGGTCTCAAGGCACAGGAGAAGACCTTCTGGAGCGGCGACAACAAGTCGTGGAACGCCGGCGACCTGAAATTCGCCGACCTGGACGAGAGCGGCGTCGTGGACAACGGCAGCAACCGCCTCGACGACCACGGCGACCTGCGCAAGATCGGCAACTCCTCGCCGCGCTACCACTACGGCATCAACTTCAGCGCAAACTGGAACGGCATCGACTTCGCGGTCTTCTTCCAGGGCGTCGGCAAACGCGACTGGTATCCCGCCGGCGAGTCGGGGCTCTTCTGGGGACAATACGACCGCCCCTACGGATACAGCCTGCCGTGGCAGAACGCCGACCGCTGGTCGGAGGACAACCCCAACGCATACTGGCCCCGACTGCGCGGCTCGCTGGCCGTCAGCGGACGCGGCACGCTGCGCGCCGCCAACGACCGCTACCTGCAGAAAGCGCGCTACTGCCGCCTGAAAAACATCTCGCTGGGCTACACCCTGCCCCAGCAGATCACCCGCAAGGCCCACATCGAGAAACTGCGCATCTACGTCTCGGGCGAAAACCTGTTCTTCTGGTCGCCGCTGAAGAAGTACGCCAAGAACTACGACCCCGAAATGATCACGGCGGGCGACGCCGACTTCGCATCGAAGACCGGCACCGACGGCCAGGGCTACGGATACCCGATGACCCGAAGCGTAACCATCGGACTGAACATCAACTTCTAACACGCAATCCCATGAAACCCATACTGAACAAGATAGCGATAATCGCCGGATTGTCCCTCCTGGCCTCGTGCCAGAGCTTCTTCGACGAAGACCCCGTCTATTCGACGACCACCGACACCTTTTTCAATTCGGAAACGGCGCTGGAAACCTATGCGATCGGCTTTCTCGAAAGCCACCTGCCCTCGGCCGCGACGCTCACGCGCGGCGACCAGTACAGCGACATCTGCGTCACGACCCAGACCGAAGGATTCCTCAAGACGGGCGGTTACAGCGCCCAGCAGGCCAACAACTGGGCGCGGGGCAACTGGCGTCCGCTCTACAACGTCAACTATTACCTCAAGCACATGAAGGACGCGGCCCCCTATGTGGACGACGCGACGATGAAGCATTACGAGGGCGTCGGCCGCTTCTGGCGCGCGTGGTTCTACTGGGACAAGGTCAAGACCTTCGGCGACGTGCCCTGGTACGACGAGCCGATCGACCCCGACGACGACGAACAGCTCTACAAGGGCCGCGACCCGCGCGACTACGTCATGCAGAAGGTCCTCGAAGACCTCGACTTCGCCGCCACCTGGTGCTCCAAGGCCAGCAAATACGTCAACACCAACGTCATCAACCGCTATGTGGCGCTGGCCCTGAAATCGCGCATCTGCCTCTACGAGGGAACCTGGCGGAAGTACCACGGGCTGGACGGCAGCGAGGAATGGCTCCGCGCGTGCGTCGCCGCCTCGGAGGAGCTGATGGGCGACAGCCCCTATTCGCTGGTCTCGACGGCCGGCGAGGAGACGACCAATTACAGCAAGGTCTTCAAGAGCGAGGAGCCGCAGTACACCGAAGTGATCCTGGCCAACGAGTTCAACGCCACGCTCAACCGGTTTCACGACGCCTCGTGGTACTACGCCTCGGGCAGCTACGGACAACGCAACTCGGGTCCCAAAGCGTTCGTCAACATGTACCTGAACCTCGACGGGACGCGCTTCACGGACAAGGACGGATACAACAAGACGCAGTTCAAGGACGAGTTCGCCGGCCGCGACTACCGCCTGCGCCAGACCTTCATCACGCCCTACTACGTCAAGAAGGTCGGCGGCAAGGAGACCAACGAATTCGCAAAGGTCTTCCCCGGCCTGACCACGCAGCTGACCTACTACCGCATCATCAAGTGGAACACCGACGACGATGCGAACGAGAGCAACACCTCCAGCGCCAACTCGCTCCCGGTGTTCCGCTACGCCGAAATTCTGCTGAACGAGGCCGAAGCCAAGGCCGAACTGGGCGAGATGGACCAGACGGTGTGGAACAAGACGATCCGCCCGCTGCGCGAGCGTTCGGGCGTAAGCGGCGCGATGCCCGCCACGGCCGACCCCTATCTGGCCAGCTACTACGACGGGGTGACCGACAAGTGGATACTCGAATGCCGCCGCGAGCGGAGCATCGAACTGTACATGGAGAACACCCGGCGCAACGACCTGATGCGCTGGCGCATGGGCCACAAACTGACGGTCGAATTCGCTGGCATCCACATTCCCGAACTGGGCAAGCCGTTCGACATGAACGGCGACGGAAAGAACGACCTCTGCTTCTACTCGAAGAGCCATCCCAAATCGGGCAGCAACCAGACCGGGGTTTCGTACGTGGAGGTGACCGCCGAAGAGGGCGACAACGTCACGACATACAGTGTCAACAAGGACAACTGCCTGGTTTACATTCTCGACCGGGAATGGGCAGACTACAAGTACCTCTACCCCGTTCCGAAGAATGCGCTCGACATCAACCCCAACCTGCGGCCGCAGAATCCCGGCTGGGACGACTAACCCGCTTACCCGAAACGATCAAAAATCCGATTTTATGAAAATACACGCTATAATTTCGTTTTTGTGCCTGGCGTCGGTCGCCCTCGGCACATCCTGCAAGGACGACGAAACCCACTTCCTGCAGCGGAGCCACGACGCGCTCTCGTTCCCGTACCTCAATTCGACGAAGGAGCTGCTCGTCCTGACCAACGGGTCCTGGAAAATCACGCCCGACGACACGTGGATCAGCTGTTCGCCCGGGGAGGGGAACGGCGCGCCGAAAGAACAGGCGGTGAACATCACCGTCGCGCAGAACGACGGCGCGGAGCGTACCGGCAGCATCACGCTCTCCGACGGACTGAAAGAACTGGTCATCCGGGTTACGCAGGAGGACGGATTCTTCACCGTCGGCTCGCCCGAGATCGCCCCCAGTTTCGACCTCTACGAGGAGCTTGTGGACAAGCGGGTGACGATCCCCTACCAGAAATCGAAGCCCGGCTATAAGGCCGACGTCACGGCAACGCTCGAAGGCGCGGGAGCCGAAGGCATCGCCATCGAATCGCTCTCGGGATACGAAATGGAGGCGGGCGACGGAGCGATTCCCCTCGCCTTGAGCGGAACGCCGACCAAAAAAGGCCCGATCACGGTCAAACTGCACGTGGAGATCTCGTCCGTCGCGACCCCCTACGACCTCACCGCCGAGAGCCGCGCCAAACTGGCCGGCGAAGTAACCGTCACGATGTTCAAACTGCTGCCCCGCCTGGCAGTCCTCGACTGGGGCGACTACGAGAAGGGCACCGGCACGAACTTCAACAACGGCACGCCTCGCTCGTTCAGCTTCGGCCTCGCGCTGGAAGAGGAGGGCGACAACCTGCGCAACTACACCTCGAAGACGGCCGATTGGCTCACCGCCAGCAGCATGTTCTTCGCGCACAACCGTTTCGCCTTCGGCAACCTGCAACCCGGCACGACCTACTGGTTCTGGATCGTCGCCCACGAGTTGGGTCCCAATAAGGAGGATTCCGACAAGACGTGGTTCTCGTTCACCACTCCCGAGGAGAATCTGGCGCCGAACGTCATCCTCTACAAGGATTTCGACGATTTCTGGTTCAGAGGCTGTCCGATCTACCAGGCATTCGGCGTCGAAGTCACCAACGCCCAGATCGGTGCGAACATCGACCCCGACGACCCGAACTGCCCGGCGGCCACCGGAAAAATCGTAAACCCCGTCAACTCCACCGACTCGTTCTTCAACTACGTCGGGAGCGCGACCGACAACCGCGGTCCGGTGAAAGCGGCCAAACTGTGGGAAGCATGGTGGGAAGGCGACACCTACGGCACGAACTACGCCGACGCCGACTATCCCGGCTGGCAGGGCTTCTGGGTACGCACCCAGACCGGAGCCGCACTGCTCTCGACCGCATCCGTTTCGGGCTACATCAAGACGCCCAAGCTGACCGGAATCGGCGAAGGGACGGCCGACATCACCGTAACGTGCCACACGGCGCCCTACTTCGAGCCGTACCACTCGTGGGGACAGGACCACGAACAGCACTACATCCAGGTCGAAGGTCCCGGAACCATCACCGACGGAGGCCCGACCAAGGCCGAACCGACAGGGGCCGCCACGGCCAACACGGACAAGCAGGTGACCGTGCAGTGCACGACGCACGTGGACAGCAACAAAATTTCCACGACCGACTACGTAAACCCCACGGAGCATGTGGTCAAGATCTCCGGAGCCACCAAGGAGACCCGCATCGTAATCGCGGCGCATCCTTACGGAACCAAGCACTACCGCCTGTGGATCGACGACATCCAGGTAACGAAAGACCGATAATCACAAATTAGAAACAACAGGTTTTATTCGGTATTGCCGCCTCGGGCGGCAATACCGAATTTACCGCAACTAAAACGACATGCTATGAAACTGCTGAAATTCACGCTTATTTCGATTCTGGGCCTCTCGCTCTGCACCGCCTGCGGCGGCGACGGAGACGGCGGCGAAACGCCCGGTCCCGGCAAACCCGAAGGTCCCGACAAATCGTCGACCACGGGCATCGACCGGTTCGATGCCTCGAACATCTTCAGCCGGAACACCTACCTGCCGGACAACACGGCGATGCAGGGCTTCAACCTCGACTCGGACGGCTCGGTCTGGTACACGCAGCTCTCCAACACGAACCAGGCGCAGCTGAACTGGGTCCGCGCGCAGCCCAACAAGACCCCGGACGTGCAGACCGAAAACAAGGACTACATGAAACTCACCTACTTCGGCCACGGGACGAACACCGCCCTCGAAGAGGACGGCGCCGACCGTTACCTGTGGGCCGGAGCCTACGGCGTCTGCAACGCCAAAGGCCAGTACTGGAACGAAAAGCTGGTGGGGCGCGTCAAATACGTGAAGGGAGCCACCGTCAAGACCAACGAGTGCAACGACTACTATTACATCGGCGACTACACCGACCTGCACCCCTCGATCGACGCGGAGAACGACCTGCTGACGATCAACTACGGCGACAGCAAAAATTCGTCCTACCGGTGTTTCGTCATCTACAAGCTGAGCGAGGCGAAAAAGGCCCCGATGACCAACGTAACGATCACCTGCACCGACGGCTTCCAGACCGACAGGCCCGCTTCGACCAACCCGGTCAGCGTGGTGGTGCGCTGCCACGACCTCACGACGCTGACGCCCGTCGCCCGGCCGCGCTTCCTCAAGACGGGATACGGCGCGAGCGGCGCCACCTACTACGACTGGCAGGGCTACGACGTCCACAAAAACCGGCTCTACTACGCCGAGGGGCAGTCGAACTACAACCTCTTCGGCTCGTTCTACTCGGGCAGCTCGTTCGCCTACGTCACGGTGTTCGACTTCGAGGGCAACATCGTCGAGGAGCGGACGCAGGTGGCCGTCGTGTCGGACAAGGACAAACTGACCCAGATCGGCGTTTCGGTGTTCGGGACGCTCGAAGCCGAGGGCATCAAGGTCTGCAAGGACAAGCTCTACCTGGGATACACGGCCCGCGGAATCACCGCCGACAATACGAAACACTACCAGAACATCTTCGTATTCGACCCCTCTTCGAAATAACGCACCCCACGGAAACCCGTTTCCGAAAAACCGGTACTGCGCACTGTCGCTGGCGACGGCCGCCGCGGCCGAGGGCTTCGCCCGGAGACCGGTCACGCCCAACGATTTCGGCTGCACAAGATCACCTACACGCGCGGCACCAGACCGTTCCAGACGGCCTGCCCCTCCACATGTGGCGTTACCGCGCCTCGGGACCTGCGACGACCGTCCGCATCGAGGTCGCCGACTCGTTCGACCGCACCTCCACGAAGACGATGACACGCCCCAAAGCGTTCCATATCCGGATGAGATAAATCCTGAAAACGAGCGGAAAAAGTTCCGCTCGTTTCATGCCCGTCCGGAACCGCACCCGGCCTTCGGGGAAAAGGAGCGCGTTCTCCGCACGCCACCCGATGAAATCCGCCTTTCTTTTCCGTTTCAGGACAACATAACAATCAAACAGGACTAACGCCTTACGCCGCGGGTGCGTACCTTTGTTGCGGAAAAAACACCGCAATGCACATTCACGTCAATACGGCCTCGGAACACCTGCGGGACTTCACGGAACGCCTGCCCGAACTCTTCGACCGGGAAGGCGAGGTCCTGCACGCGGGACGCAACACGATCAAAGCCTTCGAGGCGGAGGGAGAACGGCTGGTCGTCAAACGGTTCAAGCGCCCGAACCTGCTGCGGGCCGTCATCTACACCTTCTTCCGCCGGAGCAAGGCCCGCCGCTCGTACGAACACGCCGTGCGGCTCCGGGCGCTGGGCGTCGATTCGCCCGAACCCGTCGCATGGAGCGAATACCGCCGCCGCGGACTGCTCTGCGACAGCTACTACGTCTCGCGGCGCTCCGACTACACCCCGCTGTCGCAGACCACCGCACGCTTCCCCGCAGCGGGGACCCTGCCCGTGCTGGAGGCCTTCGCCCGCTTCACCGTGCAGCTCCACGAGAAAGGCATCGAGCACCGGGACTTTAACCACGGCAACATCCTCTGGGAGCGCACCCCCGCGGGCGCCTACCGCTTCCAGCTGATCGACATCAACCGCATGCATTTCGACGACCGGCCCCTCTCCTCCCGGGCCTGTATGATCAACCTCCGGAGGTTGTCCTGCCCCGCCGTGGCATTCCTCTACATCCTCGACCGCTACGCCGAAACGCGCGGATGGGATGTCGACGACACGCTGCTGCGCGGGACCTTCTTCCGGCTGGCGTTCGGCCGCCGCAAGCAGTTGCGCAAGCGGTTCCGGCACCGCAAGGGCTGATTTTTCTTGAAAAAAAAGTACGGCGGACGTTTGGTTTTACGGATTATTTCGCTACATTTGCCAACGATAAAAGCCATCGAATGATGAGAGCATACGGTTTTGCATACTATTTTTATTACTTTTTCTTTTATAGCAAGGGAAAAAGCGGGATCGCATGCAATTAACTGTATACAGATAGTATAGATTAATATGACACGAAAATCCCGCTCGGTTGAGCGGGATTTTCTTTTTCAAACCATTATGGAACAAATCGCAATACAGGGCATCGCAGGATGCTATCACGAAACGGCGGCGCGCGGCTATTTCGCAGACCGGGAAATAGAGGTGCTGCCCTGCTTGAGTTTCGACGA
>ENA-OVGB01002633-OVGB01002633.1-human-gut-metagenome-genome-assembly--contig:-NODE-2633-length-12301-cov-4.204312_pt1 | contig 12301 bp, 10 predicted proteins | sample MGYA00237767_ERZ505413 | MGnify/ENA primary metagenome ERZ505413 (study PRJEB26158, sample SAMN06016410) | human gut metagenome | biome: human gut; feature: ankylosing spondylitis patient; material...
TATCGTCATCTATATGGACAATTCTGCTTTCAAGGAGAAATGTTATGATTCGAGTTGCAGGACACCGCAAGGGAAATGGAAGTGCGACCTATGAAGAGGATGCAGATCTTCCTTTATACGTCAGCTGTTGTGGCTATCAGAATTTCCTTACAAAGGATTTTTCCATACAGCGGCCTACCGGAAGACTGGATTATCAGATTTTATATATTCACAAAGGATGTGGGCATTTTTTCATTGATAATGAATGGCAGACGATACCTGCTGGAAGCATTGTCGTCTATCTTCCATCTGAACCACAGATCTATACTTACTATGCCAAAGACACACCGGAAATCTACTGGATCCACTTTTCCGGCACACAGAGTCTGGACTATTTGCAAAGATATCACATTCACAACTGTTACATCGGACGACATCGTTCGCTGACACAGCTTTTTGACGAAATCATTCTGGAGCTTCAGGTACATAAACCATTTTTTAAAGATTTCACCTTTGCTTCTTTTTTAAAAATGCTTCCCATGATCGAGCGTTACTACCAGTCACAGTTTGATTCCACAGACAACAGTGCCATGATCGAGCGATTGATCGTTGAGCTGAACAAAAGTTATATGGATCCGTGGAGTATCGCTTCCATGGCCCAGTACTGCCATTTAAGCAGCGATTACTTTTCGCATCAGTTCAAGGAAAATACAGGTTCCTCTCCTATCCAGTTTCTGTATAATCTTCGTATTGAGAAGGCCAAAGAACTGCTTCTTACAGAAGGACTCACTGTATCAGAAGTTGCCGCTCTGGTTGGCTATAAAGATCCCCTGTATTTCAGCCGGATTTTTAAGAAAGCAACTGGGGTATCACCCAAACGTTTCCATGGAAATCGCTGGTTGATGGACGAGTCACTGTCTCTGTAACACACAACAACCCCCGGAAGTCATACATACTTTCGGGGGTTGTCTTTAAACTTGCAATTCCACAACATTAAAAATTCTTCAATACTCTTTCCACAACTTTAACGTTGGAATCACCATATTTTTTCTTTAATTCTTCTAACAGAAAATCGCTGATCTGCACATGGTATCCTGCCGGAAGACGTTTTATCGCCTTCACATCTTTGAGGTAGATTACTACCGCAGAAGTTCCCACTGAACCTCTCAGATAGTTCAGAAGTTCCTGCTCTTTCTGTGCATAATCCTCACGGTCTTTAAACTGAATCCAGATTTCTCGTGGTATATCATCAAAAGCACGTACTTTTTCCAGAATTAGCTTACTCGGCTTATCATCTTCTGCATTGACACGTCCCTGGATAAAGACTCGCGCATCTTCATTGATCAACGTCTGCCATTTCTCATAATCTCTCGGGAATACAACGATCTCCACAGTTCCCATCAGGTCTTCTACCGTCAGGAACGCCATCACCTTATTGTTTCTTGTATACTTGATCGTCTTCTCTGTGATCATACCACCAATGATCACTTTCTGACCGTCATAAACCTTCGGAATACCAGTTTCATCGTCCGGCTGGAAATCAATCGTTCTCGCTGAGATCATCTTTTCCATAATATTCCGGTATTTCTCCAGAGGATGTCCACTCAGATAGATTCCAAGAACATCTTTTTCAAAACCAAGGATCATATCCTTATCATATTCTTCCACATCCGGCATCCGGATCTCATAATCTTTTTTATCTTCTTCACCAACCAGATCAAACAGACTCATCTGTCCTGCAAAAGAATTCTTCTTCTCCTGCGCGATGCTGTCCACGATCTGACTGTAAACAACCATTTTCTGCCGGCGGTTTCCCTCCAGACAGTCCAGTGCTCCAGCTTTGATAAAGTTCTCAATCGCACGTTTATTTACCGTACCGGTCAGTCTCTCGATAAAATCCTTCAGTGATCGATATTCTCCGTTTGCCTCCCTCTCTTCCACCAGGGCATTGATCACCGGGCGTCCAACGCTCTTGATTGCAGAAAGGCCATAACGGATTGCGCCATTATCAACTGAGAATCCATATGCTCCACGGTTTACATCCGGCGGCAGGATCTTAATATTCATCTTCCTGCATACCTGAATATACTCAGCTACTTTGATCGGCATTTCAATCACAGATGTCATAAGAGCAGCCATGAATTCAACCGGATAATAATATTTCAGAAATGCCGTCTGATAAGAAACTACAGCATACGCTGCCGCATGAGACTTATTAAATGCGTATTTTGCAAAGTCAATCATATCGTCATAAATCTTATTTGCCGTCTGCTCCGGAATTCCATTGGCAATACAGCCTGGTACGCCTTCCGCTTCATTTCCATAAACAAAGTTCTGACGCTCTTTCTCCATGACTGCTGCTTTTTTCTTGGACATTGCACGACGTACCAGGTCGCTCCGTCCAAGTGTATAACCTGCCAGATTACGCACAATCTGCATAACCTGCTCCTGATATACGATACATCCATATGTCGGTTTCAGGATCGGCTCCAGCTGCGGGCAGTCATATTTGATCGTATCCGGGCGATTTTTTCCCCGGATATACTGCGGAATAAAATCCATCGGCCCCGGACGATACAGGGAAATTCCCGCGATCACATCTTCCAGGCTCTGTGGTTTCAGTTCCTTCATGAAGTTCTTCATTCCTGCACTTTCCAGCTGGAACACACCATCTGAATGGCCTGTTCCAAGAGAATCCAGGACTTTTTTATCATTATAATCGATATGCTGCATATCCAGCTTCACACCGGTATCCTGTTCTACCAGATGTACCGCATTCTGGATAACAGTCAATGTACGAAGTCCCAGAAAGTCCATTTTCAGAAGTCCCAGTTCTTCCAGAGTTGTCATTGTAAACTGGGTAACGATCGAACCATCCGATGCTCTGGAAAGCGGTACATATTCTGAAACATCCTTCTGACTGATCACAACACCTGCTGCATGCATGGAAGTATGGCGTGGCAATCCTTCCAGACGTTTCGCTGTATCGATCAGTTCATGGATTTCTTTATCCTCTTCATATACCTTCTTAAATTCCGGATTCATCTGCAGAGCTTTGTCAATCGTAATATTCAGCTCCTGTGGAATCATTTTGGCGATCGTATCCACCTGCGCATAAGGCAGATCCATCACACGTCCGACATCCCGGATAACGCCTCGCGCTGCCAGTGTACCAAACGTAACGATCTGAACGACACAGTCATCGCCATATTTTCTTCTGACGTAATCAATAACTTCCTGTCTTCGTTCAAAGCAGAAGTCAACGTCAATATCCGGCATGGATACTCGTTCCGGGTTGAGGAAACGCTCGAACAGCAGATCATAACGAATTGGATCAAGCTGTGTGATGCCCAGTGTATATGCAACCAGGCTTCCCGCTGCAGATCCACGTCCCGGTCCGACCATGATATCATGATCACGGGCATATTTGATAAAATCCCACACGATCAGGAAATAGTCAACGTATCCCATGTTCCTGATCGTCGTCAGTTCATAATTCAGCCGCTCTTTCAATTCCTCGGTCACTGGCTGATAACGTTCTTCCAGTCCTTTGAAGCAAAGCTCATTTAAGTACTCCCAGGAAGTATATCCGTCCGGAACGCCAAATTTCGGCAGCTTGGTAACACCGAATTCAATCTCTACATGACAGCGCTGTGCAATCTTATGCGTATTTTCCAATGCTTCTGTCGCATATGGAAAAAGACGTTCCATCTCTTCCGGAGATTTTACATAATACTGACCGCCCTCATAACGCATACGATCCTGATCTGCCAGTTTCTTACCGGTCTGCAGGCAGAGCAGGACATCATGTGGCTGGGCATCCTCTGCCAGGGTATAATGTACGTCATTTGTTGCGACCAGATCAATTCCGGTCTCACGGTGCATCTTAAGAAGCTGCTGGTTTACATTCTGCTGTTCCGGAATACCATGATCCTGTAATTCCAGGAAAAAATTCCCTTTCCCAAAAATGTCCTGATACCGAAGTGCGGCTGCTTTTGCATCTTCATACATACCTCTTGTAAGGAATCTTGCCACTTCACCTGCAAGACACGCACTCAACGCAATGATTCCCTCATGATATTTCTCCAGAAGCTGCAGATCCACACGCGGTTTATAATAAAATCCTTCCACAAATCCCTTGGAAACGATCTTCATCAAATTGCTGTAACCCTGGTTGTTCTCTGCCAGAAGAACCAGATGGTAATAACGGTCTTCTCCACTTCCTGCTTCACGGTCAAAGCGGGATCCCGGTGCAACATAAACTTCACAGCCCAGGATCGGATTGATTCCCGCAGCTCTTGCCGCACGGTAAAAATCGATCACGCCGTACATCACACCATGGTCCGTAATAGCCGCACTGTCCATGCCAAGTTCTTTGACACGGTCCACATATTCTTTTATTTTATTCGAACCATCCAGAAGACTGTATTCTGTATGGACATGAAGATGTGTAAAGTTCATACTCTCATCCTTTACCTGTTATTTCACCAGATAGATCCTGCGGTCTTTGATCTGAATTTTTCCTTCTTTAAGAAGATGTCCGACTGCACGCTTAAATGCATTTTTGCTTAAGCCAAATTCTCTGCGGATCACTTCCGGTGAAGCCTTGTCATCAAAAGGAAGTACTCCTGCAAATTCTTCAATGATCTCCAGAACATTTTCCGCATCTTCGTTGATCTGAAGATATGCTTCCTGACGGTCACTGACATCCATCTTTCCATCTTCTTTGACTCTGGTCACACGCAGGTCAAGAACAGTACCAGGACGATATTTGCCTTTTGCTTCTCTTGCAGGGATCAGTGCAGAATATTTATTATCGACTGCAACAAATACTCCAAAATTCTCGCTGATCTGATATACACGGCCTTTTACCTGGTCACCTTCTTTATAAGGTGTTTCTTTGGACAGGTAAGGATAAACTTTCATAGTTGCACAGAGACGGCTGCTTTTGTCCACATAAACAGCTACCAGACATTCCTGCCCCTCAAAGATACGAGTTGTCTGCTCATGATATGGAAGCAAAAGATCTTTTTCCAGTCCCCAGTCAAGAAATGCTCCGATTCTTGTTACCTGTTTTACTTTCAGAAGTCCTGCCTGCCCCACCATAAGAAGTGGTTCATTTGTTGTCGCGATCAGACGATCCTGAGAATCTTTATAAATAAAAACTTCCAGTTTATCTCCTGCTTTTGTCCCTGCCGGAACCTGTTTGGCCGGCAAAAGTACCTGATGCTTTGTATCTGCATTCATATCTTCTGCAAGATATACGCCAAACTCTACGGACTTCACAATCAGTAACGTCTGTTTCTTTCCTAATTCGATCATATTTTTCCTCCAATTTTATTTAAACTCAACAACTGCATACGGTTCACCCTTCTGATCATTCAGAAGAACTGTTGTTTTATTTTCATCTACTGCTCTTGCCGGACAGATCACATCATTCAGTCTCGCCTGCTGCTTATATTCCGCACGCATCTGATGTATCTTGAAATTCTCCGGCAGATAATCCATTGCCATCTGTACATACTGGCAGTTATTTACATGATGGTTCGTATCCAGATGATGTTTCTGCACAGCAAAAGAATCCTGCTGCTCATAATCTTCCGGAAGTACAATTTTACGCGGTGCATATTCCATATCCAGTTTCGATTCCATCTTCCCGTCTTTTCCTCTGTAAGCATCTGTATCTTTCGCTTCCAGACGGACTGGCAGTCCGTTTTCCGCATCAATATAAGTCCAGAAAGTATTGGCATACGCCAGACGTTCTCCGCCCTCTGTTTCCATTGTAAAATTACGTAATCCCATAAATCCACGGAATCCATATGCCCAGGTAGATGTTTTGATTCGTTCTCCCATATATGGATAACGATCTACAACCACCTGCCATGCCGACAATACCCAGATACGTTTCCATTCCTTCAAAATATCGATTCCAAGCCCGACTTCCTCTGACTGAAAAGTACTGCAGTCCTGGAAGTAATTCAAAATTCCCGGCAGTGTCAATAATCCATTTTCTCCAATTTCACTGTAGCGGACACGTCCACTGAAACTATATGCCATGCATTCACTCTCTTTCCTCATTTATAACTATCGACTCGTTCTCTGCAAAATTTTGCTTTACTTTTTATTTTATCATGTATTTTATACTAAGGTCAATCAACAAAAAATATCTCTGACCACACAGCCAGAGATATTTTTATTCAGTCATATAAAACTATACAAGATTAACTTCTTATTCCGTTACGATCATTCTGCTTCTGATCTTTTTGGAGATTTCAGAATATGCAACTGCAAGGATCAGTACGATACCTTTTACAAACTGCTGTACATAATCGTTAATACCACACATGATCATACCAGTTGTCAGTACACCCATGATCAGCATACCAATAACAACCATATGTAATTTACCTTCTCCACCATTCAGAGAAACACCACCAAGTACTACAGCTGTGATTGCATCCATTTCATATCCGGAACCTGCAGATGGCTGTCCGGAACTTGTTCTTGATAACAGTACCAGACCAGCGATTCCGGCGAGGAATCCACTGAGTCCGTATGCCATCAGCTTAATCTTTGTTACACCAATACCTGAAAGACGAGATGCTTCTTCGTTACCGCCAACACCATACAGATAACGTCCTAATGTCGTCTTAGCTAATGCATAGATAAAGATAATAAACAAAATAATTGTCAGAATAACCTGATTCGGAATACCTACAATACTTCCCTGTGCAAAAGAACCAAATGCTTTTGTAAATCCATATACAGGAAGACCTCCTGTAACAATATATGCAAGACCTCTGAGAGATGTCTGTACACCTAATGTTGCGATCAGAGGAGGCATATTTAATTTTGTTACACAGAATCCACTGATCAGTCCATAAATCAGTGACAGAATGAGTACCAGGATGCAGGTAACAGGAATCGGAAGATTATAGCTCTTTAAGAAAATAGCTGCTGTTACAGCTGATACACCTGCAACAGAACCAACCGACAGGTCAATACCTCCAGTGAGCATAACCATTGTCTGACCAATACATACAATACCTGTAATAGAAACCTGTTTCAGAATCGTAAACATTGTGGAAGTTCTGAAAAAATTCTTGGATGTAAATGAAAAGATTGCAATCATAAGCAGCAATGCAACAACAATTCCATAATTCAATAATATAAGAACCGCATTTTTATTCTTCTTCATGTTAAAAATCCCCTTTCAATATCATAATTTGCTTGATGCCATTTCCAGAAGGTGGGTCTGATCATATTCACCTTTGCTAAGTTCGCCGGCATTCTCACCATTACTCATTACAACGATACGGTCAGACATTCCAATCAGCTCTGGCATTTCCGAACTGATCATTATAATGCTCTTGCCTGCCTCTACCAGCTTACACATAAGATTGTAAATCTCCTGTTTTGCACCAACATCAATACCTCTGGTCGGTTCATCAAAAATAAGGATTTCACAGTTTGTGGCAAGTGCTTTTGCAAGCACGACTTTCTGCTGGTTACCACCTGAAAGATTCTTTACCAGCTGTTCCGGACTTGGTGTTTTAACATTCAGCTCCTTAATATACTGGTCAACAATCTCTTTTTCCTGTTTCTTCTGAACCACTGATACTTTAGAGATTTTTTTCAGAATACTGTACACGATATTTTCTCTGATTGTAAGAGAAAGCACGCAGCCCTGTGCCTTTCTGTCCTCCGGAATCAGTCCGATTCCGGCCTCGAGGCCATCTGCCGGACTCTTTGGCGAATATTTCTTACCATTAAAAGTAATTGTTCCGGATTCAATTGGGTCAGCTCCGTAAATTGCTCTTACAAGTTCAGTTCTTCCTGCACCTACAAGGCCTCCAAATCCAAGAATTTCTCCTTTTTTCAGTTCAAAACTTACATCGTGTACTCTTTTATTTTTAAGATGTTCCACTTTAAGAAGTGTTTCTCCAATTTTCCGCTTCGGTTCCGGATAATCATCCGAAAGTTCTCGTCCTACCATGTATGTGATCAGCTGTTTTTTGGTAATATCCTGTACATCCTTGGAAACGATATATTTACCATCACAGAATACACTTACACGGTCACATATTTCAAATACCTCTTCAAGACGATGTGAAATAAAAATAATGGTTACATGATCCTGTTTTAATTTCTGGATAATTTTAAAGAAAACTGCCGTTTCTTTTACAGTAAGAGGAGCTGTTGGTTCATCCATGATAATAAACTCAGATTTTTTGGATACCGCTTTCAGGATCTCAACGATCTGCTGATATGCAATACCAAGATCACAGACTCTCTTATGTACATCAATGTCTACACCCATTTCCTTGCAGAGCTCTTTGGCCTGTTTTTCCATGGCTGCAATGTCTCTGATAATACCCTTTTTGATTTCTCTTCCATAGAAGATATTTTCTGCTACGGAAAGATATGGAATCAGGCTGAATTCCTGATAAATAACACTGATACCAAGCTCCATAGACTGCTTCGGTGTCAGTTTTGCATATTCTTTTCCATTAAATTCGATTGTACCACTGGTTGGTTCATTGGCACCTGTCAGAATCTTAATAAACGTAGATTTTCCAGCCCCGTTTTCCCCACAAATGGCATGTACCTCTCCACGCTTTACCTCGAAGTTCACGCCGTCCAGGGCTTTTACGCCAGGATAGTATTTGCATATATCCTTAACTCTCAAGATAATGTCGTCCATCTTAAACCCCCATTCCCTTTATTAAAAGACACCCCGTAGCAAGCCACGGGGTGTTCTGTTTGTAGATGCTATGCCGCTTTATTATGTCTTCTATTTAGGATCGTAAGCGTATGTGCCATCAAGTAAATCTGCAAGTGGAACCATTACAGGTGTGAATCCCTGAGTCTTGGTTTCTGCCGGTTTTCCGTTTATGCAGTAGTATACTAACTGATATGCAGATTCATATCCACAAGCATATGGAGCAAGGTCTACAGTTCCTCTGTAAATAGTATCATCCTGAAGCATGTCGTTCAGAGCTTCGTCTGTTGCATCACCGGAGAATACTGCTACAGGGTCAGATCCTGTGTAACCAGCATTTACAAGTGCCTGATATCCGCCGATTCCGCCGCTGTCGTTTGTAGCAACTACCACTTTAAGATCCGGATATGCTGCAAGTGCACTCTCTACGATTTCAAGTCCACCTTCAGGAGTATCACCAGCCTGACGGGTTACTACGTTAACGTTCGGGCATTCTTTTTCAAGAGTATCCTGAACACCATCACCACGTGCGATAACGTCTTCTACGTTATCCTGGGAAATGATACAAACCTGTACTTCATCTTCATCAGCAAGGTTTTCGTTAATCCAGTTTGCAGCATTCTGTCCAATTGCCTGGCCATAGCTGTATTCTTCTACGATATAACGGAAATCAACGATGTCAACGCTCTGTGCTGCACAGCTTGTAACGATACCAGCATCGTTTGCTTTTGTAACAACATCTGTCAGTGCGTTCTGGTCGATTGGAGAAATCATAATCGCATCATATTCATCGTTTACCATTGTCTCAACGTCAGATACCTGTTTATCTACGTCATACTGAGAGTCTACGGTCAATGGTTTTTCCAGTCCCATTTCTTTACATGCAGCTTCGAAACCTTCAACCACCTGTACAAACCATGGGTTTGCAAGGTTCATACAAACATATCCAAGTTTGAGATCTGAAGGAACATCAGATTTCTGAACAGCTGCCTTAACTTCGTCCATTGTCATGGTATCGCCGCCGGCTGCATCATCCTTTGTCTCTTCTGCTGCAGCTGCTGTGTCGTCTGCTTCGCTCGCAAATGCAACTGTTCCGGACAGTGCAGAAGCGATCATTGCTGTTGCCATAATGAGCGCGAGTCTCTTTTTCATTGTAAAAACCCTCCGTTTCGTTTTTTATTATTTCACCGGCCCCCTGCCGGATAAAATACACATTCCTTCTTTTTAGAAATTTACATAGTCTTTGTAATCAGCAAAAATCAGATATTTTGCTTCTTCATCTTCTTCAATTTCCGGAATTCTTCCACCTGCGGTATGGAAACGATTGTCAATCGTGTCATCGTTACAGGTTGATACTTCAAACAGCATAACCTTTCCTGTTCCCGGAACCCCCTGCCATGTATGGTACTGACCCGGTTTCAGTGTTACGCTCTGTCCTGGTTTCAGGATAATCTGTCCGCCTGCCGGAACCGTTACATTACATCCGTCTACACTTACAGTAACCGGCGTATCTGCAAAAGTACCTGGTTTTCCAGCTCTTCCACCTTCTACATCTTTGAAATCTTCTTCGGTACAGTTGTACAAGGTAATTGCAAGATTACCTCCGCCTCTGTTGATGATGTCTTCCATTTTACTCCAGTGATAATGATATGGAAGAATCTGTCCATCACCTACAAGAAGAAGTTTTTCTGCGTATGGCTTCGGATATTTATCTTTCTTATAGAAGTTTCCGTTTCTGAATGTAAAGATTGTAAGACCAATCTTCTCAAAATCGCCACTTCCGAAATCTGTGATATCCCATCCGAGCATATTTTCTACAATCTCTTCGTTCTCTTTGCCAGCCGCTTTCCATTCCGGAACACCCCAATATGCGAATGGTGGAAGAGGCAATCCCCTATCTTCCATAAATTTGATAGTATCCTCGATTATGGAATTTAATTCTGATCGTTTCATTTACCTTCCCTCCTTGTATTATTTTCACACGTCTCTGTGTTTTGTTCATGTATCACATTATATTACTGTTTTTTTATTATTTATAGTGCATTTTAACCATATAATAGTAATTTTGTTCGCGTATATCTTGTCTTTTTTTCTATTTTGCACAAAAAAAAGAAGCGTTTTTATTTTTTTTTTTTTTTTTTTTTTTTTTTTTTTTGAAGACCTTTGTAAAATAGTTATAGTCAGGAATTCCTACCTCCGTTGCAATATCCGATACCCTGTCTTCAGTATTTCGCAGAAGATCACAGGCAACCTTTACTCTCATTCGACGAATGTGTTCGGAAATTCCCATTCCAAAACTGTGATTTGAAATTTCATACAGTTTTGTTCGGCGTATTTCAAATTCATCGCATATATCTTCAATTGTAATTTCTGCACCTTTATGAATTTTCTTCATAATATAGGCTTCAATTCGTCGAGAAAGATCTTCCTCTTCCACTGATATCGTTTCCGTCACATATAAATGACTGGCACAGCTTTCCATCAGTTTGGCAACTGCATGTAATTTTTCCTGTGTCAGGTTATTTTTCTTCCAGAAACTGTTTTCCAGAGCTTCAAAATCAATCTCATAATTTTTCACTCTGTCGTACATTCTGTTCCACTTCTGTCGCCTGTTCTGCCCATCCTCCAGAAGCAACTGCCCAAGCATAAGATATCCGATGATTATATCACCTACTTTTAGAGGTGCTACTGCTTCCATTAACCCGGCATGACATTCATATATATGAAGCTTTTTAAGCTTTTTGCATTCTCCACATCCCTTTATATCCGAAATCTTACACAGTGCCCTCGCATTCGGATCTTTTCGTACGATTTTGCAATATCCGCAATGATTCCCCGGATATTCTGCAATTTTTTCAAAATTATCATCGAATACTACGATTCTGATTCCTGTAATCAGATAAAAATTCCTCAACAGGTCTTCCATCTTTTTTGCATCAACCCTGATTTTTATTGCCACGAGTTCCCCCTCCTCCTGCCAATATTCTTTTTAATTTGCTTGTCATTTTGCTTCTTAAATAATCTATGTTTTCAGGAGTTAGAACTATTGTTGGAGGATCGTTTTCAACATCTATATCAAACTTTCCTTCTTTTTCTAACTTTTCTATCTTTTTTTGCACATCAATTCTGTATTGTGATTTTTCTATTACTTTAGGCTCTTCTTTTTCTTGTTTTCCAAGTCTTGTTATTGTTAATAATTTTTTTGTATCCATAACATCTCCTATTTTTTTCTATCGTCACCAACACACATTGTTTCTTTTTTTGCAAGTTCTATAAGTTTTAAGCTGTTCGCATCATCTTTTTCTTTATCTGCTTCTGTATATTTTGCTCCCTTTGCTTTTATTTGGTCATAAAATTCTGTTTTCTTTGCATATTCCCAGAAATACTCTTGATAAAGTACATTGTCAAAGTACCAAGGTTTGCATCCTAGGTTATAATGTATTAGCTTTATATCTCCTTCTCTTTTTCCCATAGCAGGCATTCTGTTCCATTCATAACCTAAAAGTTTTACTCTGCCTTTGCATAATCTATTTAAATAGTCTTGGTCTTGAGCAACTTCAAATTTTATTTTGCTTAACATATATATGAATTTATCTTGGA
>ENA-OVGB01002641-OVGB01002641.1-human-gut-metagenome-genome-assembly--contig:-NODE-2641-length-12262-cov-4.470140_pt1 | contig 12262 bp, 5 predicted proteins | sample MGYA00237767_ERZ505413 | MGnify/ENA primary metagenome ERZ505413 (study PRJEB26158, sample SAMN06016410) | human gut metagenome | biome: human gut; feature: ankylosing spondylitis patient; material...
ATGTACATTATTAAGAAAAACAAATACTGTCTTATTTTAGCTCTCTTTATTCTGTCCTTCTACCTCGGAAGAGGTGTCTGCGCTCTTGCAAAAAACACCGGCAAAAACACTAATTCAACTGTTATTGTAATAGACCCGGGACATGGTGGAAGTGATCCCGGTAAGATTTCCACCTCCGGCGTCATGGAAAAGGATGTCAACCTGAGTATTGCAATGGCTCTTAAACAGCTGTTTGAAAACAGAGGCTTTACTGTTGTCATGACCAGAACCACCGACTGCGACCTCGCCCCGGATAATTCCAAGCATCCAAAGACAGATGATCTGACAAAGAGAACTGCCCTGATGTCCAAGAGCAATGTGGCAGTCAGCATCAGTATCCATCAAAACAGCTTTGAGGACAGTTCAAGCTGCGGTCCACAGGTATTCTATTATGAAGCCTCTGATGCAGGAAAAGAGCTCGCATCCTCTGTTCTTGGAGCTTTAAACACTTCTCTTTGTGTCGCAAAGCCACGAAGCATTAAGCCCAATAAAGAATACTTTATACTTAAAAAATCCACATCCCCGACCGTAATCGTAGAATGTGGATTCTTGAGTAATCCTGCTGAGACACTTCTTCTTACTGACAAAAACTATCAGGATGACCTGGCACATGCAATATATATCGGTGTTACAGACTATCTTGCGCAATCACCCTCTGGACATTTACAATAAACTGCTCTGCGATGTGATATAGTCTGGTTGTCTGGACGCTTTCGCTGCCATCAGGCTGCTTTTCTGACTCAGTAGCCGATTTCGTATCTGATGCCATAGGCTCTTTTGCAGATATATCATGCTCCAATGCCACGTCTATGTGCACGCTCTGTTCACCATCACTTATTCCTGACTCAAACGTAGTGATATTGTCTTCAAACAGCTTTTTGGTCTGCTCATCGTCTGTGACTATCATCGCAGATACTGAGTTTTCCTTTGCCTCAAAATATGCAGCTACCCTGCCGCATTTTTTGTCCTCAAGGAATATGTCAACCAGGCCCTTTTTATCCTCGCCTCTTACTATGCGAAGCTTCATACCTGTGACCCCGTCTGCAGTCTCTATTGGTACAATATAGTTTTCCTGTCTCGACATATTTGAAGCTATCCTTAGCTGACTGCATAATAGCTTCATCTGTCTGAGGTCTATTGAACCTGTGTGCCTATCCTCTATAATCATCGAATCCATAACATGCTCTGCTGTATCAGCCAGCGTTTCCTGCGCCTGCGCAAGCTCCTTTGGATTTTTGACCGACTCAGAAAACCGTCTTAAAGTCTCATCCAAAAGAGCCCTTGCCGTAGCACTGTATCCATGCTCCCAGAGATTTCTTACTGCCTCTGACGGATTTTTCATTAGCCGTGACGCCGCCATGAGGTTTACCGCGGTTGTTTTTACATCATATTTCTCCAAAAATGCATACACACTTTCAGGCACCGAAACTGCCTGATTGAACTGCCTGAGCTGCTCCGTGGCATATTGCTCTGACAGTGCGTTATCCTCGTTGGCCTCATATACAGCCTGCCTGAGCTGCTCCGGAGTCATCTCAAGCCAGCTGTCATCCTGCACAAACTCCATTTTCTCAGGTGAAAGTGTATCAAGCACATCCCTTAGACAGTTTGTGTGATATGCGCTTTCTATCTGTTCATCAATTCTAGCTCCCTTACTTACTCCTTCCACTCCGGCAAAGGTATCGTCCACCTTATAGTCCATGGTACTCTTTCCTCTTGTCCGGACTGCTGTAAGCAGATTTTTCATTGTAATATCTGCGCCCTGATTGACAAGTGAGCCTATGACTGCTCCATCTGACTGCTCCACCTGTGATATAAGCCTGTATATACCTATATATGAGTCTCTTTCCTCCTCTGATATTTCATTTTTCTTTTCAAGCTTCCAGAGAAACTCGCTGAATTTTTCATCTCTTTCATCAGGATTCTCTGATTTTATCTGTCTGGCTGTGTCACTTATGTCGCTCATGCTCATATCAAGCGGTGATATACCTCTTTTTATCATCTCAAGTGTCACGGCCGGTGTCATGTCGCTGAATGCTCTCTGCACCTGCTCATCTACGGACTTTATCTGCTTTATATTCTCCTCTGTGATATTGGTACTGTTGTACGCAAGAATCCTCACAGCCCTGCGATTGCTTTCAGATGTTTCTATCTGAAGCTCTTTAAGTATATCATCCACATTCTGAAATGCTTTTGATATACTGTCTCCCATATCTGCCCGCGGTGATGTCATAAGAGTCTCATATCCTGAGGCTGCTGCTTCTAATGACTGCTTCATTGCTTTGCCTGCTGTATACAGCTCATACACAGTGTCATCAGCGGATTCCAGGGTCAGTACATACGCCGGCTGCTGCTTCATCTGATTGAAAATATCACATACATTATTGTACATACGTACCCTATCATCAGATGCCTCTACACTGCTATCACCAAACAGCGCTCCGTAGTATTTATTTTCCTGCTGCTTAAGCATCTCCACTACACGTTCAATAGGCTCTGTGTCTATTGAAACTCCTTTTTTTATGAGTGAAAGGTTGGCTTCTGCTGTCATGGAAAGTCTCGCTTCCTCAAGCTTTCTTTGAGCTGTCACAAGCCTTGCTTCCCGGCTGTCTGTAATCTGATTATCTAAAGCTTTATTCGCTGAGGCTTGCGATGCTGCACTATCCCTGCCCCTTGCAGCTATAAGCTTTGACAGATTCTCTATCGTGACAGGTATGTTATCTGACTCTAATGTGACAATGTCCTCTGCGGTCGCCTCACCTAATACATCACAGGCTTTCTTTGCCATGTCAAATGTCAGACCATCTTGTGACATAGTGGCATCTGTAGCCTTTTTTCCCATGGCCAGTGCTTCTGTGACTGCCCTTGCATAAAAATCACTGCTCACATTTTCTCCTGCTGCAGTGATGCCGTCTATCTGATTGGCAAGCAGCACATTGTCGGGTGTAACGGCTATATCTTCATCTATCAGCCATCTGCACTGATTCAGATTCTCATCACTACCGTCTATATGAGCATCATCTAATATCTGCTTTAGCTGTGGCTTAAGCTCCTCAAAAAGCTCATCTGATATCTCCGTCATTTTGGTTTTCTGCCTGTAATCTTGTACCTGACTGCTGCTGTACGTAGCCTTGTATACATTGGAAACCGTCGGATTCATGTTATTTCTGACCAGATATGCCTTTGTCTCATTGGATATATTTGTAAGGCTCTTTGCCCGGTCTATGGCATCTGTACCTGACTTTATATTGTCATCTGTAGCAGGAATATCATATGCTTTCATCTGATTGACAAGCATGGCCGCTTCCGTCTGGCTTCCCGTGATGTCTGTAAGCTGCTGCCTGCTCAGATCATCTCCATATATGGATATATCTACACCTGCCTTTGCCAGCACTGCTTTTATCTTATCGGTCTCAGTGACAATGACATCGTAGCCGTCATCCTTTGCAGCTTTGTAATCATCACTCGTGGTGGTGCTTGCAGTGACAATCATATCATTTCGCCTGTTTTCTGAGGTCTGATTCATGTCATTTAGCAGATTTTCTGCCATATCTGTGCCATCGTTGTTCCCGGCTTCGTTTTTAGCCTGTGGTCTTGCATATATCGTATCCGACATATCAACAGAGTTTGACGAACCGACAACAGCCGCCTTTTTTGACATATTGTCACTGCTGTCTGTCTTTATGTAGTCTGACACACGCATGCCCGCTGTCATGTCATTTATGGTTTTTGTGTCCGTATTTTTCGTATCTGTGCTTTTATTAATCAAATTCTCTATCTGCATATTTCCTGCTCCGTGCCCTGCATATATACCATCTCTGCAGCCTTTATTTATGGATATTCTTACTTCGTGCTTTTGTGGTTCTGAATATAATACGCAAAAATAAAGACCGCGCCTTAAATTGGCGCGGTCCTTTACCCTGCTGTTTACCGGTATATTAGTATTTAAATACAGCAACTCCGTAAGGCGCAAGTGGATAAGCAAATGAAAATGGCCTGCCGTCACACTCTGATTTGACTGCCTTATAGTCCAGCTTCTTATATGACTGTTTTGCTGCCCTGCCTCTGCCCTTTGCAGCCTTCTTTACAGGCTCCTGTACCGTTTTCCCGGTAAACTTAGGATCCTCACTGTCTAATACCAGCTGATATGTCTTGTGCTTTGGCACTCCGACTCTGTAATCAGGTCTCTCTACCGGTGTGAAATTGATGACAAAGAGCATATTATTCTTGCCATCCTTGCTCTTTCTGATAAAGCTGAAGATGCTTCTGTCTGCATCGTTTGCATTTATCCATTCAAAGCCTTCCCAGCTTGAATCCAGCTCATACAGACAGCGGTTTCTCCTATAGAGGTGAAGCAGCTCCTTTACCCAGTTCTGGATCTTTTTATGCTCCGGATTCTCAAGCAGATACCAGTCGAGTTCTCTTTCCTCACTCCACTCCTGCTTCTGTGCAAACTCCTGTCCCATGAAAAGAAGCTTCTTTCCACAGTGTCCCATCATAAATGCATATCCTGCCATGAGGTTCTTGAATTTATCCCCTTCTAAGCCCGGCATTTTGTTGAGCATAGAACACTTCAGATGTACCACCTCATCATGTGACAGTACCAGAATATATTTCTCACTCTCATTATAGCTCATCGCAAATGTCATCTTGTTGTGGTTATTTTTACGGAAATATGGATCCAGCTTCATATAATCAAGGAAGTCATGCATCCATCCCATGTTCCACTTGTAGCTGAAGTTCAGTCCGTCTTCCTCTACCTTGCCTGTTACCTTTGGCCATGCGGTAGACTCTTCGGCTATCATTACAGTTCCGTGATTTCTTCCAAGTATGAGTGTATTGATATGCTTGAAAAACTCTACTGCCTCGAGGTTCTTATTGCCTCCAAACTTGTTTGGCACCCACTGTCCATCGTTCTTTCCATAGTCAAGATAAAGCATTGACGCAACTGCATCCACACGGAGTCCGTCTACGTGGTAATTTTCTATCCACATCAATGCACTTCCGATAAGGAAGTTCTTTACTTCATTCTTACCGTAGTCAAATATCTTTGTGCCCCAGTCAGGATGCTCTCCCTTTCTTGGGTCTGCATACTCATATGTGGCTGTTCCGTCGAAATTGGCAAGTCCATGCGCATCCTTTGGGAAATGTGCAGGTACCCAGTCGAGTATTACTCCGATATTATTTTTATGGCACTGATCAACAAAGTATGCAAAATCCTCAGGCTCTCCATACCTCGATGTAGGTGCATAGTAGCCTGTCACCTGATATCCCCATGAGCCATCAAACGGATACTCTGAAATACCCATAAGCTCAATATGTGTATATCCCATAGTTTTTACATAGGATATGAGTGATTTTGCAAGCTCCCTGTATGTATAAAAGCCATCATCATCCCTGCCCGGATGTCTCATCCATGAGCCCGGATGGCACTCATATATAGCCATAGGTGAAGAATATACATCAGCATCTGACTTTGCTGCTCTCTTATCCATCCACTCTTTGTCAGTCCATGTGAAGTGCTCGATATCTGTGATGATTGACGCCGTTCCCGGACGAAGCTCTGCGTAGTTTGCATATGGATCTGCCTTGTACAGCTTGTCACCCTGTTCAGTGACTATAATAAACTTATACATCTGACCCTTTTGCGCTCCAGGTACAAAAAGCTCATACACTCCCATGGTTTCCGGCTCTACGCGCTTCATCTCATGACTGGTCTCATTCCAGTCGTTAAACTCACCAAACACGTATACTTCCATCGCATGTGGCGCCCAGACGTCAAAGCACACTCCTTTTTTTCCTTTGCGCTCAGCTAAGTGAGCGCCCATCTTCTTGTAGATATCATAGTGTGTTGCCTGACCAAACAGGTAACAATCCATTGCTGTAAAATTACACATATATATACCCCCATAAGTATTTATTTTTCCCTGAAATGATCCTCTTTAAGTACAATTCGGTCATCATCTGTATATCGCCTGGCTGTCAGAATACTTATAGCCTTCTTAAGTCCGCTGTGAGCCTCCCTGTCTATGGCCTCGTCAATTATATCCTTGACCTCTGTCAGAGTGGTAGCCTGGTCTATCCTCTCAATATTGCTGATTCTGTTATGCAATGCCAGAATAGCCATCTCATCTATCTTGTACCCAAGCTCTGCAGAGTACGATTTTGCAAACAATACGAGTTCATCATTTGTAAAAATAGGAACCGATATCTTTTCCGTGAACTTGGATGCAAAGCCCTCATCCATTGAGAGAGCCTTCTTTATACCCTTTGATGTATCCTCAAGTATATAGAGTGTTCCTGTAATATCATGCTCCATCAAAAATGATAGCTGGGCAGCTATGCTGCGGTCGATATCACCGGCTCTTTCTATGATGAGACAGCCTCCTGTTATCTTTCTGACTACCTGCTGCACATCCTTTTTATTGAGTGCGGCAGCATCAATCTTGCCCATCTTTCCTGTAAGCTGTTCACCATCTCTTTGTAATACCTTTATAAAGCTTGTAGCAAGCATTGTCTTTCCGCAACCCTGCTCTCCCTGTATAATCAGGTTGCCTGTGGATGCATTTTCTTTCCTGTTGAAATGATCAAGCACTGCATTATATGCCTTGCAGATCTGATCCTCCATACCCTTTACCGGTATGAAATATGAAAATATAGCTTTCTGTTCGCTTGTAAGCTCTTTTATATGTTTTGTTTCTTTCAATTTCGAGTCATCTTCTTCGCTGTCTAAATCCTCCGGCAATGAAATATCCGGCATTTTTCTTGTCTTAGCCATATCCAGCTTCTTCTCCAGTCCCGGATTCTTTGCTGTCATCTTGGCTATTTCCTGCTCGATAAATGATGTCACATGATCAAAATCTCTCTTCTCAGAAGTGTTTTCTTCCTCCTGTGTAGCCTCTTCATCTGCTGTATCATCATCGGCATTTAACATATCATCTGTTATTTCAGGCATCATGGTAGTCGGCTGCATGAGTATCTCGTCTTTCTCAGACTCCTCTGCCATAATTATATCCTCCGGCTCTCCAACCGGTTCCTTTGCTTCTTCTGCAGTATCTTCCGGTGCTTCCTGCGACTCCTGTGCTTCGTCTATAGCCTCTTCCGGTGCTTCCTGCGGCTCCTGTGCTTCGTCTATAGCCTCTTCCGGTGCTTCCTGCGGCTCCTGTACTTCATCCACAGTCTCATCTGCATAAAGCTCCTGCATATCCGGTTTCTGCTCTTCTTCAGGCTCCTTCACGGCAGCTTTCTGCTCTGTGATATCGACCGGCACCTTAAGATACTCCTCCTCAAGAAGTTCCTTCGGAGTGACACCTGCATCCAGCTTTGGAATGACATCATTTAGTCTTTCCATGATGTCTCCTGCCTCCTGAAGTGCTCTTGCCTTAGCTGACTCAAGCTTCTGCTGCTCAGCCTCTTTAAGTGCAATTTCAGCCGCATGTCTGGTCTTTTCCCATTCTTCAAGCACATCCTGTATAGACATCTGTCCTGTAATCTGATGCTCAAGCTGAGTCTTTTCACTCATGACCATAGACATCTGTCCGTCAGCGTCTTCACCCAAAAGCTCCTTGAAATTCAACTTAAGTGAACCATCTATCTCTTCATCTGTAGCGATATGCTCTGTCTCTTCCGGCTGCTGTACATACTCTTCCTGCTCCTTTTCGAGCTTGAGATAAGGAATATCCTCAACTATCTTTTTGATGGTATCCATCGTATCAGCAACTTCATTCTTGCCCTTGGCCTCCATGATCTGCTGCATACCCTTGGCAATCTCCTGCTGTAAATTTACAGTATTGAACTTCTCCTGATTTACAGTAATCTGCGGAATAGTTACGTCATCATGCACTATCTCTCCGCCCTTTACCATCTCCATGGCACCTATCTCGGTGACCTCAGCCTCATCCTTTATCTTAGCCGGCTTTTCCTTCTCTGCCTTGAAGCGTCTGTACTTTTCCTCCTGAGCCTTGGTAAGTGGCTGATAAAGCATCTTAAGCTCCAGCGCACGCTCCACATATGGTCCGTCTCCGAACCACAGAATGAGCTCATCGCAGGCATCTATACACTTATCGGCTTTTCCGGCCTTGTGGTATAGATATGCAAGCTCATATGCCCACTCCTCAGTGTATTCTTCATCCTTGTACTCTTCAAGAATAGTGATAAGCTCATCAAATGAAGCTCCCTGCCCTTTTTTGATGGCATATCTTAATACATACTTCATATCATCATGAGGCGCTATCTCAACAAACTCATCATAATACTCTGTAGCAGCATCATAATCACCCATCTTGATGGCAACCTCAGCCAGTCTGTATATAATCATCCTGCCGATTGGTGAACGGTCATAGGCCATTAAAAGTATGTCCCTTGCATCCTGGTATCTTTCGGCCTTCTCGTAGATTTCGCCGATTTTAACGAGTGTATTTACATTTTTAATTTTGTTCCAATTTATGCTATCCGCAATCTCTGCTGCGCTCATATAGCCCTCCTCGGCGCTTAGGGCTTTTATCTGATCCAGCTTGAGATTGTATTCGTATTTATCCACTTATTTCACCTACTCGTATTTAAGCTTATTATTTTTTGTATCTACGCCTGTTGTCTTTGTATAATCCATTGTGTCCTCAGGAAGCTTCTTTTTCCTGAGAGCATAATTAACAACTCTTCTCACAATATAGTATATCACAGCAAAGGTCGGAACACCAAGTAACATTCCAAGAAAACCAAACATTCCTCCGCCGATTAGTATGGCAAACATAACCCAGAAGGTCGAAAGTCCTGTAGATGAGCCAAGTATCTTAGGTCCTATGATATTGCCATCCACCTGCTGCAGCACAACAATAAATATCAAAAGATAAAGCGCGTGCCACGGACTCTGAATTACCACTATGAGTAACGATGGAATTGCACCGATAAACGGTCCGAACACCGGAATCACATTTGTGACACCGATAATCACTGCGACAAGCACTGATGATGGTATCCTTAAAATCAGACATCCGAAATATGCAATCACTCCAATAATCAGTGAATCTATTATCTTACCGCTTATGAAGCCTCCAAAAATCTCATTTGTCTTTCTGAGTGTCTCAATAATGATATTTCCTGTCTTTGGCTTACAGACAGCATATATTATCTTTTTGCTCTGTCCTGCAAGGGTCTCCTGAATACTCATCACATAGACCATCACGATTATTCCGATAATAAAATTGAGTAAGCCTCTGACTACCGAAATCACACCGGTTGTAATCTGTGCAACATACTTCTGTGCCTCAGGAATCAGTTTTTCTGTGGCATAATTCTCAATGTAGTCGGTTGCATCCTGTAAACCTGTGCTCGCGAGCTCAGCAATTTTGCTGTCCCCGAAATTGCCGTTCTTTATCATGTTGATGAATGCCTCAACATCTTTTGGCAGTGTCTTCATAAGTCCTGATATACTTGCTATGACAGAAGGCACAATAGCCGCAATGAGGAGCGAAATAATCGCTACAAGAATAATAACCGAGCCTGTGATTGCAAGAGCTCTTGAAACCTTTCGCAGCTTGCTTTCGCTTTTTATCTTTTTGGAAAGAAGCTTTTTAAAGCATCTTTCCAGCCACAGCATGACAGGATTCATCAGGTATGCAAGCACAAGTCCCATTATAATAGGCATCGCTGCCGCAAGCAGCTTGCTCCATATGCCTGCAAAGCCCTCAAATCTGTACAGTGCAAAGAAAAACAGTATACTGACTGCAAACGTGACAAATACCATGACACCTATTCTGATCAGATGTGGCCATTCCTCACGCCCCGGGTGCGAATTCTGCTTCGCACCCTTATCTTCATTTATCTCAATGTTTGATTTTTTACCAGCTTTTCCGGTTTCTTCCATCGGATTAAACTCTCCTTATTTACGGTTATAGTTGATGAGACAACCCTTTAATATTATCTCTCTTTCATCATCTGTGAGCTCACCCATCTTCAGTGTAAATGGCTTTAATTCACCATCCTTGACAACATATGCCTCAAACTCCGTCTTTGCATCCTCGATTTCCTTCTTGATTCCCGGAAGGAAGATATAGTCGAGGTTGTGGAACGGAAGCTCTCCCTCATCGATGATGAATGGAAGCATTCCCCAGTTGATAAGGTTTGAACGGTATCTCTTTGTGGCATACTCGTTTGCGATATTTGCCCAGCCTCCGAGTACCTTCTGGCAGCTGGCAGCCTGCTCTCTTGCTGAGCCGTCACCCGGCTTAACAGCAAAAATTGTGCTTCCGAAGCCCATATTCTCATGGCTTGCCTCAGGGAATTTTTTCTTTACTACTCCCATGATTTCAGCAACCTCAGGAACAGCCTTTCCTGCGCACTCACCACTCTCTATAGCCTTCTGGGCCTTCTGGATTTCCTTTGCTCTGCCTACATACTCAGGATCCTTTCTTGAAAGTGCGAACTCTGCAAGTCCAAGAGGGTTTGAACGATATGATGATGTCTCTCCTGAAGGAATGAGCTCATCTGTTGTAGTAACAGGATCATGAATCTCTGAAACCACCTTAAGGAGCATATTCTCAGGAAGCGCGCTCATTGCCGGCCAGTCCTTGATGTTTGGTCCGAACTGGATTTCAACTGAAGGATCTGCCACTCCATGGCTGTCAAATACACGGTTCTCATATATAGTCTTGTCAAAGAAATATTTTGGCTTTGTAAAGTTGACATCAATATCCGCTGCTGATGTAAGGAAGCCCTTGTTTGCTGCTGTTGCAGCGATTGAACGTGCATCCATGAGTGCCACTGAGCTGATCTGTCCGTTCTGTACCTTAGAACCCTCTCTGTTAGGGAAGTTTCTTGTTGAATGACGGATAGAGAATGCGTTGTTGGCAGGTGTATCTCCTGCACCAAAGCAAGGTCCGCAGAAAGCAGTCTTTACGATTGCACCTGTCTCAAGAAGCTTCGCTACAGCTCCGTTTTTCACAAGCTCCATGTATATTGGAGTAGATGCCGGGTAAACACTCAGTGTAAACTCGTCTGCTCCGATTGAATGTCCGTTTAATATGTCAGCCGCATCGCAGATATTCTCAAATCCACCGCCTGCACAGCCTGCGATGATTCCCTGGTCAACATACAGTTTTCCGTCTCTTACCTTACTCTTTAAATCAAGCTTCACCTTGCCGTCAAAGCTTACCTCAGCTCTCTTCTCACAGTCATCGAGAATATCCATGAGGTTTGCATTGAGCTCATCGATAGTGTAGGTATTGCTTGGGTGGAATGGCATTGCTATCATTGGGCGGATCTGGCTTAAATCAATCTCAATAAATCTGTCGTAGTAAGCCACCTCACCCGGATTAAGCTCCTTGTGGTCCTCAGCCCTACCGTGAATCTCAAAGAATTCCTTAACCTGGTCATCTGTTCTCCAGATAGAAGAAAGACATGTAGTCTCTGTTGTCATAACATCGACACCTATACGGAAGTCAACGCTCAGATTAGACACACCCGGTCCTACGAACTCCATAACTTTGTTCTTTACGAAGCCGTTTCCGAATACCTCTCCAATAATTGCAAGTGCGACATCCTGTGGTCCAACGCCCTTGATTGGCTCTCCTGTCAGGTAAATACCTACTACCTCAGGCATATCAATATCATATGTCTGTTCGAGAAGCTGCTTAACAAGCTCAGGTCCACCCTCGCCGACTGCCATAGTACCAAGTGCACCATAGCGTGTATGTGAATCAGAACCAAGTATCATTTTTCCGCCGCCGGCAAGCATCTCTCGTGCAAACTGATGGATAACTGCCTGATGAGGTGGTACATAGATTCCGCCGTATTTCTTTGCACATGTGAGACCAAACATGTGGTCATCCTCATTGATTGTTCCACCAACTGCACAAAGGCTGTTGTGACAGTTTGTAAGTACATACGGGATAGGGAATTTCTCAAGTCCTGAAGCTCGTGCTGTCTGGATAATACCTACAAATGTGATATCATGCGATGTAAGCTTATCAAACTTAATCTGAAGCTTGTCCATATTGCCGGATGTATTGTGCTCCTTTAAAATACCGTAAGCAATTGTCTCCTGCTTAGCTGTCTGTTTATCGATGTCCATGCCGGTCTTGCTTTTGACAGCTGCCTGAGCCTGTGGTCCATCAATTATTACTTCCTTACCGTTTAAAAGGTAAGCACCATTTTCATATAATTTCACTTATTCTACCTCCGTATGTGTATTTCAAAATTCTATTATTTACTATTATATAATATTATAGGT
>ENA-OVGB01002644-OVGB01002644.1-human-gut-metagenome-genome-assembly--contig:-NODE-2644-length-12243-cov-2.866262_pt1 | contig 12243 bp, 7 predicted proteins | sample MGYA00237767_ERZ505413 | MGnify/ENA primary metagenome ERZ505413 (study PRJEB26158, sample SAMN06016410) | human gut metagenome | biome: human gut; feature: ankylosing spondylitis patient; material...
TTACCGCAAAATGAATAAATGGATTGTCCGCTGTCCCGGTCTTCAGGAACGCCTGCTCGATCTGGGCTATCAGCCGCAGCACCGTTCTTACACTCCGCTGGAGGTAAGAGTGATTGTGGATGCGCTGGGAGAACCATGAGCAGGTAATAAGTATTAGGTAACAGGTAATAAGTGTTGGAGACTGCGAGGGGCGCTTTGTATTAGCTAAAGCTAAGCTTTAGAGGCCATAAAGCACCGCTTTAGAAGGCGTAAAGCATAGCTTTAGCCTACACAAAACGCTATACTCTGATTTTCATAAAATAACGATAAAAGACGATGTTATCAACAGGTACAGTAGGTACACTTTTACCCGCCCTCCCTAACACACGCACACGCGTGCGTGCGCGTAAGTACCTTTACCGTCAAGATTGACTATCAGTCCCTGTTTTACCAGTCGTTTCAGCCAGGTGAGGGCAGTGTTGGGCTTGATTCCCATAGTCGTAGCCTGCTCCAACAACTGTGCACGGGTAAATTGGATACCCAGTGCCTCAAAGAATACGTCACGGTCGGCATTGGCCCTATGGCTGACTTCTGAAGGAGGAAGGAAAGACAAGATATGCGTGGCATGCTGATAGAGTGGTTTCACAAGGTTCAGCACAGCCTTAAAATCTTTGGGAGTGATCGTCATATCCCACCGAGTAATGATACCGTCTTTGATATTATCAGCGGCGATTTCCTTGTCCGGTGTAAGCAGGGGATGAGAAGATGCCTGGTATTGATACGGCTGAGGATTTTCAAGAGCACGAAGCATGGCCACTACTGACATGATACGGCAGATGTTGACAGCCATTCGGGCGATGGAACTGTTCATTTCTCTGCCATTGGCAATCGTTGACCGGGTGAACAGTTCGGAAAAGAGATCATTGAACTCCTGTTTTTGTTTATCCGTGAGCCGGAGTGTGTGGAGACCATGTTCCTTGAGTAAGTTCAAGAGCTTTTTCCATTCCAGACCAATGGAGGTGAAGATGGCTTCCAAGTCCGTTTCGTTCTCGTCAAACTGATTGATCCATTGATAGATACCGTGCATATAATAGAACAGCTGGCGTGAAAAAAGTCCGTTCTCTACTGAAGGAATGAGTGGTTTCACCTGTGCGGGTGTCCCCGAAAGCAGGAGAGAGAGGTAACTTTTCTTGTTTTCCCGGTACTCCTGATTGGTACGTCGGTTGTATGCTAACCAGTCATGGTCGAATGCTCTGCGAAGCGTCTCACTCCAGTGACCGTATTCCGAACCGATGGCGGTAGAGATCGTATCCGCCTCGGTTTCGCAGATGAGGCCTGTTCCGTTGTTATCCATAATATTTTGAAGGATACCGGTACCGGTATTGTTGCCGGAGATGAGGAACATTCTGTTTAAAGGCATTTCGGGGATTTCCGCTTTGGCACGCTCTTTGCCCATCATTTCGTAGGCGACTTTTGCCTTTTTGTAGGCATTCATCTCTTTTTCCACTTGTTGGCGGATATCATCGTGGATAGGCATAACGAGCAGGCGGATGAGTGATAGTACTCCCTTGCCCGAGGCTGCCGGAGCTACAATGAAGGATTGCATGCAGGGCGATTGGTATTTGCCGGCATAATGACATCTCACGTATCGTTCCATGGTGGCACCCAGGGCAGTCAATGCTCCGAGCAAGAGTACGTCTTTTTGAGTGGCGGTAGTGCCATAACTTATGATGCGTAGCAGTAGCTTCGGCCAGTCTTCTAAGGTGAAAGTAGGTAATGGGTGATGCGGGTCGCTGCCTTCCAGCAGCTCTTCTGATTCACTCTTTTCTTCTTCTACTTTATTATATACGTGCGCGTGTGTGGAAAAATTGTGCGGTGAACTTTCTGTACCTACTGTACCCGTCCGGTTGTTCATAACTTCCTTCCGGTCTTCCCTGCAGATTTTTACTCCTGTCGATTCAGCGAGGTAAAATGCCGTTCCGAGATGTATTGCTCCCTGCTGTTTCGTGAGTGCATTGGAAAACATTCGTTCGGCATGGGCGGATTGATACTTGGCGGAAATCCGGCACAGGCGATGAAAAAACTCCCGTCCTGCTTCACCACAGTCCGTTGCGATGGCGAATGCTAATTGTACGTACTCGGCGTAAGTGGGTGCAATGTCGGCACCTGCTGTTTCGACTGCTTCGGTGAGGAGGCGTAAAGATTCAATATCGGTCATTTTTTGATAATTGACAATTGACAAATGATAATTGACAATTGAAGTTTGATCATTCGTGATTATAATTTAATATTCTCTGAATAGTGCTTGTGGGTCATGGCTGAGGAAGCAGGCTCTTACGATGTCTTTGCCGGAGGTGTCTACGGCTTTTTGAACTGATTCGATGGAGTTGTTCATTTCTGATCCGTAGGTCATTTCTACGTATTCCATTGCCCAGCTCATACTCTCTCTTACATTACGGCTCTGATCGTCTGTGTACAGGTTGCTGTAAGGTACGAATGTTTTCACACCCCGGTTGCTGGGACTGATAAATGAGAGTACAGGGTGGAGGAAAGGATCGTCGAACAGTGTACGACGCATTTCCACGGCTTTATGATAGGAGTCGAGGTTATCTATATCTACCACTACGAGCCCGGAAGGCGATGCGAAGAATTTACTACTCCGGCGTATGAATATGCCGCATGGGGTTACGTAGGGGAGTAAAGAGGCTTTTGCCATTCGCAGGTCTCCGGCACCGCGTACTTGTTCGGTCAGTGCTTTGAGGTTTTCGTTGCAGGTGATCATCTGATATACCTGTTCGACCGAAACTTCGCAGAAGGGAGTGAGTGTGGCGGGTGTAACGGTTTGTCCTTGTTCGTTCCTGATGGGAGCAATCGGGGGCATGAAATAAGACATTCTGAAATTGTTTGTCATAACATTTATCGTTAATTCTTTTAATAATGCGGTTCTGTTTTTGAAACGCAGCGCAAAATTAGGACAAAATGATATAACGGCAGTTCGGACATATCCGAACTAATGTGAATATTTTTATAACAACTAAATTATTATTAACGTTTAAAACAAGAAAAAATGAAAAAAGAGTATCATCATTTTGCATTCGGCCTTTTTATCGAAGAGGTACTTAAATGTGAGAAAGTGGGTATTTCAGCCATGTGTCAAGCTATAGGCATGAGTAAGGAAACTTACGAAATGCTAAAAAAAGGGATGATAAGTGTTTGAACTATTACGAGCGTATATTTAATTATTACTATGATACGCTCACAGAAGAGGAGTTTCTGAAGAAAATGCATGAGTGGTCACTGCGGTATATCCGGTATAGGAAGAAACAGGAGGAAGAAAAAGAATCCGCACGGAAATTCTCGGATCAATAGCGGATTATTCGGCTATTGATAACAGTCAGGCACGGATTTCGCGGAACTACACGGTTTTTAATTACTCAACTCTGAAAACCGTGTAATCCGCGAAATCTGTGCCTAAATGATAAACTTTTGTTACCTTATTTCTTCTCCGGTAGTGTAACGGAGAAGTTTGGGTTAGGCGTGTGCTGTGCAAAGATAACTGCCTTCATTTTTTCTACAATCTCCGGATGCTGGTCGGCCACATTGTTGTCTTCATGAATGTCCGTTGCCAGATTATAAAGGAAAGGTATCCCTTTCTTTACCACCATCTTCCAGTCTCCCATGCGTACGCCAATCTGATTTGTTTCATTAAATTCCCAGTAAAGGAAGTCATGTTCCTTCTGCTTTTTCTTTCCCAGCAATGTCGGGGCGAAGGAAATGCCGTCGAAGTAATCTACTTCTTTGTCTTTGTTCGCATATTTCTTTACGTAATTCTTTTCGCCGATGATCTCGCAGAAAGTAGGCATCAGGTCGTAGAAAGCGCAGATGTGGTCGTTCACTGTACCTGCAGGTACACGTCCCGGCCAGCGGGCGATAAATGGGATACGGATACCTCCTTCATAGCATTGGCGTTTCAAGCCACGCAGTTTACCGTCTCTGCCGAAGAATGTAGGATCAGCTCCGCCTTCTTCGTGAGGGCCGTTGTCGCTGGAGAAAATGACCAGTGTATTCTCGTCCAGTCCTTTCTCTTTCAGCTTTTTCAGTACTTCTCCGACGTAGTAGTCCAGTCGGGTAATCATTCCTGCAAATTGTGCGTGTACATGCGTGATCGCGTTGTATCGCGATCCTTCGCTGCCTTTGTAGCTCTTGTCAGGATTGAATTTCTCTTTATATTCATTTAAGATAGAGTCTTCCGGCTGAACCAGTTCCGCATGGGGCAGGGTATAAGTCAGCACTCCGAAGAACGGTTGTTTGCCGTCCTGCTCATCCAGCCATTCCATTGCTTTCTGGTGAATCATATCCGCCGAATATTGCGGGCGTTTTTGATAATCGGCACCGTACATCGGATACTTGATGTTCTCGTCCATAATGACACGTACTACGCCTGTGTCGCCTAATGCCTTGCTGTAGCGATTGAGGAAATTAGGGTAGTAAAGGTGGGCCTGGAACTGACAGATGTAGCCGAAATATTCGTCTATCCCGCGTTTGTCCGGAGTGGAGCAGGAACCTTCATAACCTCCCGCCCATTTGCCGAACATACCGGTGGTATATCCGTTCTCTTTCATTATCTCGGGCAGGATAACGTGATCGGGGTCGTAAGGATGCTGACCGACTACTGCATACTCCTTGTTGTTGCCATACATTACTGTGGGGGCGTTCGTCCAATATTCCTTGTTGCCCCGTACTTCGCAATGTCCTGTATGCTGCCCTGTCATAAATGAAGCTCGGGAAGGAGCACTGACGGGACTTCCTGCGTATGCCTGTGTGAAGCGCATACCCTCGCTTGCCATCGCATCCAGATGGGGGGTGCGGATGAATGGCTGACCGTAGCATCCCAGATCGCCATATCCCATGTCATCGCAGAGGATGAAGAGGATATTCGGCTTTGTGTTGTTTTTCTGTCCGCTGGCAGACAGACTGGAAAGAATAAGCGTACCGCTTACTAAAGAAAATAATTTGTAGTTCATAAAAATAATGTGTTAAGAAATTTGTATATTAGGGGTTTTATTGATTAATTGTTTTTGATGTCTCTCTCTTATGTTTCTCTTTATATTGAGTCGGTGTTTCGCCCGTGTACTGCTTGAAAGTCGTGCTGAAATAACGGGAAGTAGTGAATCCCACTTTCTCCGCAATTTCCGTAAATGACATTTCCGTGCCGGTGATCAGTAGAATTGCCTGCTCCATCCGGAACTTATTGATATAGTCATTGGCTCCCATGTCCGTCAGTGCCTTCAGCTTGTTGTAAAGAGAGGCCCGGCTCATGCCGATTTCTTTGCATATAAAAGGAATATCCAATCGGCTACTGTCCAGATTCTCTTGAATGATCTTGTTCAGTTTGAGCAGGAACGTTTCATCTGCCTGGCTGAAGGTGCTTTCTTCCGGAGCGGGGATCAGTCCTGCGTTCAGATATCTCTTCTTGGTATGTTCACGGTTTTTTAGTCGGTTACGGATCAGTTCCATCAGCATTTCCACTTCGAACGGTTTGGTCAGATAGGCGTCTGCACCGTTTTTGTAGCCGCTCATCTGACTTTGTTTGTCGTCTCTTGCCGTCAGCAGGATAACGGGGATGTGACTGATCGCAATGTCTTCCTTTATGTTTTTGCAAAGCTCATATCCGTTCATGCGGGGCATCATGACGTCACTTACGATGATGTCGGGAGTATGGCTTTTGATAAGCTGAAGTGCCTCTACACCATCAGAGGCAGTCAATATACGTTTGAAGTATTCTCCCAGTGCTTTCTTTAAGAAGTCCGTCAGGTCGGGATTGTCGTCTACCACCAGAATGCTGTAGGGAGCGGTGGCGAAGCTGTCTTCCTCTTGTGACTGCTTGCCGCTGTCGTCGCTCATCAATTCATTCAGATACGCTTTGGGCTGGCAGATGATCTCTTCCGATTCCAGTTTCAGCGGTAGTTCGAAGAAGAAGGTGGCTCCCGATTCCGAATTGTCCCGTGCGCCGATGGAGCCGCCGTGCAGTTCCACCAGAATCTTGGAGTAAGACAAGCCGATGCCCGTTCCGCTCTGTTCGCCCATGCCCTGATAAAAACGGGTGAAGAGCTTCTGTGTATCTACCTGCTGCAATCCGCAACCTTGGTCGGTAATGGAGATGCGTACTCTTTTTTCTTCGGGCAGCAGTTCTGAAGTGATGGTGATTTCCGTGTCTTGCGGGCTGTGTTTCAGTGCATTGATCAGCAGATTACTCAGAATGATTTCACATTTGTCCTTATCGAAACTCACTATTTTGATGCGTGGATCGAGCCGGTAATGAATCTGTATATTCTTTGCTTCCCCTTCGCTGACGAAATCTTGCGATACATGTTCGATCCATTCGTTGAGCGGGTGAGGCTGTATGAGCAGTTTGCTTTCTCCCACTTCCATCTTGCGCACATCGAGCACCATGTTGATCAGATTCTTCATTCGTTGAGACTGCCGGTAAATCGCTTTCAGCGGCAGGTATTGGGTATCTGCCGGGGATAAGGACTTCAATATGCGGCTGAGCGGAGCGTGGATCAGTGTCAGTGGAGTACGCAGTTCGTGGCTGATATTGATCAGGAAACGTACTTTTTCTTCGTACACCTGTTGCTCGTGCTCCTTCATGGCCCATTTCAACTTATCTTCTTTTCGTTTCAGTGTTCTCCGGAAAGTTTCGACAATCATTCCGGTTACTAACAAGGCACAGCCCAGCGTGAACCACCATGTGCGGTACCAGGGAGGGAGTACGGTCAGTTCCAGTATCTGCTGACTGGGAATCCAGCTGCCGTCCTTTGCTGTGCAGGAAGCCATAATCTGATAATCGCCGGGCGGAAGCGAGCGGATGACCAGTTCCGGGTTGTACGATTCGATCTGCTGGTCGTTCAGCCCTTCTATCTGATACCGATACACTTTCTGCCGGAAGATATCCTCTTCTTTGGACATGATACGGATACTTATATTACTGTTCCAGGGAACGGAAATTCCGGTCGGGTCACCGCACAGTTCATTGTTGACGGATTCTCCGTTGACGATGACATCCGATAATTGCAGTTTGGGCAGCTCGGAAGTAGCCGGCGGCAGATTGCTGTTGATATGCAGCAGTCCTTTGACGCCGCCCATGTAGACATCTCCGTGGCTGCTCAGCAGACGGGGTTTGGAAAGATATTCGTTTTGAATGGCACCATCCGATTCGCCGAACAGTACGAATTTCTTTTCTTTGATGAGCCATGCGAAAAGCATGTCATTCGTTCCGAACCATACTTTTCCCTGTTGGTCGCACACGATGAGCGTTACTTCCGTGAATAGCGTGGTGGTAAAGGGAGTACGTACTTTGGTAGCGGGATTATAGTGGATCAGTCCGTAGTTGCTTCCTATCCAGAAGTCTCCGTATTCGTCACGCGCAACGGAATTGATGACCGTATCGTTGAAGCAACGGAACAGAGACGTCAGGCGGTTGTTCCGTTTGTCCAGTTGGTAGATACGTTTCGTATCGTTGAGATAGGTATAGTCTTCGTGATTGGTGATGGGCAGAAGGGCGCCGATAATGTCCTGTCCCTCCTGTTCGGTGGCAATCCGGAAAGTGCGTTTGTTCAGGTCGTATTGATAGACGTGGTCGCCGAGCAGCAGCACGTTGTCGGGGCTGTTTTGATACAGGTTGACCGCTTTTCCCCGATTGCAGAGGCGGGTGGTCGTTTCGTCGTCAATGATTGTGAACGGTTGTTTCTCTCCGGTAGACGGATTGAAGACGAATACTCCCTGTGAGAAGAGCGAGATCAGTAGTTTGTCGGGAGTGAACTGACAGATAGATGCCACTTTGTCTTCCCACGTAGAGAGATAATGGGTGAACTTCTCCGTGAGAGGATTGAAAAGGTTGACTCCGCCTCCGTCTGTTCCGATCCATATTTTATCGTCGGACTGCTGATAGAGGCTGAGGATGGTGTTGTTGCTCAGTCCACGGTCGTTGCCGGGCACTACGTCCGTGTAGGTCACCATTGACACTTCGCGGATGCTGATCAGTCCGTTCCGGATACTTCCTGCCCATATATTGTTGTTACGGTCGTTGTAGAGGCTGAGGATGGAGTTGGCGGGGAGCGAATAGTTGTCTCTGCCGGGGATGTGTTCCAGCAGGGAAAGCTGTCCGGTTTCCGGTTCGAGGATGTTGATACCGCCTCCGTCCGTTCCGATCCATAGTTTGTTCTCCCGTTCGGCAAGGCTGAGTATGACATTGTTGCTCAGCGAGGAGTTGCGGGTGGTGTATGATGCCAGTTGTTTTCCGTTCCGGTCGAAACAGTAGAGCCCGTTATTGTAGGGGGCAATCCATATCCGGTTCTTCGAGTCGATGATCATGCTCATAATCTCCTTTCCGCAGTCGAAAGGCGGGCGGCTGTATGCTCCGGTTTTCAGGTTGAGCAGGAGTAGCCCTTGCCAGCGGCTGCAACAGAGTACAGTTTCTTCATCCCAAAGGCTGAGTATCGTGATATTGAAGTTTCTGAAATCCGGTGTCTGGTCGAATTCCTGCAGCAGGCGGAAAGAACCGTCCCGGTAGCTGTAAAAGTAAATTTTGTTTTTGGCTCCGAATAATAACCCCTCTGGGGTAGGGCAGGTGGAATATGCGGTGATGTTCTTTCCTTTTTCGTCGGTTGGCAGGTAGAAGTCGTCACTTTGCCGTTGGTAGCGTGCCACCCCTTTATCAGTCAAGATCCAGATATTGTATTGTTCGTCTTCTGCAATCTGAAGGACGAGGTCGTGAGGCAGCGAATGCGGATCGTCTGCGTGATGGATGTATTTCTTCAGTTCGTGGCCGTCAAACCGTCCCAGACCGGAGCGGGTGCCTATCCACACGAATCCCTGTTCATCCGTAAGGATACACCGGACGGTGGAAGGTAGTCCTTCTTTCAGAGAAATCTGCTTGTAATAGTAATGCCCCGCCTGTAAAGGAAGGACACCGGCCATTTGTGTAATAAATGCGATGCATAGGACGATATAGAGTCTTGCTTTCATTGAATTAGGTCGAGTAAACAGAAGCAAAGATAATACATTCGGATGAATATTGAATAAAATGATATAGAGTTTTGAGCAAAGATGATATTAATTTATCTATAATCTTTATCTTTGCTCGAAAATGTACGACTATGATTACCGAAGAACTACAGAAACTATATCAGGAATATACGGGAGTTCCCGCAGAGAATATAACAGAATTACCATCTTCCGGTTCCAACCGCCGCTACTTCCGGCTGACAGGTGCGAAAACCCTGATCGGTGTATGTGGCACGTCTGTCGAGGAGAATGATGCTTTCCTTTATATGGCAGCCCATTTCCGCAAGTCCGGCCTGCCTGTACCCGAAGTTCATATCGTCTCCGAAAATAAGAGTTACTATCTTCAGGAAGATTTGGGAGATACCCTTTTGTTTCATGCAATCGAGAAAGGACGTGCTACCAGCGTATTTTCCGAAGAGGAAAAAGAGTTGCTCCGCAAGACGGTCCGTTTGCTTCCTGCCATACAGTTTGCCGGAGCCGACGGCTTCGACTTTTCCCGTTGTTATCCGCAGCCGGAGTTCAATCAGCGTTCTATCCTTTGGGATTTGAATTACTTCAAATATTGTTTCCTTAAGGCTACCGGCATGGAATTTCAGGAAGATAAACTGGAGGACGACTTTCAGAAGATGAGTGATGTGCTGCTGCGCAGTTCTTCCGCTACTTTTATGTACCGCGATTTTCAGAGCCGCAATGTGATGATCAAAGACGGTGAGCCGTGGTTTATCGACTTTCAGGGCGGACGAAAAGGGCCGTTCTATTATGATGTCGCTTCTTTCCTGTGGCAGGCAAAGGCGAAGTATCCCGATAGTCTCCGTCAGGAATTGCTGAAGGAGTATATCGATGCCCTGCGCAAATATCAGCCTATCGACGAGCCCTATTTCTATAGTCAGCTTCGTCATTTTGTTCTTTTCCGCACGTTGCAAGTGCTCGGAGCTTACGGTTTCAGGGGGTATTTTGAGAAGAAACCTCATTTTATCCAGAGTGTTCCTTTTGCTATCCAGAACCTGCGTGACTTGCTCAAAGAAGCGTACCCTGAATACCCGTATCTTTGCAATGTGCTACGCGAACTTACCGAACTCAAGCAATTCACCGACGATCTCAAGAAACGGCAGCTTACCGTCAAAGTGATGAGTTTTGCTTATAAGAAAGGGATTCCCGATGATCCTACCGGTAATGGCGGCGGTTATGTCTTTGACTGCCGTGCCGTGAACAATCCCGGTAAGTACGAACGCTACAAACCTTTCACGGGACTGGACGAACCGGTGATCAGTTTTCTCGAAGAAGATGGTGAAATTCTCCGTTTCCTCGACTCTGTCTATGCGTTGGTAGATGCTTCGGTGAAGCGATATATGGAACGTGGCTTCAGTAATTTGTCCGTTTGCTTCGGCTGTACCGGAGGACAGCATCGTTCGGTTTATTCGGCGCAGCATCTGGCAGAGCACCTGAACCGCAAATTTGGCGTGAAAGTGGAGCTGGTGCACCGCGAACAGAATATAGAACGTACTTTTGAGGCAACTGTGTAATGAAAGCAATGATATTTGCAGCCGGGTTGGGTAGCCGGCTGAAACCACTGACCGATACGATGCCCAAAGCCCTTGTTCCCGTGGCCGGACGTCCGATGCTGGAGCATGTGATTTTGAAACTGAAAGCTTCCGGTTTTACCGAAATAGTGATTAATATCCATCATTTCGGTGAGCAGATTATTGATTTTCTGAAAGCTAACAATGATTTCGGACTGACGTTGCATATTTCCGACGAACGGGACCTGCTGCTCGATACGGGGGGAGGAATCAGAAAAGCCCGTCGATTCTTTGAAAATTCCGATGAACCCTTCCTTGTGCATAATGTGGATATTCTTTCGGATATGAATCTGAAAGAACTGTATGACTTTCATTTGCGGAACGGAAGTGTAGCTACCTTGCTCGCCAGTCGCCGTAAAACTTCCCGTTATCTGCTTTTTGATGTGGAACGAAGATTGCGCGGATGGATCAACAAAGATACGGGACAGGTGAGGCCCGAAGGTTTCCTATATGATGAGTCGCTGTATAGAGAGTATGCCTTTAGCGGTATCCATGTTTTTTCGCCTGCTGTCTTCCAGTTGATGGAAGTGCCGTGCTGGGAAGGCAAGTTCTCTATTATGGACTTTTATCTGGCTACCTGCGGGCAAACGGATTATTGCGGTTATCTTACGGAAAAGCTGGAACTGATTGATATCGGCAAGCCGGAGACGTTGGCACGGGCGGAAGAGTTTGTGAAAAGATTAGGATGATAGAAAAGAAACGCTTGTGAATATAAACATATTGCTTTGGAATCTAACATATTTCGTGTACCTTTGTTATTATGAAAATAGAAACAGAGAAAGGAGACGAACCTATGCCAAGTAATTATATTCGTTTCGATTGGGCGATGAAACGCCTTTTGCGTAATAAAGCCAATTTCGCCGTACTCGAAGGCCTTTTGACTACTCTTCTGGGTGAAACAATCTTGATTCAGAAGTTATTGGAAAGTGAAAGTAATCAGGAAGATGAGTTCGATAAGTATAACCGTGTGGATATGCTTGCTGAGAATTCTAAAGGTGAACTGATTTTGATTGAAGTTCAGAATAATAATGAATACGCCTATTTTCAACGTATGCTTTTCGGAGCTTCTAAGTTAGTAACCGAATATATCAATCGTGGAGAAGGGTATGACCAAGTCCGTAAAGTATACAGTGTCAATATCGTATATTTCTCTTTAGGCTGCGGCAAGGATCTTGTTTATCATGGTAAAACGGAGTTTCGTGGCATCCATCAAGGGGATATTCTGGAACTGACTCCTTTTCAAAAACAGACCTTCAAAGTGGATAGCGTAAGCCAGTTATATCCGGAGTACTATATATTGAAGGTGAATGATTTTAACCAGGTAGCCAAAAGTCCTCTTGAAGAATGGATTTATTATTTGAATACCGGGGAGATACCTTCTACAGCTACAGCTCCCGGTCTGGAAGAGGCCCGTGAGAGGTTGAAACTGGACAGCATGACCAAGGATGAGCTTGCTGCGTATTACCGCCACTTGGATAATATTGTAATCCTTCGTGACAATATCAATACCGAACGTGAAGAAGGAAGAGCTGAAGGCAAAGCCGAAGGTAGAGCTGAGGGTAGAGCTGAAGGTAGAGCCGAAGGTATTGAAGAGGGGTTGAATAAAGGATTGGCAAAA
>ENA-OVGB01002658-OVGB01002658.1-human-gut-metagenome-genome-assembly--contig:-NODE-2658-length-12174-cov-27.316115_pt1 | contig 12174 bp, 9 predicted proteins | sample MGYA00237767_ERZ505413 | MGnify/ENA primary metagenome ERZ505413 (study PRJEB26158, sample SAMN06016410) | human gut metagenome | biome: human gut; feature: ankylosing spondylitis patient; material...
GCGTTGGTGCTGCCGCATTCCGGCAGATAGCGCACCTCGTTGATGCTCATTGCTTGGGTACCTCTTTATGCTCATAGGCGGTCACTGCGCCGTTTTCCAGCGTCAGCAGACCGTAGGTGTCCGGGCCGGTGTAGCAGCGCCCGCAGGAGCCGGGGTTGAACAAAAATACATTGCCCCGCTGCTCTGCGTGGGGAATATGGGAATGGCCGAACAGTGCCACCTCGGCTCCCCGGGCGGCGGCAGCATCTGCCAGTGTATCCAGATCGTATTTTACACCGTACATATGGCCGTGTGTATAGAAAACCACCGTCTGATCAAAGCCCGCAAGGCCGTCCAGCGGCTCCAGCGCACCGTAATCGCAGTTGCCGGCCACGGAATACACCCGCAGATGGGGGAAAAAGGCCAGCGCCTGCTCCAGATCCCGCAGGCCGTCCCCCAAAAAGATCACAGCATCCACGTTGTTCTGCTCTTTGTTCAAAATGCGCTTAATGGCGTCACGCGCGCCGTGGCTGTCACTCAGGACCAGTAGTTTTGTCACGGAAAGATATCCTCCTCTATACTCATTCGGTAGTCTGCTGCAACAACAGCAGCTGCTTGTACACTTCGCTCTTGGAATAGGCGGTGCCCTGCGCAGCAGCCTTGGCGGCGGCAGAAGCGCTGAAGCCCTCAATGGTCAGCGCAAAAGCGCGCTGCGCCGCCTGTTCCAGGGTCAGCTCCTCTTCCTCGGCGACACTGGCGGGCGCACCCGCCATCACCAGCACATACTCGCCCCGGGGCTCGGCGGCGCGGTAGTGCTCCACGGCTTCGCCCAAGGTGGTTTTCCAGATCTCCTCGTGGAGCTTGGTCAGCTCCCGGCACAGGGTAATGCTGCGGTCTGCGCCAAAGGCGGCAGTCAGATCGTCCAGCGTGGTGCGCAGCTTGTGGGGCGCTTCGTAAAAGATGACCGTGCGCTTTTCCTGCAAAAGCTCGGCCAGACGCTCTTTTTTCTGTTTGCGGTTCACCGGCAGAAAGCCCTCGAACACCCAGCGGGAGGTGTCCTGCCCGGAGACCGCCAGTGCGGTGACGCAGGCAGAAGCGGCCGGGATGGGCACTACTTTGATGCCCCGCGCCAGTGCGTCCCGCACGATGACCTCGCCCGGGTCGGACACGCAGGGCATGCCGGCGTCACTGCACAAGGCACAGCTCTCCCCTGCCTCAATGCGCTGCAAAATGGCTTCGCCTTTCTGCAAGGCGTGCTCGTAGTAGCTGACCATGGGCTTTTTCAGCCCCAGATAATTCAGCAGCTTCATGGTCACACGGGTGTCCTCGGCGGCAATAAAGTCAGCCGCGCCAAAGGTGGCAGCCACCCGGGGCGGCATATCCTCCAGATTGCCGATGGGGGTCGCCACAATGTAGAGAGTTCCTGCCATAATTACCTCCTGAATTTATCGTCCGTACAGCGCCGCTCCGGCGCGGATGAGCACGTCCGGCTCCACCCGCAGGCCGGTCCTGCGGTTCTTCTGGGCTTCCACAAGGAACAGCCACGGGGCGTTTTCCGGGGCGTTCTTTACAAAGGCCAGCCGCTTTGGTTCCAGCCGGTGGGCGCGCAGCACAGCCAGCACCTCAGCCAGCCGCTCGGGGCGGTGACACAGCGCCAGCCGCCCGCCGTCCTTCAAAAGCCGGAAGCCGCAGGCACAGACATCCTCCAAAGCGCAGGTATTTTCGTGCCGGGCAAGGGCGTGAGCGGCGTTCTGGCTCTGCGGCCCCTCGGTAAAATAAGGCGGATTGCACGCGCACACGTCAAATTGCCCCTCGTCCTGCCGCCATGTGCGCAGGTCGGCACAGACGGGGATGATGTGGGTAAGCTGCTGCTCTTCCACCGCTGCCGCCAGCAGAGCGCTGCCCTCGGGCTGCAGCTCCAGCGCGGTGCAGGGGCCGCGGTGCCCCCGGTCGTGCCATTCCAGCGCCACGATGCCGCAGCCGGAGCACAGGTCTGCGGCTTTCTGGCTGCGCTTCGGCTCACAAAAGCGTGCCAGCAGCAGCGCATCCGAGCCGAACCGGTGCTCCGGGGTGCAGTAGACCATAGTTCTATTATACAAAACTTCCGTAGAATGTTCCATAGACAGTGTGTCGTTTCCCTTCCAAAAAATGCAGGGTATTTTCCTGCGGAATTTGTGCATGAAACAAAAAGGGCGGCGGCTGCGCAGCATTTTGTGCAGTGCCTCTTTTGCGGTGGACGATCAGGAATGGCCGCCGCGTGTGCTTTGGCCATGCTCAGCGGAAAAATGTTTTTGATTCAGCAGTTCGGCGCGTCCGCGGACGCGCCGAACTGCGTTTTTCATGAATTTACTTTATGATACCACAAAAAAGGACTGCTGCACAGGTGTGCAGCAGTCCTTTTTGATGCGTTTTCAGCAAAAACTACTGATTATTCAGCAGCGATTGCACCAGTGGGGCAAGCACCCTCGCAAGCACCGCAATCGATGCAGGAATCAGCGTTCACAACTGCAGCGCCGTTCTCGATGGTGATAGCGCCAACCGGGCAAGCGCCCTCGCAAGCGCCGCAGCCAACACATGCGTCAGAAACCTTGTGTGCCATAATAAACTCTCCTTTTTTATCCCGTGCCGATGTAATTATGAAGAAACGTACCTTGGCACGGCCACGCACGCCCCCCGGAATTTGTATCCTTGTCTGCATTCTAACAAAGCAGGCCGGAAAAGGCAAGACTAACCGTGCTGCCACAACAACAAAATAAAATATTTTGTGGGGTTGCACAAAAGCACGGCCTAACTTATAGCCAAAATTGCCGGAGATTTTTAGCGAAAATCACGAATCCTAGTTAGTTTTATAATACTAACCACCCGGACGCTCATTCTTTCTCATTCGTGCGGCGGCGGGGGCAGGCGGGGCGCTTTTCGTCGTCGGAGCTTGCCACCACCGGGGCGGGGTTGCGCACGCCGGAGTAATCATCGTCCGGGTCGGGACGGCGGGGCGGGCGCTTGCCGCCGCTCACATACTCGCACACGCCCACCTTGTAGTACCGGGGCGCAAGGCTCTCGGTGCCGCAGCGCACCCGCAGGTAGCCGGACACCGGGTTCACCTCCAGCACGGTGCCCAGACCGTCCGGGGTGCGCACCGTGCTGCCCACCATGGGCATGATGCTGTTCAGGTACTCGTAGGCACTCTCCTCGTAGGCAAGGCAGCACATCAGACGGCCGCAGGCACCGCTGATCTTGGTGGGGTTCAGCGAAAGGCCCTGCTCCTTTGCCATCTTGATGGAAACGGGCTGGAAATCCTTCAAAAAGCGGCTGCAGCAGAAGGGCTGGCCGCAGATGCCCAGACCGCCGATCATCTTGCTCTCGTCGCGCACGCCGATCTGGCGCAGCTCGATGCGGGTGTGGAAGATGCCGGCCAGATCCTTGACCAGTTCCCGGAAGTCCACCCGCCCGTCAGCGGTGAAGTAGAACATGATCTTGGAGCGGTCCAGCGTGTACTCGGCCTCCACCAGCTTCATCTCCAGCCCGTGGCGGGCGATGCACTCCTGACAGGTGTGGTAGGCGCGCTTTTCGTCCTCGCGGTTCTGGCGCATCCGGCGGATATCCACGCTGTCGGCCATACGGGTGATGGGCTTCAGCGCCTTGGGTACGGCGGCATCCGCCAGCTCCAGCACGCCCTGCACCACCTCGCCGCACTCCACGCCGCGGGCAGTCTCCACGATCACATACTCCCCGGTGTGGATGACAGCGTCACCGGGATCAAAATAATAGCTTTTGCCGTTTTCCTTGAAACGGACCGAAATGACTTTTTTCATAGTGTTCCTCGTTTTTGTATCGGATAAGCCCCTTTCAAGGGGCGCTTTTTCAGTCTGCTGTTAGTATACCATAATCAAAAGCACATTTCTATGCAAAAAGAAAAGTCTTTATATCCCCTGAATTTTTCCCTCCCCTGCAATGATCCGCCCTGCTCAACCGTATGCAGTACGGAAAAGGTGTCGAAATTTTGTCCGGCGGCAGAGGGGAGGAAAGCGGACAGAATGCCGGTTTTGGGACGGCAAAGTTGTGCGTTTCGCAGATTTTGACAGAACTTTCGCAAAAGATTCGCCGCACCTCTATTGAAAGCGCGCGCCTTGCGTGTATAATAGGAATGTTAAGAACCCATTGCCCCCAAAGAGGGAGGAACTGTTGCGCCGGGCGGTGCTGCAGAGAAACGGTAGGAGAAGATGGAAAAATTCAGTGTCAAAAAACCATTTACGGTGCTGGTTGCAGTCATCATGGTGCTGATGCTCGGCTTTGTGTCGATCACCAAGATGAAAACAAACCTGCTGCCGAATGTCAGCACACCGTATCTGATGGTGGTCACCGTGTATCCCGGTGCCAGCCCGGAGCGTGTGGAGACCGAGGTCTCGGACGTGCTGCAAAACGCGCTTACGGTGCCGGGTGTTTCAAAGATCACCGCCACCTCGGCTGAAAACTACAGCCTGCTGCTGATGCAGTTCGTGGATGACACGGATATGGACAGCGCACTGGTGCAGGTGTCCAACAAGCTGGATCAGGCCAAGAGCGACCTGCCGGAGACGGTGCTGACTCCCTCTGTGATACAGTACAGCATGAACATGAACGCCTTTATGACCGTGGCTGTCAGCCGCGAGGGCAGTTCGGTGTACGACCTTTCTGATTTTATCAAGAACACCATGACTCCCTACGTCCAGCGCAAGGGCGGCGTGTCCAGCGTATCCTCCAGCGGCCTTGTGGAGCAGCTGGTGCAGGTGCAGCTGAATCAGGAAAAGGTGGACGCCATCAACGAAAAGCTGATGGAGCTTATCGACACTCAGCTGGAAGTGGCGCACACACAGTTGGAGGAGGCCGAGGCCAAGATCAAGGCCGGCCGCGCAGAATACGATAAGCAGTTCAAAAACTTCGGCAATACCGTGTCCAACACGGTCATGGGCTCCCTGAGCTCTGAGGTCGGAAGCGCCGTAGAAGTGGTGCGCAAGCAGGCCGAGGCACTGCTGCAAAGCGTCAACAACCTGATCGCCGTGGTCAAGGAGCCCGAGGTGCAGCAGGCCCTCATTGAGGTGCAGGCCGGTTTGCAGCGGGTGCTGGACAAGTTCAACAGCACCGGTATGCGGGATATCGACTCCCTGATCGAGATCGTGTCCGAGCTGCGGGATATCACCGATAAGCTCTCCTCTGCGTTGCAGACCCTGCAGAACCGCATCAACACCGAGACCGGTACGCAGGGCGAGGGCGCTGCGGATCTGGCAGACGAGCTGCAATTGCAGGACAGCCTGAACGTCATCTATAAGACGCTGGAAGATACCATCAAGGCCATGGACAACGTGCCCGGCATGATGAGCGAGTTCTCCAAAGCGCTGGGCAACTTTACCCAGCAGCAGATGGTCGCCTATATGCAGTTTACCGAAGCCCGCGAGCAGCTGAATGAGTACGAAAAGCAGCTCAGCGAGGCCAAGACCCAGTACGAGGCCGCCAAGGAAAAGGCGCTTGCCAGCGCCGATGTGACCAAGCAGCTGGATATCAAGACCCTTGCCACCCTCATCTACGCCCAGAACTTCTCCATGCCCGCCGGTTACGTCAAGGACGAAAGCGGCGAGTCGTGGCTGCTGAAGGTGGGCGAGGAATACGACAGCGTGGACGATATCCGCGGTGCACTGCTGCTCCATGTGGAGGGCTACGGCGACGTGCGCCTTTCCGATGTGGCAGACGTGGAAATCATTGACAACGCCGCCGACAGCTACACCCGCCTGAACGGCGAGCAGGCTTCGGTGCTGAAAATTTACAAGGACGACAGTTCCAGCGCAGGTGACGTATCTGCCAACTGTCTGGACGCTTTCAAGGAGCTGGAAGCCCAGTACGAGGGTCTGCACGTTGTGGTGCTGTCCAATCAGGGCAACTACATCAGCATCCTCATCAAGAGCATCCTCACCAGTATGCTGGTGGGTGCCGCACTGGCCATCGTCGTGCTGGCCATCTTCCTGAAGGACGTCAAGCCCACGCTGGTGGTCGGCGTCAGTATCCCCCTGTCGGTGCTGTTTGCCGTGGTGCTGATGTACTTCACGGGTCTTGACCTGAACGTCATGACGCTGGCAGGCCTGTCGCTGGGCATCGGTATGCTGGTGGATAACTCTGTTGTTGTCATCGAGAACATCTACCGTCTGCGCGGCCGCGGCGTGCCCGCCGCCCGCGCTGCGGTGCAGGGTGCGCGTCAGGTGGGTATGTCGGTCGTGGCCTCTACCCTTACCTCGGTGTGCGTGTTCCTGCCGGCAGTGTTCTCTGCCAGCCTCATCCGCAACCTGATGGGTCCCATGTCCCTGTGCATCGGCTACTGCCTGATGGCTTCTCTCATCGTGGCACTGACTGTGGTGCCTGCTGCCTCGGCTACCGTGCTGAAGAATGCCCAGCCCAAAAAGCTGGCATGGTTCGATAAGATCCAGAACGCCTACGGCCGCAGTCTGGAAAAGGCTTTGCAGAAGCGCTTTGTGCCGCTGGCAGCCGCCGTGCTGCTGCTGGTGTTCTGCTGCTGGCGGGTGGTCTCCATGGGCATCGTGCTGCTGCCCACCAGCACCAGCAACGAGGCCATGATCACCCTTTCCACCACCGACACCCTCTCGAAGGAGGAGTCCTACGATGTGGCCGGTAAGGTGGTGCAGGCTGTGATGGCCGTGGACGGCGTGGAGGAGGTAGGCATTACCCCCGACAACACTGTGGCGGGCATGGATGTTTCCAACCTCGGCCTGCCCTCCACCATCACCGACCTGCTGAACGCCGCCAACGGCTACGGCAAGTATAAGATTAACGTCAAGCTCAACGAGGAGCTTTCCTCTTCCAAGATCGACGCCGCCTGCAAGGCCATGGAGGAAGCCGTGGCCGGCGTTGCGGACTGCACCGCCACCGTCCAGCAGTACGGCATGACGGATGACCTGACCAGTCAGCTGTCCACCGGTCTGACCATCAAGATCTACGGCACTGACGCCGAGACCCTGACCGCCCTGTCCGAGAAGGTGGTAGACATCGTGAACAGCACCGATGGCTTCCAGAACGCCACCAACGGTCTGGGCGCGGGCGATTCCACCATCATCCTGCAGGTGGACCGCGACAAGGTGCGCGCCAACGGCCTGACCGTTGCGCAGGTGTACCAGCAGATCGCGGCAAAGCTGACCACCACCACCACGGCACAGACCCCTGTTACCGTGGACGGCACCACCATGGATGTGCAGATCAGCAACAATCTGGACCCGCTGACCAAGGAAAACATGATGGACATGACCTTTGAGACCACCGTCATGTCCGCAGACGGCACCACCGCTACCGGCACCTGCAAGCTGTCGGATATCGCCAGCTGGACCACCGGCACCGCACCGGACTCCATCACCAGCGAGAACCGGAACCAGTTCGTCACCGTCACTGCCGAGACCGCCCCGGGCTACAACACCACGGTGCAGGCCCGTGCCGTGAAAAAGGCGCTGGATGCCTTTGCCCTCACCGACGAAATGCCGGAGGGCTGCTCCTTCTCCATGGGCGGCGAGAGCGACAGCGTCAACTATATGACCAACGAGATGATCCAGTGGATGGCACTGGCCCTGCCCTTTGTCTACCTTGTCATGGTGGCACAGTTCCAGAGCCTGCTGTCCCCCTTCATCGTGCTGTTCACCGTGCCGCTGGCCTTTACCGGCGGTCTGCTGGGTCTGCTGCTCACCGGCCAGCAGCTGACCATGATCTCCATGATGGGCTTCATCGTGCTGATGGGTACGGTCGTCAACAACGGCATCGTGTTCGTGGACTACGCCAACCAGCTGCGCATGGGCGGCATGGAGCGCCGCGCCGCACTGGTGGCGACCGGCAAGACCCGTATGCGTCCCATTCTGATGACCACCCTGACCACCGTGCTGGCCATGCTGCAAATGGTGTTCAGCAACGATATGGCAAGCCAGCTGATGAGCGGCATGGCCATCGTCATCATCTGCGGCCTGAGCTACGCCACCCTGATGACCCTGTATATCGTGCCTATCCTGTACGATATCCTGTTCAAGAAACCGCCGCTCAACGTGGACATCGGCAGCGACAAGGACCTGGACGACATCCCGGACGATGCCGCCGAGTTCATTGCCGCCCAGTCCTCTGCGGCACAGCCTCAGCCGGAAGCATAAGGCTTACAGCCTGTATCACCAAAGCGCCCCGCATTTCCATCGGAAGTGCGGGGCGCTTTTTGGTATTGTAGGCACTTTCGATGATTCTAACAAAAAATCGCCGCAAAAATTGGATGGTAATTCTAAAAGGATTCCAACACAAAACTGTAAAACTGTGATATAATCATAAATACAGACAAGATGCAAAAGGGGGCAGTCTGCCCCTTTTGCATTTCCGAAAAAAGCTTTAGGAGGCGAGGCCCAATGGCACAGATCCGTTCCAAGCCCTTCGGTGTGACCAAAGAGGGCGCTAATGTTACCGAGTATATCCTCTCGAACCCCGGCGGTATGTCCGTCAGTGTGCTGGATTACGGCTGCGTGATCAAAAATATCATCGTCCCGGCCAAGAACGGCCCGGTGGATGTGGTGCTGGGTCACGACACCATGGCAGATTACGAAAACGACTTCACCTCGTCCGGCAGCACCTGCTGCGGTGCTTTTGTGGGGCGCTACGCCAACCGCATCGAGAACGCCGTCTTTACCTTGGGCGGCAAGACCTATCAGCTGGAAAAAAATTGCGGCGAGCACCATCTGCACGGCTGTTTTTCCCGGAAAATCTATGAGGTGAAGTACTTCGGCGACACCCTGCTGATGGAGGCTGTAAGCCCTGACGGCGAGGACGGCTTTCCCGGCACCCTGAAGATCGCGGTGCGCTATACCCTTACCGATGACAACACCTTCCGCATGGACTACCGTGTGTCCTCGGACGCTGACACGATCGTAAACCTGACCAACCACAGCTACTTCAATCTGGACGGCGGCGGTGATGTGCTGAACCAGAAGCTGCGCATCTACGCCTCCCGCTATCTGGAGGGCAACAATACCACCTGCCCCACCGGCAACATCCTGCCCGTGGTGAACACCCCCATGGATTTTACTGCCGGTAAGACCATCGGCAAGGAGATCGACACCGGCTTCTCCCAGACCACCATGGTGGGCGGCGGCTACGACCACTGCTATGTCATCGACCGCGCACGCGGCTCCAGCCAGAGCATCTGCGCATGGGCGACCAGTGATAAGACCGGCATCAGCATGAAGCTGTACACCACCCAGCCGGGCATCCAGCTGTACACCGGCAACTTTTTGCAGGACTGCCCCGCCCCGGGCAAGGGCGGCGAGCCTATGCGGAAATACGGCGGCTTTGCGCTGGAGACCCAGCACTATCCGTGCAGCCCCTCTCACCCGGAGTTCCCCTCCACGGTGCTGCGGGCAGGCAAGGTGTTCCGCGCCACCACCACCCTGCGGTTCTTCACCGGCAAGCAGTGCGGAAAGCTTTAAAAATGATACACCATGCAAAAACGTCTGCTTCGGCAGGCGTTTTTTGCGTGGCAGGAGGCTGCGCCTGAGGGAGTTTCCCTCTCCATTTCTATGTTTTGCACAAACGGCGCATTCTCTCCATGTGAAAAGTGCGAAAAATCTCTGTCAATCAAAAGTGCGTTGCGCGAAGATGCAACAAAAATATATCTGAATAAAGAAAGCGCCCCTTGCAGTCGGCGGCAAAAAGCGGTATGCTTTAAGCAGACCGGGCAGCGCCCGGCGCAAAGAGAAAAAGCAAGAAATACTATGTGAGAGAGGTACTCGGCTATGGCAATTTTGGTTTCCGGCGGTGCCGGCTACATCGGCAGCCACACCTGCATCGAACTGTTGAACGCTGGCTACGATATCGTGGTGGCAGATAACTATTATAACGCTTCTCCTGTGGTTCTGGACCGGGTCAAGCAGATCACCGGCAAGGATTTCCGCTTCTACAAGGCAGACATGACCCGCCGCGAGGACGTGGAGAAGATCTTCTCCGAGTGCCCGGACATCACCGCCGTCATCCAGTTTGCAGCCTACAAGGCTGTGGGCGAGAGCGTGTCCAAGCCCATCGAGTACTACTACAATAACCTCAACTGCACGCTGGTCATTCTGGACGTGATGCGCCATCATGATTGCCATAACTTCGTGTTCAGCTCCTCCGCTACCGTCTACGGCGACCCCGCCAGTGTGCCCATCACCGAGGACTTCCCTGTGGGTGCTACCACCAACCCCTACGGCACCACCAAGGCCTTCACCGAGCGCATTCTGCAGGACGTCTGCAAGGCTGACCCCAGCCTGAATGTGGCGCTGCTGCGCTACTTCAACCCCATCGGCGCCCACAAGAGCGGCCTGATCGGCGAGGACCCCAACGGCATCCCCAACAACCTGATGCCCTACATTGCCAAGGTGGCTGTGGGCAAGCTGGAAAAGGTGCACGTCTTTGGCAACGACTACCCCACCCCGGACGGCACCGGTGTGCGTGACTACATCCACGTTGTGGATCTGGCCCGGGGCCATGTGTGCGCCATCCGCAAGCTGGAGACCGGCTGCGGCCTCTTCATCTGCAATCTGGGCACCGGCAAGGGTTACAGCGTGCTGGATGTCATCCACGCCTTCTCCAAGGCCTGCGGCAAGGAGATCCCCTACGTCATCGACCCGCGCCGCCCCGGTGATATCGCCGAGTGCTACGCCGACCCCACCAAGGCCAAGAACGAGCTGGGCTGGGTGGCCGAGTACGGCATCGAGGAGATGTGCGCCGACAGCTGGAACTGGCAGAAGAATAACCCCGATGGCTACCACACCGTGAAGTAACTTATAAAACCAAAGCACCGCATATTCTCGCCTGAGAGGATGCGGTGCTTTTTTATGTCTATATTCTCTATTGACATCCGCTGTCAGTTAGCCTATACTACATTTGTTAACACAGACTAACACGTAAGAACAGTACATATAAAAGAAGGCAACGGATATGACGTTAAAAGAGTTACAGATCGGCAAAAGCGCCATAGTGGATGCTGTGGGCGGTGCGGGCGCACTGCGGCAGCATTTTCTGGATATGGGTCTGATCCCCGGGGCAGAGGTCACGCTGGTAAAGCTGGCACCCATGGGCGACCCTATGGAGCTGCGCATCCACGGCTATGAGCTGACCCTGCGTCTGGATGACGCGGCACAGATCACCGTGACCCCCACCGAAAAGACCCCGGCGGTGCACGCCCCGGTGGATGGGAAGATGGTGGAGCACCCGGGCCTTGGCGAGGGCGGCCGGTATCACATCAAAAAAGGGGAGCACCCCCTGCCGGAAAACCAGACACTGACCTTTGCGCTGGCCGGCAACCAGAACTGCGGCAAGACCACCCTGTTCAACCAATTAACGGGATCCAACCAGCACGTCGGAAACTTCCCCGGCGTGACCGTAGACCGGAAGGACGGTGAAATCCGCGGCCAGAAAAACACGCTGGTCACCGATCTTCCCGGCATTTATTCGATGTCGCCGTATTCAAGCGAAGAGATCGTCACCCGGAATTTCGTTCTGAACGAGCATCCGCGCGGCATCATCAATATTGTAGATGCGACAAATATCGAACGAAACCTGTATCTGACGATGCAGCTGATGGAACTCGACGTTCCGATGGTACTGGCCCTCAACATGATGGATGAGGTACGCGAAAACGGCGGTTCTGTGCTCGTGAACCAGATGGAAGAGAGACTTGGCATCCCGGTTATCCCGATTTCCGCTGCAAAAAACGAGGGAATCGATGAACTGGTTGCCCATGCTGTCCATGTGGCCAAATACCAGGAAAAACCGGGCAGAAAGGACTTCTGTGAGGCGAATGACCACGGCGGTGCCGTCCACCGTGCGTTGCATGCGATCATGCATCTGATCGAGGATCACGCCGCAAGGGCGGATATTCCGGTGCGGTTTGCGGCGAGCAAGCTGGCAGAGGGCCCTCGATGAAAACGAGAAAGAGATGCTCGAGCATATCGTCTGTCAGATGGAGACGGAGCGTGGCCTGGACCGCGCGGCGGCGATTGCGGATATGCGTTTTAATTTTATTGAAAAAGTCTGCCGTGAGACCGTGGTAAAACCAAAAGAGAGCCGCGAGCATGTGCGGAGCACAAAAATTGACCGTGTGCTGACCGGAAAATATACGGCTCTGCCATGTTTTGCCGGGATTATGGCGGCTGTCTTTTT
>ENA-OVGB01002664-OVGB01002664.1-human-gut-metagenome-genome-assembly--contig:-NODE-2664-length-12158-cov-2.734281_pt1 | contig 12158 bp, 10 predicted proteins | sample MGYA00237767_ERZ505413 | MGnify/ENA primary metagenome ERZ505413 (study PRJEB26158, sample SAMN06016410) | human gut metagenome | biome: human gut; feature: ankylosing spondylitis patient; material...
CACACACATCAAGCCGATCGGACCCGGGCCGTAGACCACAACTGTCTCGCCGGGCTTGACGTTTGCTTCCTGAACTACAACGCGATACGAGTTTGCAGCCGGTTCGAGCACCGTAGCCGCCGCAAAGTCAACGGTGTCCGGAATATGGAAGACACTGTTGGGATTAAGCCGCAGAATGTTTCCCGGCACACGAACATAGCTTGTGAAGCCGCCATCCTCGCCGAGGCCCAGGATGGAACGGTGCTTGCAGTTTACAAAATGGCCTCTTGCGCAGGCCGGGCATTTGCCGCAGGCGCCGGCGGTGTTGTCCGTTACAACGCGATCGCCGACCTTCCACTGCGGATCAACCTTGTCGCCGACTTCACTGATCACACCGGCAAACTCATGGCCCGCAATGAATTCCGAGTGAACGCTGGGCGGGGCCTGGAAGTTCCCTGTGAAAAAATGCAGATCACCGCCGCAGATGCCGACTGCCTCGACTTTGATGATCATATCTTCCGGCCCGCAAACCGGTTTGTTTTTTTCCTTGAAAACAAGCTTGTTGTGCTCTGTTTCATATACCAATGCTTTCATACGCTTGCTCCTTCCATAATCTCACCGGCGTTCTCCAAAGTACGCAGGTGCCTGCTTTAAGGTCAGCGGCTGTGTTCCGAACACGTCCATATGCGTTTTTACAACGTCTTTGACAGCTTCCTGCGCGATGGCATAAAGCTCCGGGAAGCCAACACGGCGGCCCTCGCACGGCTCCGCGGCGCGCAGCATCCGCTCAGATGCCGTCTGGATCATCTGCGTGCAGATGTTGATCTTGTTGATGCCGTTGCTGACCGCGTTCCGGAAGCCATCTTCCGGCACGCCGGAACCGCCGTGCATGACGAGCGGGATATCTACCATTTTGCGAATGATTGCAAGACGCTGATAGTCCAGCTTCGGTACACCGCGGTATTTCCCGTGTACGGTACCGAATGCGATTGCCATCGCGTCAATGCCCGTTTGCTCCGCAAACTGCTGCGCAAGCGCAGGCTCGGAATACGCACTCTCGTCCACCTCCGATCCATTCGGGTCGCTCTCGGCCTCCAGCCCGCCGACGTGACCGATCTCAGCCTCCACGCTGACGCCGCAGGCGTGTGCTGCGCGGACGATCTGCTTCGTCTGACGGACATTTTCCTCGAAGGGGAGCATCGAGCCATCAAACATCACCGAGCTGAAGCCGTAATGGATTGCGCGGATGCAATGCTCATAGCTTGCGCCGTGATCCAGCATCAGGCAAATTGGAACGGTTGTACGGTCGATCATATTGCGAATGTTTTTAAAATAAACGTCATGGTCGCTTCTCAGATCAAACATGGCATCGATCTGCATCAGGATCAGCGGCTTCCCGGCTTCTTCTGCCGCAGACAAAATGGCCTCGGTCATCAGGGGGTTCATGGTATCAAATGCGCCGACGGCGTATTTTTTTTCGATAGATTCACTTAGAATCTCTTTCAGTGTTACAAGTCCCATTGTACATCCTCCTTGCGTTTATTTCTCAATGCCAAAAATCAGTGCGCCGTGAGTCTGGAACGCAGGCAGATCAAATACCGTTTTATCCATGACGCTAACGGGCTTCTCACCCTTGAGATACTGCGTAATATACTTCACGATTTCCTTGGAATGCGCATTATCACGCTGCCGGCTGATTCCCGCCTGATGCGGCGTAAGGATCACCTTCGACGGATCAAGTTTGAACCAGCGGCTGTCTGCGCCGAGCGGCTCTTTCTCAAAGACGTCAAGTGCCGCACCGGCAAGTCTGCCTCCCGCAAGCGCTTCATAGAGCGCATCATAATCCACAAGCGCTGCTCTTGCCGTGTTGATAAAGCGGGCTGTCGGCTTCATCATGGCGATCTCTCGCTTTCCGATCATCCCGATCGTGTCCTTGCAGACGCGTGCCATGATGACAAAGTAATCGGATTCCTGCATCACTTCGTCCAGCGATTTGAGCGTAATGCCCTTGGATTCCACCAGCTCCCTGTTCGCGTACGGGTCATATCCGATTACGTTCATGCCAAACGCGACGCCGCGCTCGGCAATGTTCATGCCGTTGCGCCCGAGCCCGACCACGCCGAGTGTCGCGCCGTAAAGCTCATCCACGCCGCCGTCGACGATCTTCATAAGCTTCTGCATCTTCTCCGGATTTGACGGATCCCAGTATCCTTCGCGAACCATCTGTACCTCGGTCGGGAACTGCCGTGCCAAGGCGAGCATGAGCGTGAAGGTATGCTCCCCAACAGGATTGATGCAGCGCCCACAACTGTGGACGACCGGGATTCCTGCCTCCGTGCAGGCATTGACGTCGATGTTTTCTTCCGGGCCGTCCCGCTCGCTTGCGACCAGCTTCAGCTTTGGCGCGTGCTTGATCAGCTCTTTCGTTAAAAACTCGTAGCCGAGAATTAAAATATCCACATCTTTCAGCTCCTCAGCGAGCTGCATCTCGGTCAAATACTTGCGTTCCTTTGGATTTCCGCCATATTTGACCTCCATATGTGATTCCAGAATCTTCTGATATTCCGGCGTGATCACTGCTGTACAAAATGCTTTCATAATATTCTCCTTTCCTCTATGGAAACCCATAGGCACAATTCGTAAAGTATGGTATACTAGGTTTAATTCTGAAGGAGGCCGGCCATGAAGTATTACAACCTGATGAGCATTACCATTTCGCAGCTCGTGATTTTCCAAGCGGCTGCAACGCTCAACAGCTTTACAAAAGCGGCGCAAAAGCTGTCTATCACCCAGTCAAGCGTCAGCAAAAGCATTTCATCGATCGAAACGCAGCTGGACGTTGTGCTTTTTGAGCGATTGAAAGGACACAAATTGCAATTAACGGAGGCCGGGAGCTTTCTTTATAACTATTGCTCGAAGCTCATCCCGGATCTCTATCAGACGTTTAACGCCTTACAGATCATTTCCAACTGCGGCAACTGCAACCTCCGCATCGGCGCAAATAAGAACGCCCGCAACGACGATTATCTGCTGCCGATCATCAAGCGTTTCGCACGCCAGAACGAGTTGCAGCCCCAGAATATTGATCTGCATGTACGCCTGACCTATTGCGCAGAAATGGTTCATGCCGTTCGTGACAACAAGATGGACCTAGCGTTCATCTGCAGCCGTGAAATTCACGACAACTGCATGGATGGCCTGCAATACCAAGAGCTCATCCAAACGCCGATGGTTGCCTTTATCAATTCCTCCAACCCGCTGTTCTGCCGCGATTCCTTGCAGTTTAAAGATCTTCTTGAGGAACCGCTGATCCTGATGCAGGAAGGGCAGAAGTACAGCACGCAAACGCAGTCGCTTGTCAACTTGATGATGCAGTATGGGAAGCTGCCGAACGTCGGCATCTATGTCAATCACACAGAATCCATCGGCTTCAACCTGCTGCTCGGGAAGGGGATATTTATTGCGGACGAGTTTTTTGCGCTTCCTTACAATCCGGAGGTTAAGGCGTTCTATCTGCGTGATATTGAGCCCAGCGGCCTGTCACTGCTGTACTCCAGGGTAATGAACCGCCCCATTTATGACCGTTTCATCGACTGCGCAAAGGATTTCTTTCAGAATTATTATCACTGCCCGTATCATGTTTTCGGTTAGCGTGGCTGCGGGCAGCACGGTGCCGCCGCCAATTTAGGCCTTCGCGGTTGGCTGATTCTTTAACTTTTTCGGGCTGAGCTTGATATAGCCCTCGCCGCTGCGCATGGTGACAAACAGAATCAGCATCATCGTGATGCCGCGGATCGATTCACTCCAAACCGTAGCGGTCAATCCGACAATAATCAGCCCGTTTTTCAGAATGCAGAGCGTCAGTGTGCCGATGATCATCTTGAGAATGTTGGTCGACATACCGCCGGTAACCAAAATGCCGCCCAGGAACATGGCCATCATAACGTCCATGTGGTAATTATCTCCGAATGCGTTGGTTACACCGCCAAGCTTCGACATCATAAACAGCCCCGCCACGCCAGCCATTGCGCCGGAAAGCGTAAACGCGAGCAGACGGATTTTCTGCACCGGGATGCCAATATTCAGCGCCATATTTTCGTTTTCGCCGATGGCTTTGCAGTATTCGCCGAACATGGTATACTCCAGCAGATAGTATGCCAGCGCCACCAGGATCAACAGTACCGGAATCTGGATGTAGGGTTCATACAGCATATGGAATACGCCGCCGCGGAGATTGCTGTAGAGTCCCGTGATTGTTTGCAGATAGGTAAACAATCCGCGCAGAATCATCAGCATGGAAATGGTAGTCAGGAACGAACTGATATGCAGCTTTGTAATGGTCAAACCGTTCAGGAAGCCAATGGCCGTTGCAATCAGGATGATTAAGACAATGGACGGGGCCTCCACGCCAAGCGCCTGTGCCAAAACGCCGCCGGCGAGGCAGGAGATGGCCATGGAGCCGGAGTTTGACAGCTCAACGCCGCCAAGCGCTGCCGTGAAGATCGTCCCAAGGCCACCGATAATAATCACGACGGACTGATCGATGATATTTTTAAAATTCTTGACCGTGATAAATTTTCCGTTGGAGGCAATAGAAAACAGCAGGCATATCCCAATCAGAAACAAAATTGGTACCAGAACATTCTTTTTTATTCGGATCGGTTTTTTCATCAGACCATCACCTCAATCACTTTCTGCTCCGTAAAGTCCGCTCCGCGGTCCATCCGGGAAACGACCTTGCCGTTTTTCATTACCAGGATGCGATCCGACATGCCAAGTACCTCGGTCAGCTCATCGGAAATGAGCACAATGCCCAGGCCGCGTTTTCTGGCCGTCTCCATTAACTGATAAATATACGCCTTTACGCCAACGTCGACGCCGCGCGTGGGGCAGTCCAGAATCAGGACATCCAGATCCTTATCCATCCAACGGCCAAGATTGATTTTCTGCTTGTTGCCGCCGGAAAGATGCCCGATTTGCTGGTCGATGTCGCTGCATTTCACCTGATAATGCCGGACAAGCTCGTTTGTAATTCGATCCAGCTTTTTCGAGCTGATGCAGCCAAACTTGCCGGACAGTTCCGCCAGACTGGTCAGCGACAAATTGTCACGGATACTGGCTTTCAGCATGAGGCAGTCGTGATCACGGTCTTTCGGAAGATATCCCATCCTGCTTTTCAGCGCCTGTTCTGCGCTCCTGATGTGGATACCGGAGCGTACAAGCTCGATGTCGCCGTCTTTGCCTTCGCTCAAGACACCGTAAAGCGCTTTGCCGATGCTGTGGATGCCGGAGTCGCTCAGGCCGCAAAAGCCCAGGATTTCTCCGGCATGGACCTCAAAACTGAGCGGAGAGAAGTGTCCTTCGACACCGAGATTTGTCACCCGCAAAAGCACGGCTTCTGCGTAATCCGGTTTTTGCTCCGTGCGGTAATATCCGCCGGTCATTGTGCGTCCGACCATCTTCTGCTTGATCTCGTCTGCCGTGGTCTGTGCGCTGATGTTCTCGCCGACGACGCTGCCATCCCGCAACGTAATAATTCGATCGGTGACCGAAATCATCTCGTCTACATCATGTGTAATGATGAATACGATGCGTCCTTCTTCACGGAAACGCCGAATTACCCGGAAAAGGATTTCGCGGTTATTTTGCGACAGCGACTGCGTGATTTCGTCGAGGATCAAGATCTTGGGGTCGATCGACAGCGCGCGTACTAGCTCGACCATTTTCTTGCTTTCAACATCCATCGTGCTGATCATCTGCTGCGCGTTCAGACGCGGCACGTCCCAACGGTCGCAGATCTCATTCAGCGCGGCAGAGAGCGCGCGTTCTCTGACGATTCCGCATTTTGTAAATTGCTTGATTCTTCCAAGGAACACATTGTGTCCAACATTCAGGCAGCTCACCGTACCCAGTTCCTGCACGACCATGGCAATGCCGCGGGAGTTGGCCTCCAGCGCGCTCCGCGGCGCGTACTCTGCCCCATCGAGCAGGATGCGCCCCTCATCGCTCTGATAAATACCAGCAATTTGGGAAAGCAGCGTCGATTTTCCGGAGCCGTTTTCTCCTGCAAGGCCAACGACCTCTCCGGCATAGACATCCATACAAATATGTTGGTTCGCAATTGTGGATCCGAAATGCTTGGACAGATTGTCAATCTTTAACACAGGATTTGTCATTTCACGATCCCCTTCGTTTTGATATTCGCAACTGCGGCAAAGCTAAGTACAATGATGCCCAACGCCACATTTTGCAGCGTTCCGGACGGAATCCCCAAGAACGTCAAAAGATTAAAGATTACATAAATCAAAAATGTACAGAACGGCACGGCTGTAATAATGTTGATCCGTTTATCCATCTGCGAAATGATCTGGGCAAAAATCACAGAGGCCAGCGGCTGAAACATGGAGTTCAGGCTGGTCAGGCCGGTCTGCGCGGAAACCTGGCTGGCAACGCTGATATTGACCGCCGAAGCAAAGCCGACCAACACACCGCACACCAGGCCCACACGCCGAATGCAGCGTGAAAAACGAATCCCCATCGCTTTCGCGACAGCCGGCTCGTTGCCGATCGCTCGGATATTCAACCCGATTTGGGTTTTGTTGTAAATCAGATACGCAATGGCAAATCCCGCGAGAAGAAGGATGTAAATATACGGGGTAGTCGCCCAGCCGCGATACTCAACTTTCAACTGCACAACGCGCGTTCCCATTTTAATCATCGCGCCGGAATAGGCCGCCGCAATTGCTTCGTAAATCATGCACATACCAAGTCCGCCGATCCAGGACGGGATCCCGCTGTTGGCATGAACCAGAAAGTTTACAAACATACAGAGCATGGACACTACGCACGCGCCAATCAGCACACCCAAAAGTCCCAAACGGTTTCCCAGTTCGCCGCCGGCAAAGGAACCCAGAATGACAATTGAAAAAATCGACAGATCCATATAGTCGGCCGCAAACACAAAGCAAAATGCCCATGAGACAAAGATCGTGCTTGCGGCATGGATCAGGATAGAGGACAGATTTGCCGCATTCAGGATTCTTCTGTCACAAATCAGATCCATAATAAACAGCAGCGCCAGAAACAATGCCGGCCATAGCAGGATGCTGTATTTCTGATATTTTCCTGTTTTCTTCAAAGGTATCTCTCCCTATTTTTGAATAAAGGGCCTTTTCTGTGGCAGTATTCCGCCTAAGAAAAGGCCCTTTCCTGTTCGGAGCTTTATTTCGCGCTGCTCAGGCCGTAGTTGTCAATGAAGCTCTGGAACGTTTCATAGCTCACGTCCGAGTTATAACGGTAGAGCAGTTCTTTGTAATCATCCACCGAGAAGATGTGATTTTGGATCCAGTTCGCATCGAACGTATCCGCATCCTCGGATGTAATGATGAAGTTCAGGCAGCTGTCAAAAATCGGTGCTTTCCCGTCGGCATCAAGGATCGGATGGCCGTCGAGCGCATTGATCAGCAGGCAGGCGGAGAGCGTTGTGCAGATGACGGCGCCGCCGTCGGCAACAACCTTGCCATCTTTCACAGCCGAAATAATGCTGTTGTCGCAGTCCGTGCAGTAAACCATCACATCGTCACGGCCGGCGTTCTGCAATGCGGTCAGCGCGAACTGGCCGTGGTCGGCGGTCGCACCATACCAGGTGTCTACATCCGGATTCGCGGTCAGAAGGTCGCTTGCGCTTGTCGCCGCATCAGACATATTTGCAACGCGGGAGATCGCAACCACCGTGCCGCCCGCTTCTTCGAAGCCCGCCTTGAAACCATTGGTTCTGCCGTCGTGGCAGGAGTCGCCTTCACCGCCGGCCAAAATCAAAGCGTTTCTTCCGCCGTTTTGATAGGCATACTGGCCCATCTGATAGCCAACCTCATAGGGGTTCGAACCGACTGCGCCGGCGAAGCTGCTGCTGGACTGGACGATCTCTGCGTATTCGTTGAGCGGGAGCTGGTCCGGCATTACAAACGGCGTGCCATTTTTGTCGCACGCATCCGCGACCTTCTGCGTAATGGTCGGGAAGCAGCCATAATAGAACAGGCCGTCAATGCCGGAAACGAGCAGGCTTTCAATGTCACTGTGCATCTTATCGACACTGAAATCAGAGGATGTATGCGTAAATTTGTTGTCAAGGCCCTCAACCAGATATTGGGCTTCCAACATATAGTAGTCAATGGCCCAAACGCCTTCGCCGAGTTCTGCGTATGCGAGGCTGTAATCCTTTGCCTGCTGTGTTTCGGAAGCTGCTGCATCTGATGATTCCGCATTGGAAACATCTGTGCTGTCAGCCTGCGCAGTCGAGTCTTTTGCGCAAGCAGTAAGACACGAAAGCAGCATCAATATCGCCAGAATCAGTGCAAGATTTTTCTTTTTCATAGTATCCTCCCATTTTATTTTTTCCCGTTTTATCGGCTGAGTTCATCATATCACCAGATTCGGACGGCGTAAAGCGAATAGAATCGATGAGGATAATTCCCAAACGGAATGATATCTTCTGTGTGAGTTTGGAAATCGGCTGCATAAAAATGTGCGGTGGCCGGACTTGATTTCGTGCGCCAAGTCATATAAAACAGGCAAAAGAACAGAAACCAGCGGGCGGAGACGCTTTCCGCAATTATGGCCTTCGATTCCGTTCTGATCGACGGCGTATTATACAAGAGATCTGATGGACGCCCGGATCCTGATCGAACGGGAATGCACGCGCCTGACCTGTAAGACTGCCGCAAGAAAATGATCCGCAATTTGATTCAGGAGCACTATAAAAATCAGGAGGAGCGTCCAGCGGGCAGCTTCCTTTTCTTTATACAATAAGGCTCGTATCCGCCAAACGCTGATACGAGCCTTATTATTATGCGAGTGTTTACAGCTTCCAGCCTTCTGCTTGACGTAATCGTCAAACCTGACCACGCATAGCCGGATATGTCCTCGGCTTGATCTACTGTCTGACCTGCAGCGGAAGTAAGGCAGAACTGCTCATGTATCTGAGCTATGTCGTCTGCGGCGGCATGATCGCGCTGTCCTCATTTGTCTTTCATGTAAAAAGCAGCGGTCATGCAGCCGGTGTCACTGCTCCGGTTATGATTCAGACGCTGTTGGTAAGTCGACTCTATCTATTGGGGTTTCTGCTGATGATCCCCGTCAGCATCAGCTCGATCAGCCTTGGTCGTCATACACCGAAGAAATTGCTGTTAGGAAGCTGTTACGGCATTGCTACAACCCGGATTCTTTGGCTATGCATGGGGAGATAGGCGTATGAAGGTCTATATCGGCATTCTTGCCGTCAGCACTGTGCTGACAATGGGGACATTTTTCTATCACAATTTCCTGCACAGATTGTATGACGTCTTGCTGGTGCTTCCTATTTGGCTTGGATGGTTTCTGGCAGCAACGGCACTCTATTTTCTGTTGCTGTACCTGATCTCTCTGACCGTGGACCCCTCAAAAACTGTCCGGAAGAAAGAGCCGTTTTTTCGTTGGCCGCTGAATCAAACGGTATGGCTGATCCTGCACCTTGGCCGCGTTGAAATCCAAAGCACCGGGCTTGAAAAGCTGGAGGGGCTGCCGCCATTCCTGATAATTGCCAACCACTGCTCCAATTTTGATCCGTTTATTGCTATCGCAGCCTGCCCACAGGCTGATTTAGCCTATATTGCAAAACCGGAGATTTTTGATATTCCCATCACCGGGCGCATTGTCCATCAGTGCTTTTTCCTTCCAATCAGCAGAACAGATAACCGATCAGCTTTGGGAACAATCAAATACGCGGCGAAGCTGCTGCAAAAGGGTATCGTGTCCTTTGGCATTTATCCAGAGGAAACACGCAGCAAATCCGGAGAACTGCTGCCATTTCGCAACGGTGCATTCCAAATTGCAAAGCGTGCCGGTGCGCCCATTGTCATTGCAAAGACTACTGGCACGGAACAGATCGCGCGCCGCTTCGCCCGGAAGCGGACGATCGTGCAGTTCGATGTGCTGGATGTGTTGGATGGCATCACCGTTACCAAGCTACCAACAAACCAGATCGGCGCGTATGCCCGCAGCCTGATGCTGGGAGAAACGCAGACAACCATTCAGAAAGAGGCAAACATATGCTGACCTATCATGTTCTATACAATCCCCGTGCAGGGAGCGGACGCGGCACGCAGGCCGCGCATAAGCTGAAAGCGCTGCTGCCGGACGGCAAGCTGCTGTTCCGCGATATTACGGAGATCGATGATTACGGTGCTTTCTTTCGTTCACTTCAGGACGATGACCGTGTCGTGATCGCCGGAGGCGACGGAACGCTGAACCGTTATACCGCCCCGCTCCAAATCGACTGCAACATCTACTATTTTGCCACTGGCAGCGGCAACGATTTTCTCACCGACATTGGCGGAAAGGCCGGTGACGCGCCGCGTCCCATCAACCAATACCTGCAGGACCTGCCTTCCGTGTATGTGGGCGGGAAGCGCCGCTATTTCCTGAACGGCGTCGGCTACGGCATTGATGGCTACTGCTGTTTGGGGGGCGACCGTCAGCGGGAGGCATCCACAAAGCCGGTGAACTATGCAGCCATTGCGGTGAAGGGTCTGCTGTTTCACTACAAGCCCACCTCGGCGGTCGTTACCGTGGATGGCACGGTGCATACATACAAGCACGTCTGGCTTGCGCCCACTATGCAGGGCCGCTATTACGGCGGCGGCATGATCCCGACGCCACGGCAGGATCGGTCGGCGCGGCCAAGACAGCTTTCCGTCATGGTGTTTCACACTCCAGGCAAGCTGAAGGCGCTGACGGTATTTCCGTCTATTTTCAAGGGAGAGCATATCCGGCACACCCATGTGGTGGAGGTGCTGACAGGGCAGGACATCACGGTAGAGTTTGACCGTCCCGCCCCGCTCCAGATCGACGGCGAGACGATCCCGGATGTGACGGCCTATCGCGCTGTGGCCTGCGCGGAAATGTTGGCAGAAAGGTGAAACAGATGCAAACAATCAGGAAGTCGCTTCGAGGCGAACAGGTACGCTGGCGGATATGGTTCTGGACAGCTTGCGAAGTGTTTGTGCTGTATTCCACGCTTTGCTCCCTTCATTCAGAAATCGTATCAGATGCGCTGGTATGTCTGCTGGTAGGCATCGGTGTAGCGGTTCCGTATATCCTTGAGAGGTTCGGCTACCGTATGTCCGATACGCTGTTTGTGTTCAGCCTGCTGTACCTGCTGGCCTCCATGTCAGGCCGGATCTATAAGCTGTACTATCTTGTGGCGCATTGGGATAAGCTGCTGCATCTATGCGGCGGCGTGGTTTTCGCGCTGCTCGGTTCCTATCTCCCGGTGCTGATCAACAAAAAATATGAGAATGACCGACTGCTGCGCGTCCTGTTTGCGGTGCTGTTTTCCATTTCCGCTTCCGCACTGTGGGAGTTTTATGAATTCGGCATGGATATGCAGCGGGACACGATTATTCAGGCCATTCATTCCTATGATCTGGGCGACGCTGTTGGTGTGATCGGCAGCATAGACCAGATAGACAGCGTGATTGTCAATGGTAAACCGCTGGAGGGATATATCGACATCGGCCTCATCGACACGATGGGAGATATGATGATTGAAACAGCAGGCGCGGTAGCTTATGCCGCCGCTTTTGCGCTGGATAAAGGGCGGCATCCGGCCTTTATCCGCGTTACCGAAGCTTCTGCATCCAAAATGCCGCCTGTTCACGCATATGTCGAGTAACGCACCGGAGAGGCGGCGCTTACGCCTTGCCAAATGCCTGCTTGCCCTGATATGGCTGGCCATCATTATCGTGTGTCTGCTGCACAAGGACGAGTTTACGCTGGAGGGCATCCTGACCTATACGCCGCAGCAGCCGATACTCGCAGCGCTGCTTCTTCTACTGCTGTTCGCCATCAAAAGTCTGAGCATTTTTCTATACAGCGGTCTGCTGTATGCAGCCAGTGGCATCTTATTTCCGTTGCCAGTGGCAATTCTGGTCAATCTCGCTGGCACGGCGATCATGGTCAGCATTCCCTACTACCTGGGGAAAAAGCTGGGGAACCAAGCGGTACGATATATTCTGCACCGTTGGCCCAAGTCCGCTATGCTCCACAACCTGCGCAGCAGCAGCGATTTCTTCTTTGTGCTGATCGTCCGGCTGCTGGGCATTCTGTCCGCCGATGTTGTCAGTGCCTATATGGGTGCAGTG
>ENA-OVGB01002666-OVGB01002666.1-human-gut-metagenome-genome-assembly--contig:-NODE-2666-length-12148-cov-3.617713_pt1 | contig 12148 bp, 10 predicted proteins | sample MGYA00237767_ERZ505413 | MGnify/ENA primary metagenome ERZ505413 (study PRJEB26158, sample SAMN06016410) | human gut metagenome | biome: human gut; feature: ankylosing spondylitis patient; material...
ATCTGAAGATCCTTTACTCTTATTATATCCTCTTTTCGGTTTTCCGTGTGACGTGAATGCGGAACATAAAAGACATCAGAAAATCCGCGCAAAAGCGGATGATACAAATCAAGCGGTTGATGGCGAAATACTCCGAAAACCTTCTCGGGAAGCAGATGCTTCGGAATACCGTAATTATAGTAAAGCGCAGCCTGCGCTCCCCAGCATATATTAAATGTGGAATACACATTTGTTTTTGCCCAATCAAATATTTTGCAGAGCTCGTCCCAATAATCGACCTCTTCGAAGTCCATCATCTCAACGGGCGCTCCGGTAACTATCATACCGTCGAATTTTTCGTCCTTGACATCGTCATAGGTTTTGTAGAATTTGAGCATATGCTCCCTTGACACATTTTTTGAAATATGGCTTTTTACCTGCAGCAAGTCTATTTCAAGCTGAAGCGGAGAATTACTGAGAAGCCTTAAAAGCTGAGTTTCGGTCTCGATTTTTGTAGGCATTAAATTCAGTATTATAATTTTAAGCGGACGAATGTCCTGCTTGACGGCTCTGTCCTCCGTCATAACAAATATATTTTCAAGCTCCAGGCTATGATGCGCCGGAAGCTGATTATCTATTTTTATGGGCATACAGCCACCTCTTTCAAGAAGACGAACCTCGGTCTTTTACCCGTTTAAGTTCTGACAAAGTATTATAACATAACACACCACCGTTTGCAATGCCGATACACATAAAAATACCCCGACCGCAGTCGGGGTATTTTAAACTTATTTATTACCGTTTATATCAGCAAACGGGTTTTGTGTTTTCCTCTTCCTCGTCATCCTTACGTTTTTTACGAAGAATTATGAAGAATATAAGTGACAATCCACAAAGGAAAACAGCAGCTGCGGCGAGCGGATTTTCACGGATAAGTTCACCGGTTTTGGATATTACCGGGTTATTCATTATCGGGTTGCCGCTGTCGCTCGGTTTGGTTACCGGAACTTCGCTTGTCGGCTCCTCTACGGGTGTGCCGGGAACAATAGTAATAGTACCGTCGTCGTTAACGACAAAGTCGAGCCATAAGGTATTGGTGCCCTTCGGAACAACTGCAATCTGCGAACCGTCATCAAGTTTAATAACGGTTGTTTCTGTTGCCGTATCACTTACGCTTACCGAGAAAGTAGTCTTGCCGGCTACTTCACCGTTTTCGTCGGTGATTGTTACAACATGGAAACCGTCTTTAATAACGTCAACGCTGTATGCACCGTCTTTTCCTGCCTCAGCCTTGATTTCGCCGAGGTCAATGTCGAGCTTAGCGCCCGGGAAAAGGTTTTTACCGCGATACACATTACCCTTCATGCCCATACGAACACAAGGATCTTCGTGATCTCCGCCGGGATTTGTAGTGCCCGAGGGATTAGTGGTACCCGAAGGATTGGTAGTACCTGAGGGATTTGTTGTGCCTGAGGGATCTGTCGGAGCTGTCGGCTCTGTGGGTCTTGTAGGCTCGGTAGGTTCTGTGGGATTTGTAGTCGGCTCTGTGGGTCCGAAGCATTTTTTAAATGTGAACACAATGTTCATATCGGTGGCAACCGAATCAAATCTCAACATACCGTACTGCAATTTACCGGTATAATCTTTACCGTTTACCGTGACACGCTCAAGGTGGCTGTCAAGCTTTGCAACAGCTCCGAGAGAAAGCGAATCAAAACGGTCAACGGCGAACTTAGCACCGCTTGCAATAAGGTTGCCGTCTTTAAGGACATAACCTCCGTCGTTATACGTTACGGTAATTTCATGGGTACTCGGGACTACAGTTTTAAGCTGTGTTTTACCGATTTCACCTGCCTCGGCGAAAACGCAAAGCTGCATGGTGAATATAAGCAAAACAGACAACAGCACACTGCAAGCCTTTTTCATGAAACCACCTCCTTAAAAATTTTAAAAATCAAAATCTGGCAATAATTATGCAGCAACGTACTCTACGGTATAAAGCATGTGGCCGACATACTCAGCTATGGGAGCGTTGAAGTCAGCGATTGTAACGGTTGTTGCAGACTCAACATTTTTGTTAAGCTCGGGATATTCAGTAACATCTCCGCCTGCTACGGTGAAGGTGAGGAATTTATCGGTAGCAGCGTTTGTCATTTTTCCTTCATTTTCAGCAGCAGCCGAAACCTTGAGCTTAGCACCGAGCTTAAGCTGAGAATTAACGGTGTAATGAGCGGCCTTAGCTTCCGTCTCGCCCCAACGAACTGCGATCTCAGCAGGAATGGTAACGGTGTAGTTTTCGGGATCGTTGTTGTCCTTATCGGTTATCATTGTCTTAACCTGAACCTCGGCGTGCTTGGGGTCTGATTTCTCGGTTATGGTTATGGGGTCAACTGCGAATGATGGAACCGCAATAGCGGCTATCATCATAACAGCAAGAAGAATTGATACTATCTTTTTCATAATTATAACTCCTTGATGTACTTAATGTTTAATGTTAAATAAATTATTTGTCAACAACTGCTGCTGTGAAGGTAACGGTAGCATCGCTGTAATCGGTGATGGTAGCGTTCCAAGCTGCTGCTGCAACGTCAACATTAATGTTGTAAGTATTGTTAACTACCTCGGCATCAGTCTTAACGGAAGTGTCGCCGCTGAAGGCGTAAGGAATGGTATAGCCGTTATCGGTAGCGGGCTTCATTTTGCCGTCGGCAGAAGCAACCGAAACGGAAAGACATTTGCCGGTCTTGAGAGTTGACGTAACATTGTAGGTGAAGGCTGAGGTTTCAGCGCCCCATTTAACGCTCATTTCAGCAGGATATGTTACTGTGAAATAACCGTCTGCGGGAACGTTTGTTGTATCGGTCTTAACGGTTGCGGAACCCTTGCCGTCCGCTGTATCCTTATTGATTTCAGCTGCAAAGGACGGAACTGAAACTGCCGCAAGCATAGCCGCCGCAAGAACTAATGAAAGTAACTTTTTCATAATATAACTCCTTTTCGGATTAAAAAATTAAGCTATCGCTTCAACAGAAGCTGTAAATGTAAGAGTATCTTCATACTCATCAATGGAAACGGATTCCCAGTTTTCCTTAGTAATATTGACATTTACCGAATATGCGCTGTTGGTAACTGTCTCGTGACCGGTTGTTATGTTGGTATCACCGGCTATAGTGTAAGGAAGAAGTCTGCCGCCGCCTGTATGGAGATTTGCGTTGTCCTGAGCTACAGTAACACGGAGGTTATTGCCGCTCACAAGCGTACTCGATACAGTGTAACCGATTTCGGTACTTTCGGTGCCCCAATAAATGGTGGTTTCGGCGGGATAAGAAACGGTAAAGGTACCGCTTATTCCGCTTCGGTCGGTAACTACCGAGGAGTTACCGACGCCACCGGAAGTAGACTGGTTTATTTCAGCAGCAAAAGCGGGAACCGATATAGCCAAGAGCATCGCAGCTGCAATGACTATTGAAAGAATTTTTTTCATAATTGGTTCTCCTTGTATTTTGGAAGGGTTTCCGACTCTTAGATTGTAGCGGGAGCTATCGAAACCGTAAGTGTAAGATTGCCCTCGTACTCATCTACCGGAACCTTTGCCCAATCAGCTGAGGCAATGTTTACTGCTGCGTTAACAGCTTCATCTGCAACAACTGCAGAGGCTGAAGTATAAGCTGTGGTGCCTGCTACGCTGAAAGGAAGAGTAGCGGTATTGCCTGATGCGATAGCCTTGAGGTCGGTTGTGCCGTCTTCCTTTGCTACCGTAACATTAAGACGGTCGTTTGATTTGAGCTGGCACTTTACGTTGTATGTAAAGTCTGTGCTTTCTACGCCCCAGTAAATAGTGGTTTCTGCCGGGAAGGTTACCGTGTAAGAAGTCGCCTCGGGACCGTCGGGACCGGTTTTTGTAGAAGTAATAACCTTAGCCGTATCGGAGGTATGGTCGCTTGTAAGCGTCTTGTCAGCTGCAAATGACGGAACGGAAACCGCTGCGAGCATTGCCGCCGCAAGAGCTATTGAAAGTAATTTTTTCATTGTGGTTATCTCCTTTCAAAATCAAAGGCTTACGGTGAAAGTAAGAGTATCGCTGTACTCGCCGACGATGGCGTTGTTCCAATCGTCTGCGGCAACCTTAACCTTGAGGGTAAGTGCCTTTGCGGGATTGATAACGGGGCCGTCAGCTATAAATTCGAGGTTAGAGTCAGCCGAGAAATCGTAAGCCAATGTCTCGTTTGCATCCTCGGTAAGCTTCATAAGTCTTGAGCCCTCAACGCCGATTTTAAGCTTCTGGCCGTATTTAAGGTGAGACTCAACAGAAAATCCGTCAAGAGCTGTTTCCTCTGCGCCCCAGTAAATTGTGGTATCGGCCGGAATTGTAACGGTGTATTTAACAGCGTTGTCATCGGGAGCATCAGGGCCTGTTTTTGTGGAGGTCTTAACAATAGCTGTACCGGTATTGTCAGTCTCCTTGGTTATGGGGTTAGCTGCAAAAGCGGGAACCGAAGCTGCTGCAAGCATAACCGCTGCAAGTGCAATTGAAATAAGCTTTTTCATTATAGTAGTCTCCTTTCAATAATTAAACCTCAGCGGTAAAGGTAAGGGTGTCGTTGTAAACATCAACAACAGCTCTGTTCCAGTCCTCGCTGCTTATTGTAACCTTGAGGTTTTTGTCAACGGCCGGAGTTTCCTTGTTGCCGTAAACTACGGGGCTGTCTGCCGTGAAAGCGTTGTCACCCGAAAGAGTATAGGGAAGAGTGTAAACCTCGCCTGCTGCGGCATCGGTCTTCATAGAGCCTGTGCCTGCTACGGTAACCTTGAGAGCCTGGCCTCTCTTGAGGTGAGACTCAACAGAGTAAACAAGGTTTGTCTCCTCGGTGCCCCAGTAAATTTCTGTATCTGCCGGAATAGAAACGGTGTATCTGACAGCAGCATCCTCAGGCGAATCGGGGCCTGTTTTTGTGGATGTCTTAATTATGGTTGTGCCGGTCTGCTCTGTTTCCTTGGTTATGGGATTAGCTGCAAAAGCGGGAACCGAAACAGCTGCGAGCATGGCCGCTGCGAGTGCGATAGAAATAAGCTTTTTCATAATTTATCTCCTTATATTTATTACGCGTTAGTATATTCTGCCGTAAAGGTAAGAACATCTGTATGCTCACCCGAAGCGGCTTTTTGCCATTCCGCCTCTGCGATGTTCACGGAGAGGTCATAAGACTTCATATAATCGCCCGGTAAAAACGCCATTTGCTCTGCGCCTGTAAGCGTGTAGGCGATAGTCTTTGAGCTGTCCAAAGTGTTGACAAGCTTTGAGCCGTTGAGCGACGAAACAGTCACCTTAACGGTCTTGCCGGGAGACAGCCACATTTTAGTTGCCGTAACCTTACCTATTGCGTAAGAAGTAGCTTCCCACGGTATTTCGGTATCGGCAGGAATTGTAAGCTCATACTCATCCTGTTTGCCCTCGCCGGTAAAAATCTTTACGGAGCCTACGGGGTTCTCTTTGTTCAGCGTAGCCGGAGCCGCGAAAGACGGAACAGTCACGAGCGACAATAAAAGGACTGCGAGCAAAGCTGATAATGTTTTCTTCATAGAACCACCTCCTTATGGTCTTGATAAAGCATTTAATTTGTTAATTAACCTTTAGTGTAATCTACGGTATAAGTAAGTGTAGTCGAATACTCGGCTATCGGAGCGTCCGTCCAACCGGAAATTGTCAATGACGGTTTTTGAGCGGGAAGCGCTCCCTCATTTGTACCTGTAAATTCTGTGGAAGTAAAGTTCTGTGAAGTATACGGAAGAGCGTATGTCGATGTTGCTGCATTGGTAAGAGTGTCATTTGCGACAGAAGCGCTGCGTGCTACGGAAACACCGATCTTGCTGCCCGTATCAAGTGAAGACGTAACCTTATAGGAAACATCAACGGCTTCCGTCTCGCCCCAAGGAACATCTATTTCCGCAGGAATTGTAACCTCAAAGAAGTCGTCTGCGGCAAAATGGATATTGATAGTTTTTCTGACAGGCTCGTTTGTTGTCTTGTCAACAGCAACCTCACCGGTAGCATTATCGATAAGCTCTATTGTAATAACATCTTCACTCGTTACGGTAACGCCCGTGGCGGTAAACGTAAAGTTTATTGCCTTGGGAGCTGCCGCCGAAGCGGTGTTATTTGCGACATCCGCGGTTTCGGGAGAAGTGTTAAGAGCTTTTGCCGTTACGGTCTTTTCAATCGCACCCGTCATTGCTACGTTGTAATCGTGGGTGGTGCCTGTGGCGTCCTTAAGGCCTCCGTTTTTAGAGGTTACACGAAGTGTGTAGCTTCCGTCCGGATAGTTAACGGCATTTGAAAGAGTAAAGACTGCGGTTCCCGTTGTTGCATCCTTATTGAGAGCGACGCTGTCTTTGTCTACCGCCGAAACAAAGTTCGGGAAAAGACGGATGGTATCTATAATACCGTGGAGAGCTTCGCCGTCCGAGGAATTAACGGTGTTACCGTCGTTAACCTCTTGAACCTGCCTTATATAGCCCTTAAACGAATTGTACTCTTCAACCGCTTCCGTTATTGCGGTAAGGTCCTGAATACCGCTATTGTCCATTTGACCCTTAACGGTATTGTAAAGAGCCGTGTACTTTTCTTCGAGTCGAACAACGCCGCCCTTAACCGTATTACCGGTGATGTCGTCGGTGTAAGTTTTGATGTTGGCAAGCACCTTGTTAACCGCCTCAGCCGACTTAGCATAATTCTTATACTGAGGAGCACTTGCAAATTTGTCGGCCTTATCAGTTAAGATATACTTAGCGTAATAATCAAGGTCGTTATACTTTTCGAGGTAGTTTTCAAGCGCCGCGGTCTGACCGGTAGGCATAAGCCTGCAGTCGGTCGTAAGGTCGGTCGCTTTACCGGTCTCGCCGTACATTGAAGCAACAAGAGTGTTAAGGTCTTTAATACCGGTTATAGCGGTACCGGAGTCACTCGTGTAGCCGTCACGGTAATTTTCGAGAAGTCTCAAGCGTTTTGCAACCTTATAAAGGTTTTCCATTTTTGTGACGTTCTCCGTACCGAGCGCCGCAATCGCCTCGTCGGTATAGCGCTCATAAGACTGCTCATACCAATTGATTATGTTCTGTACGTCAGCCGCGGTGAGAGAATATGCGCCGTAATCTATAAGCGGCTTCTCTGTTCCGCTCTCATCGGTGCCGATAACAAAACCGGGATAAGGTAAGGCGTTGCTGTCTGTTACTGAACCGCCGGTTGCTGCAGCCGGCATAGCCTCAATCAAAGGTTTCAAATCGGCAACCGCAATTTGCGGCTGATCGAGCAAAGTGATGCCGTCGTCGATGCTCTTGTACTTTTGAAGCACGCTGTATGCTCTTGCAACGGAAGGTATTGACTTTTGATAATCCGAAAGCTGCGCATAAAGAGCAAGTGCCGTGTTTATCTTTTCGGTACGAGTGTTCGCTTTATAAATATCAACATCCGCTACCGCGTTTTCAAACTGCATTGAAGTAAGAGACTTAACCTGTGCATAATCGTCGAACGAGACGTCGCCGGTTCTGTTTTGCACGCCTGCGCCGTATGCCGAGGTACCCTGTCTGTATGTAAAGCCGACAGAGCCTATTGTAAAGCTCTTACCGTTCATTGCGGCTGCGCTCTTTCCGTTTACGGACGAATCGTTGTAATTTGACAAGGGCGCTATACCTATGGTAACACGGAAAATGTTGTTAAGGGCATCGGCTTTTTCATCTATACGATAGTTAGAGACTGGATTAATGCCCTGAACGCCTCTCGAGAACTGGAAGAGCGGAATCATAACATAGCCCTTGTAGTGAGAAAGGGTCAGGTAATCGCCGTCTCCCGTATCTATGCCGTACTCCGAGGTGTAAGCGTAAATTCTTCTCTTGCTTTCATCCTTGGGAGTACATTTAGCCCATTCACCCGTCTTGGGGTTAATGAGATAGAAGTAAGAAGCCGCGTTGTTGCTGCCGAAGTCGAGGGTGTAGTCCTCAGCGGCACCGTCATAGTATGAGCTGATATTAAACGCCATTGAGAATGTGTCAAGCTGAGAGAAGTCTGCGTAGAATACAAGTGCCAGACGGTCGGTTTCGCCTATGTCGTTTTTGGTATATGACTTAGCAAAATCGCCGAGACTCTCAGACGACATATTGTTGGCTCTCAGCGCGGAGTAATCGCCGCTGCTGCTCGGTTCTTCGTCAACAAGTCCCTTTGTAATGCTTATGCAGTTATACCAGCCTTTTCTGTCTTCGGCATACTGGTTATTTATGGTAACCGTTGCGGCGTTTTTGCCCTCAAGGCCGTTTGATGTAATGATTGCCGAAGTACCGTTTTGGCGATAATCTGTAATACCGTTTCTCTGCGGGTCATTACCGAGAGCGCCGGTCGGTATAAGTGTAGGCGTTGCAGTATCTTCACGATGCGCCGAAAGTGAGGCAAAGGGAACCTGATATGTCAAATATCCCTTAGAATAGTAGTAATCCTGCCCTACCTTGCCGGCATATTTTGAGTTTTCAAATTGCCAGCTTCTGGTGCCTTTTTCTAAGGAATCGAAGTCGCCGAACGGTATAACCTTATTGTTTGTAAGCGCCTGGCCTATTACAACAGAGTTGTCGGCAAGCTCTTCTTCTATGAAGCTGAAGTACTTTAAGAGCTTCTCCTCTTCCGCTCTGCCGAGCATAGCGAGCTGGCTTAAGTTAAGGCGGATATAAACCTCATAAAGGCTCTTAACAACGGCTTTATCCTCATCGCTTACCGCGAGAGTATTTTCGTCAAAATCGGGAAGCTGCTCAAGCTTCGTTGAAATCATCGGAATGAAATCCTCTGCGCCCGAGTTAGCCGAGCCATAGGTTTTACCGTCTATACAAGCCTGCTTGGCGGTCTTGAACTTTTCCCAAGCCTCAGTCATACCGAGTGCTGCCGCCTTGGTATCGAGTGCAGACTCCTCAAGGAATGAAGCATCGATTATACCGGATTTTCCGGCTTCCTCGGATTTGTTATATTCCTCAATTGATTTTTTATAACCGGCTATCAAGTCCTCGATATACTTAACGGCGCGGTAATCGTAGGAGTTAGGATCTTCAATGTACTTTTGGCAGGCATTGAAAATAGCGCGCGGAATTTCTGTTTCCTGGTCATAATATGTCTTAACGGGCGTGCCTGTGTTTGTTTCTCCGTTAAGGGTATTTTCGCTGTATTTCTGACCGTCTGTACGGTAGAACAATACATTATCAAGGAAAATCTTTTTACCTACGCTGCCGTTGTTGGTTTCAAGGCTCGTAGAAGCCGGGTCATACGAGCAACCCGTAAACTTAAAGCCGGCGGACATAATATCCTCGATAGCTTTAAAAGCATTTGTACGATTAACTACCGGATCTTCACCCGTACCGATTTTGGTCTTATCGATATAAGCTCTTTTGGGCGAATCGGCTGTTGTCTTGCCACCGTCCTCCGTAGTCATGCACGGAGCGAGCATCGTGCCGCCGTCGATATAGTATGTGCCGCCAGTCAATGATGTCTTGTTAATTCTGAAGGAATAGCGTCTAATAAGCAGAGCATCGGATATCGAAGTACCGGCAGGGTCAACAACTACCGACTGCGAAAGCTTAATTTTCTCGTTATAATACTTGTTGGCATTTGCTTTAGTTTTATCCGAGTTGTTCCACACATACATATCGGACACAGGATTTTTTACACCGAAATCCTCGTTGGATTCCGTGACAACGGAGTCGGTTTCGGAGCACATAAACTGAAGCGGTATGCGGACATATCCCTTGAAATGGTCAAGGTCAACGGTACCGTCTTTTAACATAACCTTTTTCCAGCTACCGTCCGTTTGCTGCAGGTATAAATATGGGTCCTCACCCATATAGCCTGCTTTTGTGGTACCGACAGTAGAATAAATCATATCGCCGTATCTGTTGAAAGCGTTATTCTTGTCGGTATAGCTATTATCAAAGTCCTGAGCAAACCACTTTTCGTTTGAACGAAGGCGGAATGAAAGCCCCGTTACGCTGACCTGTGAGAAGTCAAGATAGTACCAAATCTCGGAAGCACCCGTCGGGTCCCAAGTCTGGCGGCTCCATGACGTATCAAAGGACTGAGGGCTGTCGGTGGTTGCGGCGGACTCGATACGCATTGCGTAGCCGTAGCTGTTGCCCGTGTCTTTAACGCCTACACCATCGGTTCTGCCTCCGACTGTAAGGTGATTACCCTCCTGCATATAGTCAAGTGAGCCTGACGTACTGCGTACATTGTTGACTTCGGCGGTTCTCTCGTCGGTTCCGTCATCCGAAAACGAACCGTAGCTATCTGCTTGACCTTTTTTATCAAAGGTAAGGACTTCACGCATGGCAAGAACGTTGTTTGTAACGGGGGCATAAGCGTCCGCATCGTATACATAAGTCGGAACATTCGAAACGTATGCGTTAACAGCCTCCGAGAACCAGCCGTCGCTGTCGTACGCCGTTATCGTAATATTGTAACGGTGATCGTCAGACAGACCCGCAGGCACCTTTGTTTTGATTTCGTCTGCCGTAATCTCAGCCGTGTACGGTGCGGTACCGGTGGGACTAACCATCTTGCGCAGCAAAACCGTGCTTGTGTGAACTTCGGTATATGTTCCGAGATCAACAAGCTCTAACATATACCCGTCAATTGTTTTTGTGCCGGTTTTGCGCTCGCTAACCTTAGCCGCGGGGAAGCTGACCGTAATTCCGCCGTCGTCATTAAGTGTTGCAGCCGCTTCCCTTTTATCCGATTCGGTAAAGGTCGGTATCGGGTCATATTCGCCCTCGCCGGCCGCGAGAACCATGGGAATCGACGTTACCAAAAGCACTACGCAAAGCAGCACAGCAGTTATGCTTTTTCCGATTTTAATCTTTGAATTTTTTTGCATAAACTGCAACTCCTTTCCTCAAAATCTGTATTTTGAATATAGTTTCTTATGAAACCACGATGGTCGTTTTTAAATCCATATTGTTAAGTTTACGCTGCTCTTTATCAAAGCTGTATGTCTTAACATGGATTGTTGCCGGATAGGTTCCTGCCGCAAGCTCACGGTTCAGCGTGAACTTTGATATTGAATAGCCAGGCGGCAAGAGATTTGAGGTATATATAACCTCGCCTGTATCTGAAAGCTCTATTTCTATAACAAAGAAGCACGGGTTTTCCTCGGGGTTTGAGAATACAAAGCTTTGCTCCTTAGTATTTGCCGCCAAGGGAAGCTCGGGAATACCGTAGACCTTTATCTGCCTGCCCCTTGTTTTTGTTTTATCGGGTACGGAAATCTCGCCCTCGCCCAATATGGCATTTTGGTCGATTACGCCTGCGGGGGGCGTTGTGGTTGTGCCATCGCCGCCTGTCGGTATAACGGCCTTTAAAAGGAATATAAGACCTATTATAAGTGCCGCTATCAAAAGCGCAAACAAAAGCCAAAGTAAGAGCCTGTCTTTAACTATCGCAATGAATTTGTCAGCCTCTGTCTCTATGTAGCCGACTACCGCGGTATGAGGCATTTTCGTTGCGGCATACACCTTTTCGGTTTGCCCGTCGTCAGACTGCAAATTACCGATTTCGCGTTTGCCCTTCCCTATTTGACCGACAACCGTATAGCCGCCCGAGGGATAGCGCGAGTCTATTTCTTTCTTTTTGAAATAAGAAACCGAGAAGCCGGTTTTGCCGTTTTTGTAAACGCCCTCGCCATCGGCTCCGGTAAGATGCCGAAATATAAGATCTGCCAAATGAAAAACCTCCGATAAATTGATTAAAAACGCTATATATAATAGTATACGATAAATCCGCACCGCTTCGGGTTTACTTTAACGTTTGTTTTCCATCATTTTGCGGAGCAAGCGTCTATTTACCGATTTTAAGGCGCAAATGGGTACACTATTACACCGTATATTTATACTTAAGTTTACACCAAAAATGACTTGGTGTAAAGAGTTTTTAGCTAATTTAAAAACTCATTTTAAACAGTCTTTAAACCAAATATTAACAGATTGTGAACGCAGTTTGACAATCTTTTGTCATTTTAAAATGAAAATATGTAAAATTTTAGATTACAAACACATTTCGACAAAAATTGCAGCCGTTTTGGGTAATCTTGTACAAATTACACACCGGAAATTCTATATAATCAATTCACTTTCAGAGAACTCTTCCGTT
>ENA-OVGB01002667-OVGB01002667.1-human-gut-metagenome-genome-assembly--contig:-NODE-2667-length-12146-cov-3.872550_pt1 | contig 12146 bp, 9 predicted proteins | sample MGYA00237767_ERZ505413 | MGnify/ENA primary metagenome ERZ505413 (study PRJEB26158, sample SAMN06016410) | human gut metagenome | biome: human gut; feature: ankylosing spondylitis patient; material...
TTCCATGAGCCTGACAGAATGCGATCTCATCTTCACGGGACTGCATGGTCCATACATCTGTCATACGCCATGGAGCGATGATCTTGATGTCAGGAGCAAGAGCTTTGATGCCAAGTTCGAAACGGATCTGGTCATTACCTTTACCTGTAGCACCGTGGCAGATAGCAACTGCGCCTTCTTTACGTGCAATCTCAACTAATTTCTTAGCGATTGCCGGACGGGCCATGGATGTACCAAGGAGATATTTGTGTTCGTATACAGCACCTGCCTGTACACATGGAACGATGAAGTCATCACAGAATTCATCTACGATATCTTCAATATATAATTTGGAAGCACCGGAAAGCTTTGCTCTTTCATCCAGTCCGTCCAGTTCGTTTCCCTGACCGCAGTTTACACAGCAGCAGACAACATCGTAATCAAATGTTTCTTTTAACCATGGGATTAAGGCTGTGGTATCAAGACCGCCTGAGTATGCTAAAACGACTTTTTCTTTCATGATTGTATTCCTCCTGAAATTGGATTTTATTATTTTCCTGATTTGTAAAAATTTCCTGAGATATCCGTTTGCCGAAAGTAAATGAATAGGTCGGGAGTTCAGCGCATTATTTTTGAATAAATGCGGTAATTTCTAATTGAAATTTTTGAATAAATATTCAATGCGGAACAAGTTGATTTCGTGTGATTCCGCTTAACAAGTGATAATATACACCTTTTTTTATAAATATGCAATAGAAAAATGCAAAAAAGTTTTATCTGCTTTTGCATAAATATGCAACATAATATAGGAAAAGACAGGGGAAAATCTGTGAAGTGAAATAAAATCCATGTAAAAACATTGAAAAATGACTATTGCATATTATGCAGGTAAGATGTATAATTAGTCCAGCACTCTGATAGAGTAAAGTTTTACTATGAAATGAAGATCGCCGGATGAGGCGAAGATGGAGGAGATTATTATGATTAAAGCAGGAATTATCGGTGCCACAGGATATGCAGGTAACGAGATCGTGAGACTGCTTCTGGGACATAAAGATGTGGAAGTTGCGTGGTATGGTTCAAGAAGTTACATTGACCAGAAATATGCAGATGTTTATCAGAACTTTTTTAAGCTGGTAGATGCGAAATGTATGGATGATAATATGGAAGCATTAGCTGATGAAGTGGATGTGATCTTTACAGCTACTCCTCAGGGACTGTGTGCTTCTTTAATTAATGAAGGAATTCTTTCCAAAGCGAAAGTCATTGACCTGAGTGCTGACTTCCGTATTAAAGATGTGAAGAAATATGAGAAATGGTACGGAATTGAGCATAAGGCTCCGCAGTTTATTGATGAGGCGGTTTATGGTTTATGTGAGATCAACCGTGAGGATATTAAGAAGGCAAGATTGATCGCAAATCCGGGATGTTATCCGACATGTTCTACACTTTCTATTTATCCGCTGATCAAAGAGGGGCTGATCGATCCGTCTACCATTATTATTGATGCGAAGTCCGGTACTTCAGGAGCTGGACGTGGAGCGAAGGTTGCCAATTTGTTCTGTGAAGTGAATGAGAATATTAAGGCTTATGGTGTTGCAACTCACAGACATACACCGGAGATTGAGGATCAGCTTGGTTATGCGTGCGGTAAGGAAGTGCTGATTAATTTTACACCTCATCTGATTCCTATGAATCGTGGTATTCTGGTGACTGCTTATGCTTCTCTGACTAAGGATGTTTCTTATGAAGAAGTAAAGGCAGTTTATGATAAGTATTATGAGAAGGAGACTTTCGTTCGTGTGCTTGATAAGGATGTTTGTCCGCAGACTAAGTGCGTGGAGGGAAGTAATTATGTGGATGTGAACTTTAAGATTGATCCCAGAACTCACAGAGTTATTATGATGGGGGCTATGGATAATCTGGTGAAAGGTGCAGCAGGACAGGCTGTGCAGAATATGAACCTGATGTTTGGATTTAAGGAGACTGAGGGACTGCTGCAGGTGCCGATGTGTCCGTAAGTTAAATGAAAAGGGGACGCTCCGGAAATTATTTGTTTTTGAACGCGGTTTCGGGGCTTAGTAACTCTAAGTGTTCAGAAATTTGCTAAAAGCGTGGAAAAAAAGCTCAAACTCGCTGCGCTCAGACAGTGAGCTTTTTTTCCACAACGCAAATTCCTGAGCACTAAGAGTTACTACAGTCCCTGCAAATGCGTTCAAAAACAAATAATTTCCGGAGCTGACTTTTCCAGTAACTGGAGGGCGACTGCGCAGGGGACCTGCGGCAGTCTGGAAAAAGTGTAGCGAGTTAGAAAGGATGATGGAATCATGAAGATTATAGAGGGCGGCGTTACGGCGGCTAAGGGATTTCAGGCAGCGGCTGCTGCGGCTGAGATTAAGTATAAGGGCAGAACGGATATGGCTATGGTTTACAGTGAGGTGCCTTGTGTGGCTGCGGGGACTTTTACTACCAATGTGGTGAAGGCTGCGCCTGTTAAATGGGATCAGGATATTGTTTATAATCATCCGTCTGCGCAGGTGGTGATCTGTAACAGTGGTATTGCCAATGCATGTACTGGTGCAGAAGGGTATGGTTATTGTAAGGAGACTGCGGTTGCGGCTGCGGAGGTTTTGAATGTGGCTGCGGACAGTGTGCTGGTTGCGTCTACCGGTGTTATTGGTATGCAGGTTCCGATTGACCGTATTAAGAATGGTGTGAAGATGATGGCGCCGAAGCTGGATGGTTCTCTGGAGGCTGGTACTGAGGCAGCGAAGGCGATCATGACTACTGATACCAAAAAGAAAGAGGTTGCTGTTCAGATTGAGATTGGCGGTAAGACGGTTACTGTTGGTGGTATGTGTAAGGGTTCCGGTATGATCCATCCGAATATGTGTACAATGCTTGGGTTTGTTACTACTGATGCGAAGATTTCCAAGAAGATGCTGCAGGAAGCGTTAAGTGAGGATGTTAAGGATACCTACAATATGGTTTCTGTTGATGGAGATACTTCTACTAATGATACAGTGCTTCTTCTGGCCAATGGTCTGGCTGAGAATCCGGAGATCACAGAGAAGGGTGAGGATTACCAGACCTTCAAGGCTGCGCTGAATTATATTAATACTACTCTGGCGAAGAAGATTGCAGGTGATGGAGAGGGTGCGACTGCACTGTTTGAGGTCAAGATCATTGGTGCAGAGTCTAAGGAACAGGCGGTTACACTGAGTAAGTCTGTTGTTACTTCTTCTCTGACAAAGGCTGCTATCTACGGACATGATGCAAACTGGGGAAGAATCCTGTGTGCTATGGGATATTCCGGTGCGAAGTTTGATCCTGAGAAGGTGGATCTGTTCTTTGAGAGTAAGGCTGGTAAGATTCAGATTATCGAGAATGGTGTGGCTGTGGATTACAGTGAAGAAGAGGCAACGAAGATTCTTTCTGAGGAAGCTGTCACAGCAATTGCTGATGTGAAGATGGGTGATGCTACAGCAACTGCATGGGGCTGTGACCTGACCTATGATTATATAAAAATCAATGCAGATTATCGTTCATAACAAAATCCTGTGAATAAGGATGATTTTAACCGAATCAGGTAAGTCTCCTGCTTTAATTGCGAAAAGCAATAAGCAGTGGATGGAGAACAGACATTGACTGGAAAAAGGAGAGAATAATGGTTAATCAGAAATATTTGGACAAGGCGGAGGTGCTGATCGAGGCGCTTCCTTATATTCAGAGATTTAATCGTAAGATTGTGGTTGTAAAGTACGGCGGAAGTGCCATGCTGGATGATGAGCTGAAGAAGAATGTTATCAAGGACGTTGTTCTTCTGAAGCTGGTTGGTTTTAAACCGATTATTGTTCATGGTGGTGGTAAGGAAATCAGTCGCTGGGTTGGCAAGGTTGGTATGGAGCCGAAATTTATCAATGGTCTTCGTGTAACAGATAAAGATACTATGGAGATCGCAGAGATGGTTCTTGCGAAGGTGAATAAGGAACTGGTTGCCATGGTGGAATCTCTTGGTGTAAATGCAGTTGGTATCAGTGGTAAAGACGGTGGTCTGCTGAAATGCCGCAAGAAACAGACAGAGGGCGGAGACATTGGATTTGTAGGCGAGGTTACAAAGGTTGAGCCGAAGATCCTGGAAGATCTTCTGGAGAAAGATTTCCTGCCGATCATTTTCCCGGTAGGCTATGATGATAATTTTGCTACTTATAATATTAATGCAGATGATGCGGCGTGTGCTATTGCAGAGGCTGTTCATGCCGAGAAACTGGCATTTCTTTCTGACATTGAAGGCGTTTATAAGGATAAAGATGATCCCTCCAGTCTGATCTCTGAGCTTCATGTAGATGAGGCTGAGAAACTTATCAGTGACGGTTATGTAGGCGGAGGTATGATTCCGAAGCTGAAAAACTGTATTGATGCCATTGAAGAAGGTGTTAAAAGAGTACATATCCTTGACGGAAGAATTCCTCACAGTTTACTGCTGGAAATCTTTACAAATAAAGGTATTGGTACTGCAATCTTAAGAGAAGACGGGGAGAAATATTATAATGAACATGAATGAACAGATGAAGGAATCAGAAGAGAATATCCTTCACACTTATAATCGTTTTCCTGTTGTTTTTGAAAAAGGACAGGGATGTTATTTATATGATTCCGAGGGAAAGGAATATCTGGATTTTGCAGCAGGTATTGCTGTAAATTCTCTGGGATATCACTATCCGGGATATGATGAAGCATTAAAAGATCAGATTGATAAGCTGATGCATATTTCCAACTTATATTACAATGAGCCGATCATTGAAGCAGGTGCGAAGCTGGTAAAGGCAAGTAAAATGAGCAAGGCATTCTTTACTAACAGTGGTACAGAAGCAATCGAAGGTGCTTTAAAAGCAGCTAAGAAATATGCATATGTACGTGACGGACATGCAGACCATGAGATCATTGCAATGAACCATTCCTTCCATGGAAGAAGTATCGGAGCTCTTTCCGTAACAGGAACTGCTCATTACAGAGAGCCGTTTGAGCCGCTGATGGGTGGTGTGAAGTTTGCAGATTTCAATGATCTGGAGAGTGTAAAAGCTCAGATCACAGATAAGACCTGCGCAATTATTACTGAGGTTGTTCAGGGTGAGGGCGGTATCTACCCGGCGAAGAGAGAATTTCTGGAAGGTCTGCGCCAGATCTGTGATGAGAAGGATATTATGCTGATCTTTGATGAGATTCAGTGTGGTATGGGAAGAACCGGTTATTATTTTGCATGGCAGGCATATGGTGTACAGCCGGATATTATGACAAGTGCCAAGGCTCTTGGCTGCGGTGTGCCGGTTGGCGCATTTGTATTAAGTGAGAAAGCTGCCAAAGCTTCTCTGGAGCCTGGAGATCATGGTACTACTTACGGAGGAAACCCGTTTGTATGTGCTGCAGTCAGCAAGGTATTTGAGATTTATGAGAATGATAAGATCATTGAACATGTACAGGAAATGACTCCATATCTGGAACATAAACTGGATGAAATTGTTGCGAAACATGAATGCGCTGCAACAAGACGAGGCATGGGCTTCATGCAGGGAATCGTGATCCAGGGCCGCCCGGTTGGTGAAGTTGTAAAGGCTGCGCTGGCAAAAGGACTGTTGGTGATCTCTGCAGGCAGTGATGTACTCAGAATTGTACCTCCGCTTGTGATCACAAAAGAACACATCGACAAGATGGCTGCAATTCTGGATGAGTGTATGGAATAATTTTAGATACTTCAAGAGATATTTGAATATTTTTGCAAAATGCTCCGGGTATAATCAATAACTGATTATATCCGGAGCATTATTTTTGCAGAGAAAATACCATCTTTATAGGTAAAGTCACAGGCACCGCCGTTTTTGTCGGTAATGTGGCGGACAGATTCGATTCCTATTCCATTTCCGGAGTGTTTGGAGGATTGGAAAATATTGTTTTTTTGCTGTATTTTGCCATCGAAGGTATTCTCCACATGGATCAGAAGGAGATGATTATGGTGGGGATAAACTTCCACATTAATCTTTCTTCGGGTGGGCGCTGTTTTTACACTTGCCTGGATGGCATTTTCCAGCAGATTGGAAAACACAAGGCACAGATTAATCTCATCTATGGAAAGATCAGCAGGCAGGGAAACCAGTGCATGAAAAGGAATGTTTTCTCTTTCTGCAAGGGTGGAATAATATCCGAAAACACTGTCAACAGCCTGATTTTCACAGAAATGCAGGTTATAGTCAGAGATTTTTCCGGTTGCAGCGGAGAGATATTTTTTGATCTTTTCCATGTCACCCTGTTCTGCCAGAGAGGATAACTGCACAAAGTGATGCCGGATATCGTGACGCGCCTGTCTGGCTTCTTCAATAGCCATGCAGAGATTCTCGTATCTTTCCTGCTGAAGAGTAAGAAAATGGTTCTCCTGCTGAAGTCTGGCATTTTTGTTCAGACTGACTGCCATCATAAGAAACATGACATAAAACAGAAGCAGGATTATGAGCAGTACAAGACTGAAAACAATATAACACTGCAGGACTCGCCCGGTATATAAAGTACCGCGGTATTTAGGAATCATAAAAAGATTCACTCCGATGAAGATTACCGGAAGAATCCAGAATACGTACCAGGTCTGGGCAAAGTTCTCGTCTGTGATCATTGTCTGTACACAGTGGCGGGCAGGATACCAGGCTGCCAGAACAAACAGCAGGCAGATGACATTATAGAAAATTCCGGCACCAGTGTGCAACCACAGTTCGTTTTCTGTAATATGTAGGTCAGCAGTCATAAGTGCATTGACCGCCCGGGACAGACTTTTGACACATGTAAAAACTGCGAAGACTGCCAGAAAAATACTGACGGATTTCCAGACAGAGATTTTTAATGTTTTATGGTAAATGAGCATAATGACAGGCAGCAGAGGAAACAGGAACCATCTGGTCGGAATTTGCAGGGCACAGCAAACTGCCCCTCCCAAAATACAGATTCCCAGAAGAAGGGGAAGAAGCCATGCTGTCAGCTTAAGCGGTGTCTGCCTCAGATAGTTCTTTACAGGCAGATATGCCAGCAGTATGCCGGGAATGATTACGGAAAGTTCAAGTACAGGGCGAAGTATGTCAGTCATTTCAGGACCTCCTTTGGAACAGAAATTCCATAAATGTCTGTCTGGCGTTTTTGAGAAGCTTCCTGCTTACCGGGACATTGCTTCCGTTATCAAGGCGAAAGCCTGTTCCGTCAAAATCAACGGCATGCTCCAGATTGATCACAACGCCCCGGTTACACTGATAGAAACGTGAGTCCATTTTCAGGGAGGTTATGAAGGAGTCAAAGGACTGACGGGTGACCAGTTCCCTTTCACCGGCAGTGTGGATGTGGATCATATGGGAAAAATGCTCTGCGTAGATTATTTTCCGGAAGGGAATCTGAATATTACTGCCGTTTACCTTTACATCTATGTATTTCCCGGAATCCGGGATGCGGGAAAGGATTTCATCTGCCAGTGCGGAAATATCATTTTCACTGTAGGGCTTTACAAGATAGTGCAGAGCCCGGACCTGAAATCCCTCTAAAGCATGGTCAGTGGAACTTGTTGTAAAGATCAGCAGACAGTCAGTGTCTGATCTGCGAAGTTCTTTTGCTGTATCAATTCCGTTAGAACCATTCATATAAATATCCAGAAACACTACAGTGAAAGGACATTCCTTCGCTGCAGTGAGGAAAGCTTCTCCATTTTCATATTCCAATATATCTGTATGGACATTGCGCCTGGAAAACTGAGATTCCAGTCTGTTTCGCAGCAGTGTCCGTTCTTCTGAAATATCATCAACAATTGCAATTCTCATAGTAAATCTTCCTTTGTTTATATGTTTATAAAATTCCGCCTGCTGAGACTTTTTGTTGCTGTTCACTCTGTTTTCAGTAACACTTTTTCATCTGTGCAATCGAATTTGCAGACAAGCAGGTGGTATAGTTATTTCAAATATGCTCTGGTAACAGTATATCACAAAACAATACCATAGATTTACAATTCGTGTCATTTTCTGTCGTTTCGTGACAGAATTATTGAAAAAATTTCTGACTTTTTTATAATGAGGATAACAAATGGGAGTACATCAAATGGAAGAGGAGGGATGTCGTGTATTGTATTGCCATATTGACTGATCAGGAACAGGAAGGACAGAACTGTGCGGAATATATCAGGAATTACTGTACAGAAAAGAAAGTTTTTCCATTGATTGAAATCTATCAGGATCAGGAACAGTTTTTTGAGAGGACACGAAAAACAGTACCGGCAGTGGTGTTTCTTGCATTGCCAGGTGTGTCCGGGCTGAATGCGGCAGAACATCTCCGTTCCCTGTATCCGAAATGTGGGATTATCTGGTGCAGTGATCTTGATTTTTCGCTTCATGCGTTCAGGATGCGGATAGAATATTTTTTTATGAAACCTGTGGAAGAGCAGAAAATAAAAGAAGGACTCTCCATCTGGTTTGAACGCAGAAATGTAATATGACAAAAACACTCAGGAGGAAAACAATTATGAAGAAAAGAGCTTTAATTCTTGCAATGATCGCTTTTATAACAGCTATAGCATCTGAACCGGCAGTAAATACGGTATATGCAGAGGAAACACAGACAGAAGAAAGTGCTGGTCAGGCATCAGAACTTCCGGTCAAGGCACTTACACCGAAGGCTATGGATGTGAATCCTTATATGGCAGCAAGTGATTCCAATATTCATCATGACTGCTATAATACAGATTCAACAGATGAGGTATTGCCTGTTGATATTTATTCTGAGATCAATGTTTCTTATGAAAAAGTTAATCCCAATGCTTCCCCGGCAGTCTTTTTTGATTCCTATGGACATTCTGTGGTTCCGCTTCTGGGTGGCCTGGCGATCCGTGATATTAATGCAGATGAGGCACAGACCTTGGGCTATTTTTCACCAAAACAGCATGACAATGGAAGCTATCTGATACAGAGTTCATATTCTTTTGTAGATGAGAGCAATCGCATTGTGTGTCCGACGAACGATAATCGGGTACTTATGCTTAAGGCTACAGATGAGGAGGGAAATGTACTTCCGGAATTTGAGAAAGTGCTGGATATTGATATTAAAGCGGCAGCAGAGGCAGCACTTGGAAAAACACTGGATCAGAATCTGTTATCTGTAGTTTTTGATTATGAGGGAAATCTCTGGTTTGCAACAGGAGGCTTCCGCATTTATCCCGACAGAAAACAGCAGGGAACCTTTGGCTATGTTTCACGTGCAGCTATCGATAAGATCCTGAATGGAGAAGATGTGGATCTGTCAGATGCAGTGTTTGTATATGAACTGGAACCGGGAGAGGGTGCAGAGAATGGTATTGCGGCATCTAAGGAGGGTGCGGTCATTCTGACAAATCTGAAGTGTTATCTGCTCCAGGCGGATAATGGTGTGAAAAAAGTCTGGGAAACTTCCTATAAAAGTGTGGGTGCCAAGGAAAGCAAAGAAGGTGATGAGACGACAGGTGGCGGTCTTGCATGGGGAGGTGGATGTTCCCCGTCTCTGACCAAAGATCTGGTTATGTTTACAGATAATCAGGATCCGGTAAATCTTATTGCGGTGGATATGAAAACAGGAGAACAGGTTGCGAGTATGCCTGTTATAGATGAACTTCCGGAAGGTACACAGGTGTCTGTGGAAAATTCTGCAATTGTATATGATGATGGAGAGGGAACAGTAAGCACGATCGTATGTAACTGGTTTGGTGCAGGAAGTGCGAAGCTTGGAGAAGCAGATAATGATTCCTCAATACAAAGCTATGAGAATATTTATGATGTGGGCTGGCTGAGACAGGGCAATAAAATGATCGCGCCGGGTATAGAACGTGTGGATACAGTTAAGACGGAGGACGGATATGAGATGAAGAGTATCTGGTGCAGAAGTGATCTGTCTGACACTTCCATGATGAAGCTGTCCACTGCAACAGGATATATTTACGGATATGTTCAGGATATGGAAACTGGTATGTGGCAGTATATCATGCTTGATTTTGAGACAGGCGAGACTGTATTTACCATGGATATTTCTGACAAACCGGGATACAACAACATGGCTATCGGTATGTATGCGGGAAACAGCGGAAATGCGCTCTATTGTCCGACCGGCTATCTGGAACTTCTGAGACTTCAGGACAGGTTTGTATATCTGCCGGAAATGCCTTACCGCAAGGTGGATCTGGATCAGGCAATGCGCAATGTGTTAAGCCAGGAAAAATTTGCAGCAGACGGTGGCCAGGGAGATGTGGAAGGATGGCTGAATACGATCACAATTGAGAATGTACATCCGAATACGACCGTTGCAATACGTATGAAAGGAATCTCAGGGGAAACAGGTTCTTTGAAGCTGTATGCATATGGTACAGATGGTACCTTGAAAGAAGTTCCGGCAGAGAAATGGCATATCCAGACAGAAGATGGTGAAACACCGGATATGTTATCCGAAGACGTATTGTATGAGGTACATATGACTGTGGAAGATGGCGGTGACTTTGACCTCAGTGAAACAGAAAAAGAGATTAAGATATCTGCTGTTCTGGGAATCTGAAAGTGAGCTGACAAACAACCACCGGTTGAAACGGTGGTTGTTAACTAAGAACACTATAATTACATACAGTGAAAATATATAGAGGAAACACATATGAAGACAATCATAAAGTATGAACTGGTCATAAATGAAGCACTTAGATCTGCACTCAATTACCATACACCTGACGAGCAGATTAATGAATTTATCCGCTTTTTCGGCAGACATATCGGTTCTGACAGAATATATATTTTTGAGGATTGTAAAGAAAGACATGGCACAGACAATACGTATGAATGGTGTGCACAGGGAGTAATTCCTGAGATAGACAGATTGCAGAATGTCGATATGGACGTAATAAAGTGGTGGTATGATACGTTTTCCAAAGGCGAAAGTATCATTATCACTGATATAGAAGATATCAAAGAAGAACATCGCGTATCGTATGATATGTTAAAAGCGCAGAATGTGAGAAATGTGGTGGTATGCCCCTTGCGTTATAAAGATGAGATAAGTGGTTTTTTCGGTGTGGATAATCCTCCCAAAAGTGATTACAGGGGGCTTACTACTTTTCTGGATATGATAGGAACGCTTCTTATCTCATTTCTGAAAATGCGTAATTCATTTATAAAGTCAAATAAAGAGGCAAAGCTCAGCAGTTATTCGTCGCTTTCCCAAATATATATATCTATGCATTTGGTTGATGTGCAGACAAAAAGATATCATATTGTAAAAATGACAGATCAGGTTCTGGAATATTTGGGAAAAGATTTCAAAAAAATGGGAGAATATGAGATCAGGGATGATTTTTGCGGACATATCAAGAATATTGCCGAGAAAATGTGTGTAGAATCACAACTTCAGGAATCACTGGAGTTTGTAGATATCAGTACGCTGGAAGAACGGCTTCTTGGAGAAAACAGTATAACACATGAATTTACAGATAAAATATCAGGCTGGTGCCGAAGCAGGTTTATTCCTGTAGACTACGATGAAGATGGAAAACTTTTGCATGTGCTTTTCTGTATTGAGTGTATAGAAGAAGAAAAAAAGCGTGAGAACAGGCTGATTTATCTGGCGCAGACAGATCTTATGACAGGATTATGTAATCGTGGAAGCGGAGAAAAAAGGATTACTGAACTTTTAAAGGAAAAAACAGGAGGATTGCTTTGCCTGATCGACTGTGACAAATTTAAATCCATCAATGACACTTACGGGCATTCTGTAGGAGATAAGGTGATTATAGCCGTTGCGGAGAAGATACAGAAAACATGTCGTGACAGTGATGTGGTTTTGCGGCTCGGAGGTGATGAGTTCGCAATATTTATGCCGAAAATGTTTGAGAGAACAGTAGCTGAGAAATTTTTTGAACGACTTTTTGAAAATATCCGACAGATTGATATCATAGAGATGCAGGGAAAGAGCATAGAAATAAGTCTGGGTGCGTGTTTTTATGATGGATATGAAGAGGTTTCTTTTGACCAGTTATACAGAAATGCTGACAGGGCAATGTATCAGAGTAAAAAGCAGAAAGGCTGCAGTGCTGTAATTTATGGGGAGGAGATGTAAAAAATTCCGGAAGATTCCGGTTATGAGCT
>ENA-OVGB01002670-OVGB01002670.1-human-gut-metagenome-genome-assembly--contig:-NODE-2670-length-12124-cov-3.309968_pt1 | contig 12124 bp, 11 predicted proteins | sample MGYA00237767_ERZ505413 | MGnify/ENA primary metagenome ERZ505413 (study PRJEB26158, sample SAMN06016410) | human gut metagenome | biome: human gut; feature: ankylosing spondylitis patient; material...
GACCGTTTTTCCGGAGAAATACCGGATGGCGATCTCTCACGGGGCTTATCCGGTCAGCACGAACAGTGTGTTCCATACGGTATTGGATATTGCCAGTGTCCGGACTTCGGTATCCGATTCCACACTGGCCCTGACCAACCCAGCTTTTGCCGTTCGTGACCGTATGTTTCTCGGTGATCACGACGAACCTGTCCCGTTCTGGAAGGTTGGATTGAAGAAAGCGGATTTCGTTATGTTGGACAAATGGAAAATAGCTTATAGGAAAGACTAATGAGCGCACAGAATGGACATATTACAAGTAAAGTCATATTGGGATACCTGTTATTGATCCTGATAGCCGTGTGTTCGGTCGTTTATATTTATAACATTATCGAACAGTTTGCTGGCGAAGACGACCCGAACAACAAATCGAGGGAGAAGGTTTATCTCGTGACCAACACTCTGTCGTTACTCTACGAAAGCGAAGCGCTCGGACAAATGGTCGGGTTTCCACAGGGGGAAATCAAGCATTTCAACCGCACGCTGAACAAGGCTTTGCAGAATATGGATTCCTTGCGTACATTAGTGTCGAATCCCGCACTATATCCCAAGATCGACACGATCGATATGTTGATCGAGCAGAAGCGTTGGAACACGCGCCGCCTGTTGGAAACCTGGCGTGAGACGAACGCGGAACATCTGTATACCCAAAACATCGAGAAGGTGATCGCCCGAGAGCGTCCCGACGCGGACCGTGATGCTGCGCACGCCCGCGAGCGCCTGCTCGCGGGAGATGTCGCGCACCATTTTGAGCATCGCGTCGCACAGTGCCAGCTCGTGCATTACTTGCTGACCGCCTTTTTCACGATGCTGCCCGCGCGCTTGACGACGCCCTCGGCGACCTTGATCGGCATGGTCTCATACGAGCCCGCGTGCCAGTCGCGCACCTTCTTGAGGTGGATGGCGTCGAACTTGCACTTCGTGGTGCACAGGCCGCAGCCGATGCACAGATAGCTGTCCACCTTCGTGGCGCCGCAGCCGAGGCAGCGGGCGCACTCTTTGCGCACCTGCTCCTCCGTGAACGTGACGCGCGCGTCGGAGAACGTCTTGGCTTTGGCGGCATTGTAGCCCGGCGTCTGGCGGTGATCCTTATCGAAACCGGCCGTCTCGATGAGCACGTGGTCTTTATCAAGCGCCTTGTACACTCTGCGGTCGCGGCCGGCAGTGAGCGTCTGGCCGGGGTGCACGTAGCGGTGCAGGCTGATGGCGGCCTCCTTGCCGGCGGCAATGGCGTCGATGGCAAACTTCGGGCCGGTGTAGCAGTCGCCGCCGACGAAGATGTCCGGCTGCGCGGTCTGATAGGTCAGCGCGTCGGCCTCGGCGGTGCCCTTCTTCGTCGTCACGAGTGCGCCGGTGTCGAGCGAGCCCCAGTCGACCGTCTGGCCGATGGCGCCGATGACGGAATCGACCGCGATCGTCTCGAACTCACCGGTGCCAACGGGCTTGCGGCGGCCCTTCTCGTCCGGCTCGCCGAGCGTCATGCGCTCGACCCGGATGCCCGTGACCTTGCCGTCCGCGCCGAGGATCTCGACCGGAGCGGTCAGGAAGCGGAACTGCACGCCCTCTTCCATGGCTTCCGCGACTTCCTCCGCGTCTGCCGGCATCTCTGCCTGGCTGCGGCGGTAGATGATGTAGGTATCCTTCGCGCCGAGGCGGATGGCCGTGCGGCAGACGTCCATGGCGACATTGCCGCCGCCGACAACGGCAACGGACTTGCTCTTCATGATGGGCGTGCGGGAATCCTCCTTGTACGCCTTCATCAAATTGACGCGGGTCAGGTACTCGTTGGCGGAGTAGACGCCGTTCAGGCTCTCGCCGGGGATGCCCATAAAGCGGGGCAGACCGGCACCGGACGCGACATAGACGGCCTCAAAGCCGTAGTCGTTCATCAGCTCGTCGATGGTCAGGACTTTACCGATGACCATGTTCGTCTCGATGTCCACACCCAGCTCCTTCAGGCCCTCGACCTCGTGCTGGACGATGTCCTTGGGCAGACGGAACTCGGGGATGCCGTACATCAACACGCCGCCCGCAACGTGCAGGGCTTCGTAGACGGTGACCTTGTAGCCGAGCTTGGCCAGATCGCCCGCGACGGTCAGGCCGGACGGGCCTGCGCCGATAACAGCGACCTTGTGGCCATTGGGCGCGGGGGCGGTGGGCTTGGTATGTACGTTGTTGCGGTACCAATCGGCGACAAAGCGCTCCAAGCGGCCAATGCCGACGGCCTCGCCCTTGATGCCGCGGACGCACTTGCCTTCGCACTGGTGCTCCTGCGGGCAGACGCGGCCGCAGACGGCGGGCAGCGCGCTGGACTGGGCAATCACGTTGTAGGCGGCCTCAAAGTCGCCCTCGGCGACGTGCTTGATGAAGCCGGGAATATCAATTTCAACGGGGCAGCCGCTGCGGCAGGGGTGGTTCTTGCACTGCAGGCAGCGCTTGGCCTCGTTCACGGCCATCTCCTCGGTGTAGCCAAGGGCGACTTCTTTAAAGTTTTTGTTGCGGACGTTCGGCTCCTGGCTGGGCATGGGGCACTTTTTCGGGTCCATGTTCGGCATAATTACTGCACCTCCTGCTTCAGCAAATTGCACTCGGCCTCGCGGGCGTGGGCCTCAAAGGGCTTGTACATCGTGCCGCGGTGCATAGCCTCGTCAAAATCGACCTCAAAGCCGTCAAAGTCGGGACCGTCCACGCAGGCAAACTTGGTCTGCCCACCCACGGTCAGGCGGCAGCCGCCGCACATACCGGTGCCGTCCACCATGATGGGGTTCATCGACACAACGGTCTTGACGTTGTGGGGCTTCGTCGTCTTGACGACGAATTTCATCATAATCAGGGGTCCGATAGTAATGACCTCGTCAAAGTTTGCGCCCTCGACGATCTTCTTTTCCAGCGGCGCGGTGACAACGCCCTTCTCGCCGTAGGAGCCGTCATCGGTCATAATGATAAACTCATCGCAGCAGGCGCGGAACTCGTCCTCCAGAATGACCAGATCCTTGTTGCGGAAACCGACGATGCCGGTGACCTTGGTGCCCTGCTCGTGCAGTGCCTGGGCAATGGGCAGCGCAATGGCGCAGCCCACGCCGCCGCCGACGACGCAGACGTTTTTCAGACCCTCGATCTCGGTGGCCTTGCCCAAGGGTCCCACAAAGTCATGCACGGCCTCGCCCTCTTTGAGGGAGTTGAGCTGCATGGTACCCGCGCCGACGACCTGGAAAATGATAGAAACGGTGCCGGCTTCGCGGTCAAACCCGGCGATGGTCAGGGGGATGCGCTCGGAGTCCTCCTTTGCGCGAACAATGATAAACTGGCCGGCCTTTGCCTTCTTGGCAATGAGCGGCGCATGGATGCAAAGTTCGGTTACGGTGGGGTTTAATTCTCTCCGTTTTACGATGGTAAACATAGTGCTCCTCACTTTCGCTCAAAACGCGGTCTTTTTGAAGAAACGGATACAGACCGGCGATCCGAACGCATAGCTCTCTTGTTTTGTCAGGCGGCCATCTTCGCCGATGGCAAACACCGTGATGTTGTCGCTGTCCTGGTTCTCAGCCAACAGGTAGCTGCCTGTGCGATCCAGCGCAAAGTTGCGGGGCGTTTTGCCACCGCTGGACCGGCACTCGATCCAGGCAAGGCTGCCGTCCTCCAGAATGTGGTAGGCCGTGATGCTGTCATGGCCGCGATTGGAAGCATACAGGAACTTGCCGTCCGCCGTGATATGCAGGTCGGAGCAGATGTTCTCCCCCGTGAAGCCATAGGGCAGTGTGGAGGTCTCCTCACACAGAGTCATTTTGCCCGCATTGTAACGATAGTGCATTACGCGGGAACCAATCTCGTTGATAAGGTAGAAGTCCTTGCCGTTCGGGGCAAACTCACCGTAGCGCGGGCCGCATCCGCGTTCGACCGTGATCGTCGCCACCTCATCAGTATGTACTTCTGCACCCTCGTAGCGGTAGGCCACAACCTTATCCATGCCCAAGTCTGGCACGAACATCAGCGGGCAGTCCGGCGCAAAAATGCTGCTGTGGGCGTGGGGGCCCTTCTGGCGGGTGGGGTGTACGCTGTTGCCCTCATGCTGAAAGAACGTTTTATCGGCCCGCAGGTTGCCCTGTGTTTCGCGTGGGAAAATTGTGACCGCGCCGCTGGCAAAGTTTGCCACCGACACGAACGCACCGTTGGGGGCAATCTCCACATGACAGGGGTCGGTACCGGCGGTATTGAAATCTGCTTCGATCTGCATCGTACCATCCGGCTCGTAGCCAATCTGGGTCAGACCGCCGCCGAACGCACCGCCGTACTCCTTCATTTCGTTGACTGCGTAAATTTTGCGCTGTTCCTCGTCGATTGCCACAAACGACGGGTTGCGCACGGGCAGCGTCGTCAGCGTCTCGATCTTGCCATCCTCAAAGCTGCAAATCGAAACACCCTTGCCCTTTCCCTGGAAAACCTCACCAGTGCCGAACAGAATTGGCTCGGTGTAGGTGCCAAGGCAGAAAAACTGTTTCATAGCTGCCACCCTTTTACTTCTTTTCCACACGCTCAACGGCCTTGACAGCCTCGATGATAAAGGCGTCGCGCTTCTTCATGTCGTCCTCAATGCTGCGGGTCGACCAATCATAGAAGCCCTTGCCGGTCTTGGCACCCAGGTCGCCCTTCTCCACCAGTTCCTTGATGTAGGGGCTGGCGGTCTTGTCGGCGCAGATGCTGGGCAGCACGGTCTCCTGCACGGAGAGACCCAGATGGCGTCCAGATGCTTCAGCGGACCCCATACCGGGAAACGCATTGCCATGCCGCAGCTGATGGCGGTGTCCACATCCTCGGCGCTGGCAAGGCCGGAGGCAACGATATCGATAGACTCACGGATGATGGCCTGGAATACACGGTTTGCCAGCTGGCCGGGCAGGTCGCGCTTGACAAGCACCGGGGCTTTCTTCCACTTGCGCAGTTCGTCGCGGACTGCCACGGCGACGGCCTCGTCTGTCTTGTCGCCCATGACGACTTCCACCAGCGGAACCAGGTGGGCGGGCAGCCAGAAGTGGGTGGTGACGGTGCGCTCCGGGTGGACGCACTTGGCGCTGATATCGGTGATGCGCAGACCGCTCGTGTTGGAGCAGATGGGCACTTCCACGGGCAGCACGGCATCCAGCTGGGCAAATAGGTTCTGCTTGGCCTCGACATTCTCAATGATGGCCTCAATGACCAGGCGGGCGTTCTCCGCCGTCTTGATACTATCGTCGCTGGTGGAGAGCAGCTCAATAGCCTTCTCGGCCTCCTCGTGGGTATTCAACTCGTTCTCCTCGCGCAGGCGGATGCACTCAATGGCCTTCTTGCGGCCATTCTCGGCGCGTTCGGCGCTGGTATCCACCAGCACAGTCTTGTTGCCGGCCAGGGCGCTCATAGCACCGATGCCGCTGCCCATCATGCCGCTGCCAACGACCATTACGATATCTCTCATTTTAACTTTCTCCTCTCGTTGTGTTCAATCTTCGGGGAACAGCAGCACGACGCGGCCTTTTGTTTTGCCGTCGCGCAGCAATCCCAATGCTTCGTTGATCTGTTCAAAGTGGACCGTCTTGTAGACATAGGGAACAATTTTGCGCTGGTTCACCAGTTTCACGACCTCGGCCATATCCTGCCGGGTCATGCCGCGCATCCCCAGAATCTCCTTCTCAAACTTCATGACTTCCTGGTAGTTGACCTTGAAATCCTCGCTGATATAGCCACAGACCAGCACTTTGCCGCCGGGCCGCACCATGTAGACGCCCTCATTGATGGACCATTCCAGGCCGATGTTGTCCAGTACCACATCCACACCGCGCCCGTTCGTCAGTTCAGCCACGCGGGTGCGCAGATCCTCGCAGGAAGTATCTATGACTGCGTCCGCGCCCATCTGTTTTGCCACTTCCAGCTTGTCTGCCTTGCGGCTGGTGGCGTAAACCGTTGCGCCCATCAGCTTGGCGATCTGGATAGCGTTCATGCCCAAACCGCCGACGCCCAGAATCAGCAGCGTCTGGCCGATGCCCAGTTTTGCCTGGTTTTTCAGACCGTTGTACATACAGCCCACTGCATCCGGGATGCCGGTAATCTCCTCAAACGGGATTGTGGGGTCCACTGTAAAGGCGTTTTTTGCCGGGATGACGCAGTATTCCTCGTGGGAGCCGTCCCGCTCAAAGCCGATACGGACCAGGCTGCGGCACAGGTTTGTGCGCCCGATGCGGCAGAACTCGCACTCGCCGCAGACGATATCAATGGCAGCGGAGATATGCTCGCCGATGCGGGCGGGGTCTACCCCCTTCCCCACGGCCGCAATGACGCCTGCCATTTCATGGCCGGGGGTGTAGGGCAGGTGTACCGTGCCGATCTTACCGTCCTGAATGTGGATATCCGACACGCACAGACCGCTGGCACGCACTTTGACAAGCACCTCGCCGGGGCCGGGCACAGGGATAGGCTTTTCCTCAATTTGCAGGGGTTCGTGATAACCGCGCAGCACCGCCGCGCGCATGGTTTCTTTCATTGCGGAACCTCCTTCACGCATTCTAAAGAAACAGCCCCGGCACCGGAATGGTTTCCTGGCCGGGGCCGTTCTTGTCAACAGCTGTTACGGATTGATAACGACCTTGATGGAGCCGTCCTTCTTGTGCTCAAAAATGTCAACTGCCTTCTCGTAGTCTTCCAGCGGGAAGGTATGGGTGACGAGCTTGTCGCCCTGGATTGCGCCGGTGGAGAAGAAGTGCAGCACCTGCTCAGAGACGTTGGGGTTCGCCTTGGAGCCGACAATCGTCAGCTCGTTGAAGTTGACGGTGTTGGCGGGAATCATAACGTCACCTGCATGGTAGGTGGCAATCAGTGCGACTTTGCCGGTCTTGCGGGCCATCTTGCAGGCCTTCATCGGGGAGTCGGCAGCGCCGGAGCACTCCATGACTTCATCCGCACCGATGCCGTTGGTCAGCTCCAGAACACGCTGGACGGGATCCTCTTTCTCGAAGTCGATGCAGACATCCGCGCCCAGTTCGCGGGCCTTTTCCAGCTTGGCGCCGCGGCCAACGACGATAACGCGGGCAGCGCCCAGTGCCTTGCACTCCTGCATGGCGCACAGACCAATGGGGCCGGGGCCGATGACAACGCAGGTGCCGCCGGGGGTGACGCCTGCCATCTCAACGCCGTGGAACGCAACACCGGCGCAGTCGGTCATAGCGGCAACATCGTAGCTGACGTTATCGGGGATGATGTGCAGTGCGCTAGTCTTGTAGACGTTGTACTCTGCGTTGGCGCCCTGCCAGTAGAAGCCGTAGTGGCGGTGGCCCATATCCAGCCCACCGTCGTGGCCGTCCTTGCCGTAGTTCAGGCAGACAGTGTAGTGGCCCTTCTTGCAGTTGTCGCACTTGCCGCAGCCAACGTGGGCCTCACCGGCAACGCGGTCGCCGACCTTGAAGTCGTTGACGCCCTCGCCCAGGGCAACGATCTGACCGGCCCACTCGTGGCCCATGATGAAGGGGTAGTACGGCGGCCAGTTTGTCCAGGCGTAGTCGCCGTGGATCATCTTGGGGTCAGAGCCGCAGATGGCAACGCTCTTGATGCGGCACAGCACCTCGCCGGGGCCGGGCTTCGGCACGGGGACGGTGGCAAGCTGCAGCTTGTCATAGGCGACCAGAGTCATAGCTTTCATAGTCTCAGGGATGCTGAAGTTTTCCATTGTTTAACACTCCTTTATATAATAGGCAGAGAAATGATTGGTTTACGCTGCTTTGCGCAGGGATTTCTGGTTATCCAGCACGACAGCCACAATGATGATGAGACCCTTGACAACGTACTGCAGGTCAGGGCTGACGCCAATGTAGATCAGGCCGTAGCTGATGATCTGGAAGATGATAACACCGATGACAACGCCGGGCAGGGTACCGGTGCCGCCCTTCATGGAGACACCACCCACAACGCAGGCCGCGATGGCGTCCATGGCGTAGTCAGCACCCATGGTGGAGTTGGCAGAACCGGTACGGCCTGCTTCCAACACGCCGCCGAAAGCGTAGAGCAGACCGGCGATGATGTAGACGATGATGATGGTGCGCTTGACGTTGACACCACAGACCTTGGCAGCCTCGCGATTGCCGCCGATGGCGAACATATTCTTACCCAACGTAGTGCGGTTCCAGATGACCCACATGACCGCCACAACGGCGATAGCGTAGAACATCAGGTAGCTCAGGCTGATATTGCCAATGCGGATGGTGCCCTGGCAGAACTTGGAGTAGGTCTTGGTAAAGCCGGACAGAGGGTTGGAGTTGCAGACCGTGTTGAAGTACTGCAGACACAGGCCGTAGCTGATGAGCTGCACGCCCAGGGATGCAACGAAGGGTGCAACGCCCCAGTGGGCAACGATGAAGCCATGGGCCGCGCAGATGATGCCCAGTAGCACCATGACCAGCAGCAGAGGCACGATCAGCGGCAGTGCGGGAACCTGGTCAGCGCTGAAAACGCGCTGGGAGTAATCGACTGCCTGCAAAAGCGAAGCAGCCACAACGGCGGCCAGGCCGACTTCACGACCAAGAGCCAGGTCCGTGCCGCCCAGCACAATGATACCGGCAATGCCGCAGGCGTAGATGACCTTGGTCGCGGACTGGGTCAGGATAGTGGTAAAGTTAGAAACTCGGACAAAGGCTCGATTGCAATAATGACCAGCAGCAGTGCGCCAATGATAAAATACAGCGAATAGTCGTAGAGCCAATCCACAATTTTTTTGGATTTCAGCATTGAAGTTTCCCCCTAAAATCAGACGAACTTGGTGGCATCCACCATGATATTTTCCTGGGTGGCGTGTTCACGGTCATGGACCAGATCATACTCTCCGGTCAGATGGCCGCTGCTCAATACCAGTACGCGGTCACAGATGCCCAGCAGCTCCGGCATTTCGGAGGAGCAGATGATAACGCCCTTGTTCTGCTTGGCAAGGTCAAAGATGAGCTGATAAATTTCGTACTTGGCACCGACGTCGATACCACGGGTCGGGTCATCCAGCAGGAAGATATCCGGGTTCAGCAGCAGCCAGCGGCCCAGAATGACCTTCTGCTGGTTGCCGCCGGACAAGTGGCGGATCTTTGTCTTGGTGCTCGGCGTCTTGGTGTGCATGGCGTCGATCATCTTCTGGGTGTCCTCGGTCATTTTCTTGGTGGACAGCCAGCCGACCTTGTTCGTGTAGTTGCCGATCCCTGCGATTGCCGTATTGAAGTCCAGACCCAAATCAGGGAAAATACCGTTGAAGCGGCGTTCCTCGGTACACAGGGCAAAGCCGTTCTTGATAGCTTCCGCCGTGCTTTTGTTGCGGATCTCCTTGCCTTTCAGCGTCACAGTGCCGCTCTCGCGGGTGCGTGCGCCGAACAGCGTTTCCAGCAGCTCAGTACGGCCCGCGCCCAGCAGGCCCGCAATGCCCAGGACCTCGCCTTCATGCAGGTCGAAGGAAATATCATGGATGTGGTGGCCCAGGTCATTCAAGTCCTTCACGACCAGAATTTCTTTGCCGATGGTTCCCTGCTTCGGCGGGAAACGGTCGGTCAGTTCACGGCCGACCATCAGGCGGATGACTTCATCCACATTCGTTTCTGCGGCGCGCATCGTCTTGATGAGCGCACCGTCGCGCATGACAGTGATATCATCCGCAATGCGGAAGATTTCCTCCATCTTATGGGAAATGTAGATGATGCCTTTCCCCTGCCTGCGCAGCCCGTCAATGATCTCCATCAGGATATCGACTTCTTTCTCATTCAAAGAGGAAGTCGGCTCGTCCAGCGCGATGATATCGCAGTTGTAGGAGACTGCCTTCGCGATGTCCACCATCTGGCGCTTGGAGACCGTCAGGCTGGAAAGCCGGGCGCGGGGGTCGATCTTGACCTCGCCGCCCAGGGTTTCCAGCACAGCCTCGGTGTCTTTTACCATCTTAGCGGTGTCGATCAGGCCAAACTTTTTGGGAAAGCGCCCCAGCCAGACATTTTCCATCACGCTGCGCTCCGGGACCTGTTCCAATTCCTGGTGGACCATCGAGATGCCGTTAAGCAGTGCCTCGTGCGGAGACTGGAAATTGACCTCCTGCCCGCGCAGCTTGATGGTGCCCTCGTCCTTGTGGTAAATGCCGAACAAGCATTTCATCAGAGTAGACTTGCCGGCACCGTTCTCGCCCATCAGTGCATGGACTGTGCCGGGGCGCACATAGAAATCTACCCCTTTGAGCGCCTGCACACCGGCAAATGCTTTGGTAATGCCGCGCATTTCCAACAGGTATTCCTGCGGAGCCGCTGCTCTGGTCTGTTCCTGTTGTGTCGTACTCATTTTTCTGCTCCCTTTTGGGTCTTTTTCTTGCCGTTTTTGCTTTTTTGCCTGATTTTTGGGTACAAAAGTAGCGCAAAGCAGCCCAGCGTGTGCCGCTCCACTTTGCGCTCTATGAAATTTCAGTCAGACGGTTGTGCCGTCAGGATCACATGCAGGCTGCGTAGTCGTCCTGCGCGATCTTCAGGGTCTCCTTAGTGATAGCAACGTCATCAACGCGGACATCCTTGCCGAACTCGCCCCACTTGTAGTCGGTGCCGTCCAGTGCATCCTTGCCGTCGGTAATGTTCTTCGCCATGTCAATGATGATCTTAGCCTCGCGATAGGGAGAGGTCAGAACGGTGCCGGCCATGTAGCCGTCCTCGATCATTTCCCAAACATCGGGGATACCGTTGATGCCGTACACAATAGGACCGTTTCCGTCGTCAAATGCACCGGCGGTCTTCAGGGACTCAATAGCGCCCATAGCCATGGTGTCGTTGTTGCACAGGACGGCTTCGATCTCATCACCGAACTTAACGTTCCAGGCGTCCATGACGTCCTTGCCCTTGTCAGAGCTCCAGTTGCCGTCCTGGATGTCCAGCTGCTCGGTCTTCATGGTGCCGTCAGCAGCCCAGCCCTCAAACAACTCGTTGATGGCAGCGGTACGGTAAATAGCGTTCTGCTGTGCAACGTTGCCCTGCAGCAGCACGTACTGCAGCACGCCGTCGCCGTTCTTATCCAGCTTGGAGGAATCAGCGGTCCAAGCGTCGTAGACCATCTGTGCCTGCACAGCGCCCGGGTCAGACCAGTCCAGACCAACGTAGTAGGCCTGCTCGTAGTCGTCCAGGATGCCGCCGACCAGGTCGGGAGCGCGGTCCGCGTAGATGACGGGGATGTCATACTGGCGGCAGAGGTTGTTGATGGTCTCGCCTGCGCCGGAGTCAACGGGGTTGACGACGATCATATCATAGCCGCCCTTGGCCAGCGTGGTGGTGATGGCGTCGGTCTGGGTGGACTGGTCGCTCTTGCCGTCGAAGGAATCAACAACGACGTTGTTCTCTGCGCCATAGTTCTCAAGACCTTTACGGATGTAGGTGGTAAAGGTGTTGGAGTTCTCATACATAAAGAAAGCGATCTTCAGCTGCTTGCCCTCGGAGGCAGTGCTCTCGGCGGTGCTCTCCGCAGTGGAGGTGCTCTCGGTTGCCGTAGAGGCAGCAGTGGAAGCAGAGGAACCGCAGGCGGCCAGGCTCAGGACCATACCGCCGGCCAGTGCAAGGCTAATCAACTTTTTCATGGTGTTTTTTCCTTTCTTTTAGTCAATTTTCTCCGTTTTTCTCCAGCTTTTTCTTCTGTACGTACTTTTCTACACGTTCGATGATCAGGGTCATGTGGCGGTTCATGAAGAAAGCGGCCTCTTCGGGTTTGTGGTTGATCACACACTGTAATACCATGCCATGATAGAAGGTGCTGTCAATGTCAGCCCCCTGTGCGTCCAGGAAGTCCTGCATGACCGGCAGGATCATCCGGGAGACAATCTCCATCATCTTGATGTACAGTACATTGTGGGATGTTTTGGCGATCTCGAAGTGGAAGTCTGTGTTGCGGCTGGCAAAGGTGCGCATATTCTTTCTGCCCTCTGTGCACTGTTCAAACAGTTCCCGCAGCAGGACAACATCTTCCTCCGTTGCATTCTCTGCTGCCAGACGTGCGGCCTCGACCTCGATGCCTTTGCGGAACTGCATGATCTCCAGCAAGTCCATACTGGAGGTAAGCGTTGCCGGGACAAAGAAAT
>ENA-OVGB01002681-OVGB01002681.1-human-gut-metagenome-genome-assembly--contig:-NODE-2681-length-12085-cov-3.066667_pt1 | contig 12085 bp, 11 predicted proteins | sample MGYA00237767_ERZ505413 | MGnify/ENA primary metagenome ERZ505413 (study PRJEB26158, sample SAMN06016410) | human gut metagenome | biome: human gut; feature: ankylosing spondylitis patient; material...
GGAATGAGCGAAAACAGCGAAAACGTTGTAGTTGCTCTTGACACGCTTTCTTTCGTCGTATATAATCAACGTATCGTGCGTTTCCATGTGCGAAAGGAAGGGGAATGGTCAGAATGAAATGCTGGAAGAGATTTTGCGCGGCGGCATTGGCGCTCTCCCTGCCGGTGATGGCACTGGCGGAAGCGAAGCTGGAGGATGCGCAGACGTTTGCGCGTTCCATTACGCTGGGACGTGCCTCTGATACCTACGTGACCCGCGAGGACTGGCGCGATACGCTGCGGGCGATGGACGGCACGGCACTGTCGGAAAGCTACGCGGATATCAGCGCGCAGGAGAAAGGGCTGTACTATGAAGTCGCCAATGAAAATGGCGTCAACCAGACGGGTCTGATGGATGCGGCAGGGACGCTGCTGATTCCCATGACGTATTCGGATTTCACCTATGTCGGCAATGGCTGGGTGGTCGCGGTGACGCTGGAAGAAACAACGGACGAAAAGAGCGACTATCGCGCTATGTTCGGCGGCGGACACTACAACGTCGTGCGCGGGGACATCTACTACGGCGCGCAGAAAATGGCGGAAATGAACCGCGAGGAAACGACGGGCGCGAGCATGGAGGTTTACGGCGCGTATCTGTTCGTTCGGCTGGACAAAAGCAGCGGCTTTTACCTGAAGACGGACGGGACGCGCACGGAATTCACCGGCGAGTCCTTCTCCCGCGGCGAATATGAGGAAATCTACAAGCAAGGCGTGTATCATCACCCGACGGCGCAGTTCGCGTTCGTCCCGGAATGCACGCTGACGGCGGATGAGGTGTCCCGCAGTGTCTGGTATGACGCGAAAACGGGCAATTTCTTGGATTTGCAGGGAAATGTGCTGCGCGAGGCGGTGCAGGACGGCAAGCCGCTGTATGACAGTGTGCGTTATTACGGCGGCGACTATATGCTGACAAAGAAGGACCGCTTGTCGGGCATCGTGGATATGACGGGGCAGGAAATCGTTCCGCCGATGTATGACACGCTTGGCGGCGACTACGCGGGATTGCTGTTCGAGGGCGGTTATCAGGCGGCGCTGGAAGGCGGCAAGCTGCGCTTCCTGACGCCGGACGGGCAGGTGAGCGCGTCGGTGGATTATGAGCTGAAGGAAAACGATTGGAAGGGTCTTACCAACAACGCCCCGATGATTTATGCGGAGATGAACGGCAAAATCAGCGTCTTTACGGCGACGCGGGGCGAACTGCCCACCCAGTACGAGGAAGCCGCGCGGGGACAAGCCGGACAGGAGCTGCTGGCGGTGAAGCAGGACGGTTTGTGGGGCTGCATCGGGATGGATGGCGAGGTCGTCGTGCCGTTTGTGATGAAGTACGCGCCGGAGATTTCCTTCGATGGACGCTATGTTGTGGGCAGCACAGCAGAAGGGTATCAGCTTTTCACCATTTCGTATGGGGAATAACAGAGGCTGATTTTGCCTGCCCGCTGCGCCGGATGAAGGAAAAAATGCGCCGTGTGCCGCTTGCCACTTGCAAAAGACGCTGCTTGTGTGGTAGAATAAGATGTTCTGTTGCATGAGCGCGGAACTGCAACGGGCGGCGATTTGGCGCCGCAAGCCCCGGTTGAAGGCACGGTGGAAGCGCTTCGCCGGAATCCGGAATTGACGGTGACGCTGGCGGGCATTGTGCCGGAAATCGAGAAGTATCTGGCGGGTGCGGACGATGTGCGCAGCCGGATTACGCTGCTGGATGCGCCGGAAGTCATCACGAACCACGAATCCCCCGTCATGGGTGTGCGCAAAAAGACGAAATCAGCGACGGTGCTGGGAATGCTGGCTGTCCGCGACAAGGAAGCGGACGGGTTCGTCTCCGCCGGGTCTACGGGCGCAGTGCTGGCGGGCGGCATGTTCCGGCTGGGGCGTATTCCGGGCGTGGAGCGTCCGGCGCTTGCTCCGCTGATGCCCAACGGCAAGGGCTATTTCCTGCTCATTGACTGCGGCGCGAATGTGGACTGCAAGCCGGAATACCTGACGCAGTTCGGCGTGATGGGCGACGCGTATATGCGCGGCGTGATGGGCATCGAGAAGCCCCGCGTCGGCATCATCAACATCGGCGCGGAGGACGAAAAGGGCAATGCGCTGGTGAAGGACGCGTTCCCGATGATGACGGAAGCGCCGTATCACTTCGTCGGCAGCGTGGAAGCGCGCGATTTGTTCAGCGACATTGCGGATGTCTGCGTCGCGGACGGCTTTGCGGGCAACCTCGTCCTCAAAACGATGGAGGGCGTCGCGATGTTCATGCTGAAGACGATGAAGCAGGAGCTGATGGCAGATACGCGCTCGAAGATAGGCGCGGCACTGGCGAAACCGGCTCTCCGCCGCTTGAAGCATACGCTGGATTACACCGAAGTCGGCGGCGCACCGCTGCTGGGCGTGCAAGGTGCAGTCGTCAAGGCGCACGGTTCAAGCAACGCGCACGCATTCTCCTGCGCCATTGACCAAGCCATCAAGATGGTGAACGGTCATGTGGTTGAGATTATCGAAAAGGGCGTCGCAAAAATGAATTCACAGGACGCACAGTGACCCCAAAGCAGCGCTGCAAAGCGATGTTACCTTAGCTATCCGCATTTTGAAAGGAGAAAACACTATGTCTACGTTTGAAACCCTGAAGGGCATGATTGTCAAGCAAATGAAGGTGAACCCCGACACCGTGACCGAATCCAGCCGTCTGGTGGAGGATTTGAAGGCGGATTCCGCGAACGTCATGGTCATGATTATGGACGTGGAAGACACGTTCGGCATCACGGTCGAGGATGACCAGATTATGAAGCTCAAGACGGTTGGCGACGTCGTGAAGTACATCGACGCCAACAAGTAAGTTATCCGCGAATTATGGCACGCGCAGCCTCCTCCGACGACGGCGGAGGCTGTGTGTCGTTGCAAAAAATGGAGGGTGTCTGCATGATGCAGCAGTTTTTGTCGGCACTGGGGTATCAGTTCAAGAATCCGGCGCTGCTCCGGCGGGCGCTGACGCATCCGTCGATGGGGCCAGAGGATAACCAGCGCTTGGAATTTCTGGGGGACGCGGTGCTGCAATACATCATGTCGGATATCCTCTACCAAAGTCACCCGGATTGCCACGAGGGGCAGCTGACGCACCTGCGCGCGCTGTCCGTGTGCGAGGCGAACCTCTCGCAGGTCGCCAAGAAGCTGCACGTCGGCGAAGCGCTCATCATGGACAAGGGTGAGGAGCTGACCGGCGGGCGCGAGAAGCCGTCCGTGCTGTGCGACGCAATGGAGGCAATTCTGGCGGCAGTGTATCTGGACGGTGGTCTGGACGCGGCGCGGGCAATCATTCTCCGCTGCTGGCCGAAGCCGGAGGACGTGCAGCGCCCGATGCAGGACAGCAAGGGCGCTTTGCAGGAGTTTTTGCAGCGCGATGGCAGCGAGGCGCCGACCTACGAGATTATCGCGCAGGACGGCCCGCCGCACAACCGCACATTCGAGGCCGCCGTGAGCCGCTTCGGGGTGGAACTCGCCCACGGCACGGGCCGCACGAAGAAACAGGCGGAGCAGGCGGCGGCGCTTGCGGCGCTGCAAAAGCTCAAATCCGGCGACAAGCAGAAATAATTCGCACAGACTGCAAACCGACGTGCCGGAAGTGGTACGCGTCGCTTTGCGGTCTGCGTTTTTTTCTGTATGGTATGTCGAAATGAACCGTTTTCACCTGAACTGCGTCTTATCAGCGAACAAAACAAGCGAGGGAGGACCATCACGATGCAAACCACTGCGAAACGCGCATGGCATCGTCTGCGGACGCTTGCGCCGGAATATGCGCTGTATCCGCTCATCGTCCTGATTGTTCTGCTGGTGATGGGCGCGTTCACGGGACGATTTCTGACGACGGACAACCCGTATGGCTCGTACACCATTCAGGCGTGCGCGTGGCTGGAAGGGCATTTGGATGTCAACCCGAATTTCACCTGGCTGGAATTGGCGGAGTACGGCGGCAAGTTCTATGTGAGTTTTCCGCTGTTCCCGTCGTATGTGATGCTGCCGTTCGCGGCGATTTTCGGGCTGGATACGCCGGATCACCTCATCAATCTGGCAGTGACGCTGCTTGGCATCGCCTATGCGCTGCGGATTTATCGGCGGATGACGGGCAGCTCACGCCATGCGGCGCGGTATGTGCTGTACCTGTATCTGGCGAACGGGTATCTGTTCATTGCCCTGCAGGGCTGGGTATGGTTCCTGGCGCAGACAATGTGCTTCACGCTTTCGCTGATGGCGGTAGATGCGGCACAGCGCGGCAGAAGCGGCTGGGCGCTGGCGTGGTGGGCGTGCGCAGTCGGGTGTCGACCGATGGCGGCGCTGTACCTTCCGCTGCTGGTGTACCTGCTCAACAAAAGTGGCGTGCGGCATAGCTGGAAGCGGCAGATTGCGAATCTGCTGCCCGCGGCGCTGATTGTCGCGAGTTACATGGTGCTGAACTACCTGCGCTTCGGCAATCCGCTGGAATTTGGGCACACCTACCTGCCGGAATTTCAGCTGGTGGAGAACGGACAGTTTTCGCTGGCGTACGCGTGGGAGCATTTGCAGCAGCTGGTGCGCCTGCCGAAATATCAGGGGAGAGGTCAGCCGCTGGCGTTTGATTCGTATGACTGCATGGCGTTCTACCTGATTACGCCCATGCTGGTGACGTTCCTGTGCGTGTATTTCTATGCGCTGATTCGCCGCCGCCGCGGGAATGCGTTCTGGCTGATTGGGCTGCCGCTGATGGTCGGGGCGCACTTGACGATTATCGTCTGCCACAAGACGCTGGGCGGCTTCCAGTTCGGCAACCGCTACCTGCTGGATATGCTGCCGTGGGTGTATGTGGCGATTCTCGCCCTGAAGCCGCAAAGCGGGCGCACGTCGATCCTCAACGTTCCGCTGATGGTGATGGGGTTCTGTATCAATCTGCTCGGCGCAGTCGGCGCGTATGCGGGGTGGCTGTGAAGGGGGAGACGCCAGAGGCGCTGCCTCTGGACTCCGCAAGGGTCTTCGACCCTTGACCCGTTCGCGCGATTGGGTTGACTTCATTTGCATACAATGCCCGCGTGTTTATCCCCAAAACCTAAATAGCAACAAACTCATCTTCCAAGGAGGTTCCTTTATGCAATGCACCCTCTGCCCGCGCGCCTGCCGCGCCGAGCGCAATGAATCCACGGGCAACGGCTTCTGCCAGCTGCCGACCACCATGCGCATCGCCCGAATCGCGCCGCACCTCTGGGAAGAACCGCCGATTTCCGGCAAGAACGGCACGGGCGCGGTGTTCTTCTCCGGCTGTACGCTCCGCTGCGCCTACTGCCAGAACGCCGACATCAGCCACCGCAACGCCGGACGCCCCTTCACGCCGCGCGAATTGGCGGATTCCCTGCGGCGGCTGGAGGATATGGGGATGCACACCATCTCCTTCATCACCGCGACGCCTTATGTCCCGCAGATATTGGAGACGCTGGATATTTACCGTCCGCATGTGCCGCTGGTGTGGAATACGTCGGGGTATGAGACGGTCGAAACATTGCGGATGCTGGACGGCGTGATGGACGTGTATCTGCCCGACCTCAAGCACAGGAGCGAAAAGATGGGGCAGCTCTGCGCGAAAGCGTCGAACTACTTTGCCGCTACATCCGCCGCCATCACCGAGATGGTGCGCCAGACAGGAACGCCTGTCTACGATGAGAACGGCATCATGACGCGCGGCACACTCATCCGTCACCTGATTCTCCCCGGTCTGACGAGCGAAAGCTGTCAGCTGCTGGATTGGGTGAAGGAGAACCTGCCGGAGGGTGTGCCGGTCAGCCTGATGCGGCAGTACATCCCGTGCAACAACGTGTCGATTCCAGGCTTGACGCGGACGATTACGAACCGCGAATATATCCGCGTGCGCGACCATATGCTGGATTTGGGACTGCCGGGGTATTTGCAGGAGCCGGAAAGCGCATCGGAGGATTTTGTGCCCGTTTTCTGCAAGGACGAGAGCTTTGTGTGAAAAATGCGCCCTAAATGGAAGGAAAATGTTGCGCAGAGCCGCTAAAATGCTTGTATTCCGGGAGAAACTGTGGTATACTGACAAGTGTGAATCCATGAACCGCTGCCCTGGTTTTCAGGGAAGCGATTTTTCAGCCGGGTCTGTCCGGTGTTTCGGGTTGCAGAAAGAAGGGCTTGACATCTGAGAGTGGACATGGCTTGGCGGCATCGGGACAGTGTTACGGGCAGAGGTATGCCCGCTGTGCTGTCGTGGTGCTGACGGGTGATGGGAGCCACTCTTTTTGATTGCCTGCACATTGCAGGTGAAAGTCCTCCGAAAAAACGAACCCGCAGTGAAAGAGGTGAGGAGTTATGGCGAAAGCGGAATTGACGACCGTTGTCACGCCCAAATGTCAGCGTCTGGCGGATGAAATGGGCTATGAACTGGTGGATGTGTGCCTTGATAAGGAGAACACGGGCAAGTTCCTGCGCATCTATGTTGATCGTCCCGAAGGCATGTCGCTGGATGACTGCGAACGGTATCACCGCGCCATTATGCCGCTGGTGGAATCATACGATTTCGATTTCCTCGAAGTATCCTCGCCGGGCATTGACCGTCCGCTGAAGAAGGATCGAGATTTTGAGCGCGCGCTTGGCGAAGAGGTGGAGGTTCACCTGTTCAAAGCCGTGGACGGTCAGAAGGTCTTTACGGGCATTCTGTCGGACTTTGACGCGCAGGACATGGTGCTGACCATCGCGGGCGAAGAAAAGCGTTTCGCGCGCAAAGCAGCTTCGCTGGTGAAGCCGGTGGTTGACATGGAAGGCGTCGAAGACGTCGATTTGGGCGAGAAATACCCCGGCAAGCCGATTCCCCGCAAGAAAGCAATTTTCATCGGAAATGAAAACCATTGCGGAAGCCGCTTCCGCATCAGAAACAGCATAAATTATTGAAGGGTGACACAGGCATGAGAAAGACCAAGACAACTGCTGCGCCGAAGGCAGATCCACAGAACAAAGAACTCGTGGAAGCCATCCGCGCGCTGTGCCAAGAGAAGGATTTGAGCGAGGATATGCTCTTCGCCACGGTCGAGGATGCGCTGAAAAAGGCGTATGCCAAGAACCGCGCCAAGGGCGAGGCAGACCCCTCCGCCAACAACATTTCCGCGACCATTGACCGCGCGACGGGTGAAATTCATGTGTATACCCGCCGCCTGATTGTGGAAGAAGTGGAGAAGCCCGCCGACCAGATTTCGCTGGAGGAAGCCCGCGCGATTAAGGACTCTTACCAGATGGGCGACATTGTGGAGACGGACGTGACGCCGCGCAACTTCCTGCGCGTCGCCGCACAAACCGCCAAGGGCGTCATTATGCAGCGCCTGCGCGACGCAGAACGCGGCCGTGTGTACGAAGAGTACGCCGACAAGGAAAACGAAATCCTGACGGCCGTCGTTACGCGCGTGGATGATAAGGGCGCTGTGGTGGAGCTGATGGGCCGCACCGAGGGCTACCTCGAACACGATCAGATGATTCCCGGCGAAGTCATCAACATGGGTGACCACCTGAAAGTCTATGTGCTGGAAGTGCAGCGCGGCGACGACATGACCCGCCGCGGCCCGCAGGTGCGCGTCAGCCGTACGCATCCGAATCTGGTCAAACGCTTGTTTGAGATGGAAGTGCCGGAAATCGCTGGCGGCAAGGTGTTGATTAAGGGCATCGCCCGTGAAGCGGGCAGCCGCACGAAGATGGCGGTGCATTCCACTGAGGTGCTGATTGACCCGGTGGGCGCGTGCGTCGGTCAGCGCGGCGACCGCGTGACCCGTGTGGTGGATGAACTGCGCGGCGAGAAGATTGACATCATCAAGTGGAGCGAGAATCCGGCGGAATTCATTGCCAACGCGCTGAATCCGGCGAACGTCCGCGAAGTGTACACCGAGGCGAGCGGTCAGCGCTCCTGCATCGTTGTCGTGCCGGACAATCAGCTGTCTTTGGCCATCGGCAAGGAAGGTCAGAATGCGCGCCTGGCGGCAAAGCTGACGGGCTGGAAGATTGACATCAAGAGTCAGAGCCAGTACGCCGAGCAGATGGCGGCGGCCGTCCCGCAGGTGGAGGATGAAGAACAGCCGGAGCAGGAGCTGCCGGAGGATTTCCAGCCCTATGAGGGTGTGGAAGCGCCGGAAACGCCCGCCGACGGGGACGACACGCTGTAAGTTTAGGGAGCAGCAGGAAACGAGATTCGGCGGTTGACCCAACCGGCAATCGCCAAAAGGAGCCTTGATGAAGCCGAAGAAAATCCCGATGCGCATGTGCGTCGGATGCCGGGAGAGCAAGCCTAAACGCGAACTCATCCGCGTTGTCCGCGCACCGGACGGCACCGTGTCCATGGATCCGGGCGGCAAAAAGCCCGGCAGAGGCGCGTATGTATGCCGACAGGAAAGCTGCCTGATGCGCGCCATCCGGCAGAAACAGCTGGAACGTCAGCTGGAAGTGCAGCTCACTGACGACGTGGCGGAAGCCCTGCGGCAGGAGCTGGCGCAGCTGTCCCAATCCCAGACAGAAGCGGAGGAAAACTGACGCCGATGGATAGGGAAACGAAACTGCGCGGGCTGATGGGACTGTGCGTTCGCGCACGACAGGCGACCTTCGGTGAAGATGGCTGCCTGAAAAGCATTCGTGGCGGAGGATGCGCCGTGCTGCTGCTGGACAGCGGCGCGTCAAAAGCCACTCAGGATAAATACCGCGGTGTCTGCGACAATGCAGGGGTGCAGATGGCGCTGCTGCCGCGGGGACTGCTTCAGGATGCAACCGGGCGGTCGGGCGTGGCAATGGCCGTCGCGCCGGGCGGGCTGGCAGAGCAGATCAGGCAGAACCTTCCCGTTGAAGGCAAAGAAGAGCACGGGCAACAGATGAAATCGGAAAATCATGGCGGGGGTGCAAGCGTCGAATGACGAAAGTGAAGCTGAAGGATGCCATCAAGGATTTAACCACGGACGCGGCGAAGGTGCGCTCTGACGCATCCCGCGTGCGTCAGAGCGCAGACGGACTGGCAAAGTCTCTCCGTGCGCTGGAGAACGGATTTATCAAGTCATTGAATGCGAAAGCGGAGCAGGAAAAGCGCGCCGAGGAGGAGAAGCGTCTCTCTGACCACTCCAAGGCGTATGTCATGCTCGACGTGGATGAGCAGGCAGCGGTGAATGCGGCGCGGCAGGAAGCGGAAAAGGCGGAAAAGGCGGAAAGGGCGGAAAAGCAGGAAGCTAAGTCTGCCCCGAAGCAGGAAGCGAAGGCGGAAGCGCCCAAGAGCGAGCAGAAGCCCGCGCCGAAGGCAGAAACCAAGCCGGCGGTGAAGGCGGAAGCGCCCAAGAGCGAGCAGAAGCCCGCGCCGAAGGTGGAAACCAAGCCCGAAGCGAAGGCGGAAGCGCCCAAGAGCGAGCAGAAGCCCGAAACCAAGGCAGAGCCCAAGCCCGAAGCGCCCAAGAAGCCCGCGATTGGTCAGATTATCTCCCGGCCGGGTCAGGCGCTGCCGCCCAAGCCGGTCGGATTGGCACCGAATGTCATCCGTCCGCCGCGGCCGCAGCAGCCCCGTCCGCAGGGACAGCAGGGGGTGCAGGGCAACCGCCCGCAGCAGGGACAGCCTCGTCCGGGCGGAAACGGTGCGTTTATCGCGCGTCCGCAGCAGGGGCAGCCGCGCCCGGGCGGAAACGGCGCGTTTGTGGCGCGTCCGCAGCAGGGGCAGCAGAATCGCCCCGGCAATGGCTCGTTCCAGCCTCGTCCGGGTGGAAACGGCGCGTTTGTGGCGCGTCCGCAGGGCGCACGTCCGCAAGGTGGCGCTGGCTTCCAGGCGCGTCCGCAGGGCGGCACGGGCCGTCCGGCTGGCGTGGGCATGAATCGCCCGAAGCCGGCTGTGCCGGATATGGCGCCCGCAATGGGCAAGGAGCGCGTCTCCAACTACGACCCGAACAAGAAGAACTACGTCCGTCAGCATGACCCGGAGCATGTGGCGCGCAACCGCAAGCAGCTCAGCCGCGATGCGGGTTACAGCGGATATGATGACGACGTGGTGCGCGGCGGCAAGCGCAGCCGCATGAAAAAGCCGTCCGCACAGCAGATGATGGCGCCGATTAAGATCGAACACGCCTACATGAGCGGCGATACGATTGTCGTGCGCGACCTGTGCGAAAAGATCGGCAAGACCAGCGCGGAGATTATCAAGAAGCTCTTCCTGCTGGGCAACATGGCGACCATCAACAGCGAGATTGACTTCGATACCGCGTCGCTTGTCTGCGCGGATTTTGACATCACGCTGGAAAAGAAGCCGGAAGTGACCGCGGAGGATCAGCTGACCGCCGAGAACTTCGACGACAGCGAGGAGAACCTCCAGCCGCGTCCGCCGGTTGTGACCATCATGGGTCACGTCGACCACGGCAAGACGTCCCTGCTGGACTACATCCGCAATAGCCGCGTCACGGCGGGCGAAGCGGGCGGCATCACCCAGCATATTGGCGCATACACGGTCAAGATGAACGGCCGCGATATCACGTTCCTCGATACCCCCGGTCACGAAGCCTTCACGGCCATGCGTGCCCGCGGCGCACAGGCGACGGACATTGCGATTCTGGTTGTCGCGGCGGATGACTCGGTCATGCCGCAGACCATTGAAGCCATCAACCACGCGAAGGCGGCGAATGTGCCGATTATCGTGGCGATTAACAAGATGGATAAGCCGGAAGCCGATCCGGAGCGCGTCAAGACCGATTTGACGAAGTATGGCATCGTCTGCGAGGACTGGGGCGGCGACACGATTATGTGCCCCGTTTCCGCCAAGACTGGCGAGGGCGTCGATGAACTGCTCGAAATGATTCTGCTGCAGGCGGACACGATGGAGCTGCGCGCGAACCCGAACCGTCTGGGTCGCGGCGTTATCATCGAGGCGAAGCTGGACAAGGCGCGCGGCCCGCTGGCGACTGTGCTGATGCAGAATGGTACGCTGCATGTGGGCGACAACATCATTGCGGGTCTGGCGAGCGGCCGTGTCCGTGCGCTGATTAACGACCGCGGTGAGAAGGTCAAGGAAGCCGGTCCGTCCACGCCGGTGGAAATCATGGGCTTCGATGAAGTGCCGTCTGCGGGCGACGAGATGCAGGCTGTCGGCGACGATCGTCTGTCCCGTCAGGTCGCGGAGGAACGCAAGGCGAAGGTCAAGGCATCCCGCGAGGCGACGATGGCGAAGGTTAGCTTGGAGAACATGTTCTCGAACATGGAATCCGGCAAGCAGACGACATTGAACCTGATTATCAAGGCGGACGTGCAAGGCTCTGTCGAAGCTGTCAAGCAGGCAATGGAGAAGCTGAGCAGCGACGAAGTGAAGGTGCATGTGCTGCATAGCGCGGCGGGCGCCATCACCAAGGACGACGTGAACCTTGCCAGCGCGTTCAATGCCATCATCATCGGCTTCAACATCCGCCCGGATGCGTCCGCGCGGGAAGCGGCGGAGCGAGAAAAGGTGGATGTACGCCTGTACACCGTCATCTACAAGGCGATTGAGGACATGGAGCTGGCCATGAAGGGTCTGCTTGCGCCGGAGTACCGCGAGGTGCTGCTGGGCCATGCCGAGGTGCGCAATGTGTTCAAGATTACGGGCGCGGGCGTTATCGCCGGCTGCTACGTGACCGACGGCAAGGTGCAGCGCAATGCGCAGGTTCGCCTGCTGCGCGACAATGTTGTCGTGTTCGAGGGCAAGCTGAGCAGCCTGAAGCACTACAAGGAAGACGTCAAGGAAATGGCGGCTGGCTTCGAGTGCGGCATGAGTCTGGAAGGGCACAACGATATCAAGGAAGGCGATGTCGTCGAGTGCTTCATCATGGAGGAAATCCCGCGCTAATTCCATTTTGCGCAACGCAGGAGGCAGGGCAAAGTCAGTTCCATTTGGCTTTCCCTGCCCCTTTTTTCAAACATCCGCAAATCCATTGCGGCAGGGCATGATTGCGTCGGCAGATGCGCAAACTACTGCTGCGATAAAAGTCAAGCCGCATGGGTGAGCGCTGCGAAGGGGTGTCGGGGGCGACCGCAAAGCCCCCGACTCGCGCCCGCAG
>ENA-OVGB01002683-OVGB01002683.1-human-gut-metagenome-genome-assembly--contig:-NODE-2683-length-12074-cov-10.348032_pt1 | contig 12074 bp, 9 predicted proteins | sample MGYA00237767_ERZ505413 | MGnify/ENA primary metagenome ERZ505413 (study PRJEB26158, sample SAMN06016410) | human gut metagenome | biome: human gut; feature: ankylosing spondylitis patient; material...
CACTTCGCGTCCTTTTCTTACTAATTGCTGAATTGTAGGCATTTTAATTGTTTTTAGTTATATATTATTGTTTATATTAATTCAAAACTATACACTTTTGGGCTGCAAAGATACTAATAAGTTTTGAATAATCAATGCACTACAAGTTTTTTTTTGATTTTACGCTTCACCCTTGATGTTGGGAAGAGGCGGAAATGTTTGTTCGTCCGGCATGCGAATCAGTCCGAAAGCGCGTTCATATTTCCCAATATTCTCTTCGAGTGCACGCAGCAAACGCTTGGCATGTTCGGGTGCCAAAACTATGCGCGATTGCACGCCAGCCTTTGGCATTCCAGGCATCACGCGGATAAAGTCGAGAATAAATTCCGAACTGGAATGAGTTATAATAGCCAAATTGGCATATGTACCTTGCGCCACTTCTTCCTTCAATTCTATCTGGAGTTGACCGTTGTTGTTTTCTTGATTTTCCATGTTGCACAATTGTTTTTAAAATGTTCTTAAAAGATAGACCAAAAGTACTCTTTTTTTTCGGATGATATACATTTAAGTTCAAAAAGACACATAATAATCCGTTCTGAAAAAGGAGCAAGCCACTGCAACCGTTTTGCAGTAGCACTGTAACAAACATACAGAAGCATTGCAGTACAGAAGGAAGAGGCAAAGATAAAACAGAGAGGGAATACTCCTTCTTATAGGATATTCCCTCTCTATTTAATAGAATTATATTGACGTTGTAAGGCTATCCCTCTACTTTCTCGTCTACAGCATAATCAAGTACCGTCTTCTTGTTGGCAAGCATACGGTCGTACTCTTCTTTGGAGCCAACGATAATCTTCTCGAACTCGCGTTGTCCGGTACCGGCAGGAATCAGGTGACCGCAAATTACGTTCTCCTTCATACCTTCCAGACGGTCCACCTTTCCGTTGATGGCAGCCTCGTTCAGTACCTTCGTCGTTTCCTGGAAGGAAGCAGCCGACATGAAGCTTGAAGTCTGCAATGCAGCACGGGTGATACCTTGAAGAATCTGAGTAGAAGTCGCAGGTACAGCGTCGCGCACTTCCACGGGTTTCAAGTCGCGGCGTTTCAACATGGAGTTCTCGTCACGCAGCTTGCGGGCCGTCACAATCTGGCCAGCCTGCAGACTCTGGGAATCTCCAGCATCCACTACCACCTTCTTTCCCCAGATACGGTCGTTCTCTTCCATGAATTCCATCTTGTCAACAACTTGCTGTTCCAGGAAGCGGGTATCACCTGGCTCGTCGATTTCCACCTTGCGCATCATCTGACGAACGATGATTTCAAAGTGCTTATCATTAATCTTCACACCCTGCAGACGGTAAACGTCCTGAACCTCGTTCACAATATATTCCTGCACGGCCGTAGGACCTTTGATAGCCAGGATGTCCGCAGGTGTGATAGCACCGTCAGACAACGGAGTACCGGCACGTACATAGTCGTTCTCCTGAACCAGAATCTGCTTGGACAACGGTACGAGGTACTTCTTCACTTCACCGGTCTTGGAAGTAACGATGATTTCGCGATTACCGCGTTTCACCTTACCCATGGTAACCTCACCGTCGATTTCTGAAACCACAGCGGGATTAGACGGGTTACGTGCCTCGAACAACTCAGTGACACGGGGAAGACCACCCGTGATATCACCCGCTTTACCTACGGCACGCGGAATCTTCACGATAACTTCACCGGCCTTTACCTTCTGACCGTCTTCAACCACTACGTGGCCACCTACTGGCAAGTTGTATGTACGGATCAGTTCGCCGTCTTCTGTCATGATGTGTGCGGTAGGCACCTTCGTCTTATCCTTAGACTCAATGATGATGATTTCGCGCAAACCGGTAGATTCATCAGACTCTACCTTATAAGTCACGTTTTCAATAACGCCTTCAAATTCAATCTTACCGGTAGCTTCGGTAATGATAACCGCGTTGAACGGGTCCCAACGGGCAATCATCTTGCCTTTCTCTACCATTTCACCATCGGCTGCATAGAGCGTAGAACCGTAGGGTACATTATGAGTGGAAAGCACAATACCTGTGTTGACATCCACGAAACGCACTTCGGCCAAACGGCCTACCACTACCTTTGCCGGTTCGCCTGCTTCGTCGATAACGTCTACCGTACGGAGTTCTTCGAATTCCAGACGGGCAGGATTCTTGGCCACGATGCTTGCGTTGGCAGCAATATTGGCTGCCGTACCACCGGCATGGAATGTACGCAGTGTCAACTGTGTACCCGGCTCACCGATAGACTGTGCAGCGATTACGCCGACTGCCTCGCCCTTCTGAACCATACGGCTGGAAGCCAGGTTACGTCCGTAACACTTGGCACAAACACCTTTCTTGGATTCGCAGGTCAATACAGAACGGATTTCAACGCTCTCGATTGGAGAGTCTTCAATGCGTTGTGCAATGTCCTCGGTAATTTCCTCACCGCCGGCCACAATCAGTTCGCCAGTTGTAGGATGAACAATATCATGTACGGATACACGACCCAGGATACGTTCATACAGAGTGGCAATGGTTTCATCATTGTTCTTCAGTGCCGTACAAACCAATCCGCGGAGCGTGCCGCAGTCTTCTTCATTAATAATCACATCATGCGATACGTCAACCAGACGACGGGTCAGGTATCCGGCATCGGCCGTCTTCAAAGCGGTATCGGCAAGACCCTTACGGGCACCGTGGGTAGAGATAAAGTACTCCAACACGGACAGACCTTCCTTAAAGTTAGAAAGAATCGGGTTTTCGATAATCTGACCGCCTTCGGCACCTGCTTTCTGGGGCTTCGCCATCAAACCACGCATACCGGAGAGCTGACGAATCTGTTCCTTAGAACCACGGGCACCGGAATCCAGCATCATGTATACAGAGTTGAAACCCTGGTCGTCGCTTGAAATGGTTTTCATCAGGATGTTGGACAACTCAGAGTTCACGTGCGTCCAGATATCGATTACCTGGTTGTAACGCTCGTTGTTCGTGATGAAACCCATGTTATAGTTATTGATTACCTGCTCTACTTCATCATAACCTTTCTGTACTAATGCTTCCTTCTCTTCCGGGATAATGATATCGCCCAAGTTGAACGACAAACCACCCTTGAAGGCCATGTAATAACCGAGGTTCTTGATTCCGTCGAGGAAGTCGGCTGCCTTGGCAACACCACACACCTTGATTACGTGACTGATGATGTCTCGGAGTGACTTCTTGGAGATAATCGTATTGATATATCCTGCTTCTGCCGGAACAATTTCGTTGACAATGACACGGCCCACGGAGGTATCGTGCATCATCTTGTCCACAATGTTACCATTCTCGTCAACGTCTTTCACTATTACGCTTACCGGAGCATGGATGTCGCACTTACCTTCATTGTAGGCAATCAGCGCTTCCTCAGGACCGTAGAATGTCAGGCCTTCACCCTTGGCACCCTTGCGCAGCTTCGTAATATAGTACAGACCAAGTACCATATCCTGAGCAGGCACAGTGATAGGAGCACCGTTGGCAGGGTTCAATATATTGTGTGACTGGAGCATTAGCATCTGTGCTTCCAGAATCGCTTCGTTGCTCAACGGCAAGTGCACGGCCATCTGGTCACCGTCGAAGTCGGCATTGAACGCCGTACATGCCAACGGGTGCAGCTGGATTGCCTTACCTTCAATCATTTTAGGCTGGAATGCCTGGATACCCAGACGGTGAAGTGTCGGGGCACGGTTCAACAGCACCGGATGCCCCTTCATCACGTGTTCCAAAATGTCCCAGATAACGGGTTCCTTGCGGTCTACAATCTTCTTGGCGCTCTTTACCGTCTTCACGATACCACGCTCAATGAGCTTACGAATGATGAACGGCTTGTAAAGCTCGGCTGCCATCAGTTTAGGGATACCGCATTCGCCCATCTTCAGCTCCGGACCTACAACGATTACAGAACGTGCGGAATAGTCGACACGCTTACCCAACAAGTTCTGACGGAAACGTCCTTGCTTACCCTTCAAACTGTCGGAAAGTGACTTCAACGGACGGTTAGCGTCGGTCTTCACTGCACTCGATTTACGGGAGTTATCAAACAGAGAGTCGACAGCTTCCTGCAACATACGTTTTTCATTACGCAAAATCACTTCAGGAGCTTTGATTTCAATCAATCTCTTCAGACGGTTGTTACGGATGATGACACGACGGTAAAGGTCATTCAAGTCAGAAGTTGCGAAACGGCCGCCATCCAATGGGACCAACGGACGAAGTTCGGGTGGAATAACCGGTACAATGCGTACAATCATCCACTCGGGCTTGTTGCGTCCGCGTGATGCACGGAACGACTCAACTACCTGAAGACGTTTCAGAGCTTCGGTCTTGCGTTGCTGTGAAGCATCGCTTCCGGCACGGTTACGCAGTTCGTAAGACAAAGAGTCAAGGTCGAGGCGTGACAGCAAATCGTAGATAGCTTCCGCGCCCATCTTGGCAATGAACTTATTGGGATCTGAATCTTCGAGGAACTGGTTGTCTTTCGGCAACTTTTCCAGCAAGTCCAGGTATTCTCCTTCTTCAAGCAAGTCATACTGTGCCACTTCATCGGACAGTACACCCGGCTGAATGACAACATAACGCTCGTAATAGATAATGGCATCCAGCTTCTTGGTGGGCAAGCCCAACAAGTAACCGATTTTGTTGGGAAGTGAACGGAAGTACCAGATGTGAGCCACGGGCACAACGAGCTGGATGTGTCCCATACGCTCACGGCGCACTTTCTTTTCAGTCACTTCCACACCACAACGGTCGCAGACGATGCCTTTGTAACGGATACGCTTGTACTTACCGCAATGGCACTCGTAATCCTTGATAGGACCAAAGATGCGCTCGCAGAACAATCCGTCGCGTTCGGGCTTATACGTACGATAGTTGATGGTTTCAGGCTTTAAAACTTCACCACTCGAATTCTCAAGGATTTCCTCAGGAGAAGCCAAACCGATAGAGATTTTCGAGAAATTACTCTTTATCTTGTTATCTTTTCTAAAAGCCATAAATTTATTTAATTGATAATTGACAATGGAAAATTGAAATTGAAAAACTGAAAACCGATAATTGAGAATGGTAACTTGCATTATCCACTCTCAATTATCAATTATCCATTATTCTAAGTTGATGCTCAAGCCCAAACCTCTCAACTCGTGCAGCAATACGTTCAGTGACTCGGGGATACCCGGAGCAGGCATCGGTTCACCCTTCACGATTGCTTCATAAGCCTTGGAACGTCCTACAACGTCATCAGACTTGATAGTCAGGATTTCCTGCAGAATGTGTGCGGCACCGAACGCTTCGAGTGCCCAAACTTCCATTTCTCCAAAACGCTGACCACCGAACTGTGCCTTACCACCCAACGGCTGTTGCGTAATGAGTGAGTACGGACCGATGGAACGTGCGTGCATCTTGTCTTCAACCATGTGACCGAGCTTCAGCATGTAAGTCACACCTACCGTAGCCTGCTGCTCGAATGCTTCACCGGTACCACCATCATACAGCGTTGTCTTGCCGTAGCGAGGCAAGCCGGCCTTATCGGTCCATTCGTTCAAATCGTCCAAAGATGCACCGTCAAAGATAGGAGTGGCAAACTTCACGCCCAGGTTTTTTCCGGCACGCCCGAGAACGGCCTCGAATATCTGACCGATGTTCATACGTGAAGGCACACCCAACGGATTCAGCACGATGTCTACCGGAGTACCGTCAGCAAGGAACGGCATGTCTTCCTGGCGTACCACACGGGAAACAATACCCTTGTTACCGTGACGACCGGCCATCTTGTCACCGACACCAATCTTACGTTTCTTGGCAATGTATACCTTGGCCATCTGAATGATACCTGCGGGCAACTCGTCACCGATAGTGATGGCGAACTTCTTGCGTTTCAGCTCGGCATCGAGTTCCTTGTACTTCTTGATGAAGTTCATCACCAATGCACGAATCAGTCCGTTGGTATGTTCATCCTTCGTCCAGTTGCTCAACTGAACAGCGGTGAAGTCCAAATCGCTGAAGTCGGAAGCAGAGAATCTGGCGCCTTTGGAAATAATGTCGGCACCCATGTAATCCTTCACACCTTCCGATGTATAATTTTCTGTAAGCTTCAACAGCTTGTTTATCAACACTTTCTTGAGGTCACCAATCTTAGCGTCGAACTCATCGTCAATCTTCGGTAACAGAGCCTTGTCGGCCAGCTTGGAGCTGCGGGTCTTGACAACACGGGAGAACAGACGCTTACCGATAACAACACCCTTCAAAGAAGGAGAGGCTTTCAAAGAAGCATCCTTCACATCACCGGCCTTGTCACCGAAGATGGCACGGAGCAGTTTCTCTTCCGGAGAAGGATCCGATTCACCCTTCGGAGTAATCTTACCGATAAGGATATCACCCGGTTCGATGCGGGCACCCACACGAACAATACCGTTTTCGTCAAGGTCTTTAGTCGCTTCCTCACTTACGTTAGGAATGTCAGAGGTCAACTCTTCCATACCACGCTTCGTTTCGCGAACTTCCAAAGAATATTCTTCTACGTGTACAGAGGTCAAAAGGTCCTCACGAACCACACGTTCATTCAGTACGATAGCATCCTCATAGTTATAGCCCTTCCACGGCATGTAAGCAACCAGCAGGTTCTTACCCAGTGCAAGTTCTCCGTCTTCGGTTGAATAACCTTCCGTCAGGATTTGACCTGCAGTCACGCGCTGACCCTTCTCGCAAATCGGACGGAGGTCAATCGTCATATTCTGGTTGGTACGGCGCCACTTCGGGATATTATATTCTTTCAATGCAGGCTCGAAGCTTACGAACTCTTCCTCCTCCGTACGGTCGTACAGAATACGGATAGTCGTTGCATCCACGAATTCAACCACACCGTCACCCTCGGCAGTAATCTGCGTACGAGAATCGCGTGCCAGCTGGCGTTCGATACCGGTACCTACAATCGGAGCTTCGCTCTTCAATAAAGGAACAGCCTGGCGCATCATGTTTGATCCCATCAATGCACGGTTGGCGTCATCATGCTCCAAGAACGGAATCAAAGAAGCCGCAATAGAAGCAATCTGCTGGGGAGATACGTCCATCAATTCCACCTCGGAAGGAGGAACCACCGGATAGTCGGCATCCTGACGGGATTTTACTTTATCACGTACAAAAGTACCGTCATCGTTCAAAGGAGCATTACCCTGAGCAATAATCTTGGCTTCCTCTTCTTCTGCGGTGAGGTAAACCAAACCTTCGTCAGAAAGATCAACCTTACCCTCTGCCACCTTGCGGTACGGAGTTTCAATGAAGCCAAGCTCGTTGATTTTCGCGAACACACAGAGTGAAGAAATCAAACCGATGTTCGGACCTTCAGGAGTCTCGATAGGACAAAGACGTCCGTAGTGAGTATAGTGTACGTCACGAACCTCGAAGCCTGCACGCTCGCGTGACAGACCGCCGGGACCCAGGGCAGACATACGGCGTTTGTGAGTAATCTCGGCCAGCGGGTTGGTCTGGTCCATGAACTGTGACAAAGCATTCGTTCCAAAGAATGAATTGATAACGGAAGAGATTGTCTTGGCGTTAATCAGGTCAATCGGAGTAAAGACTTCATTGTCACGGACGTTCATACGCTCGCGGATAGTACGCGACATACGTGCCAGACCGATGGCAAACTGATTGGACAACTGTTCGCCCACTGTACGCACACGACGGTTGCTCAAGTGGTCGATATCGTCCACATCCGCTTTCGAGTTAATCAACTCGATGAGATATTTGATAATTTCGATAATATCTTCCTTGGTAAGGACACGCACGTCCATATCGGTCGTCAAGTTCAACTTTCTGTTGATACGATAACGGCCTACATCACCCAGGTCATATCTCTTCTCTGAGAAGAACAGGTTATTGATAACCTCGCGTGCACTGGCATCATCGGCAGGGTCTGCATTACGCAACTGGCGGTAGATGTAGAGTACAGCTTCTTTTTCCGAGTTACTCGGATCCTTCTGCAACGTATTATATATGATAGAGAAATCGGACTGGTTCGGTTCATCTTTATGTAAAAGGATGTTCTGAACTCCCGACTCCAAAATTTCATCAATATGCACCTCTTCCAGTACGGTTTCACGATCGATAATAACTTCGTTACGCTCGATAGAAACCACTTCACCGGTATCTTCATCAACGAAATCTTCAATCCATGTTTTCAAGACACGTGCAGCCAGTTTACGGCCCAGCACTTTCTTCAGATTTGTCTTGTTAACCTTCACATCTTCTGCAAGGTTGAAAATCTCAAGAATATCTTTGTCATTCTCGAAGCCAATTGCACGCAACAAAGTCGTTACCGGCAATTTCTTCTTACGGTCGATGTATGCGTACATCACATTATTGATGTCAGTAGCAAACTCAATCCACGAACCCTTAAACGGAATAATACGAGCCGAATAAAGTTTCGTACCATTGGCATGTACACTCTGACCGAAGAACACACCCGGAGAACGGTGAAGCTGTGACACAACTACACGTTCGGCACCGTTAATGACGAAAGTAGCCTTATCAGTCATATAAGGAATCGGGCCGAGGAATACGTCCTGAATCACTGTATCAAAATCCTCATGATCGGGGTCCGTACAGTAAAGCTTAAGTTTCGCTTTTAAGGGAACACTATAAGTAAGCCCACGCTCTATACAATCATCGATGGTATAACGCGGCGGATCAATATAATAGTCCAGAAACTCAAGAACAAAATTGTTTCTTGTATCGGCAATAGGGAAGTTTTCAGCAAATACTTTATACAATCCCTCATTCTTGCGCTTTTCAGGTGGGGTATCTAATTGTAGAAAGTCTTGGAATGACTTCAATTGTACTTCCAGGAAATCCGGATATTCAAGCGGATTCTTAGTCGAAGCAAAATTAACTCTTTGATTTACAGTATTTGAAGACATCTGTTAATGGATTTGTAGAACTTAATTTTAAATATATACACAAAAAGGTTAAGAACCCTTTTCACGAAGGGTTCCTAACCGAATTACCTGATTTACAGGCTAATGTTATTTAAGTTCAACTTCAGCTCCAGCTTCTTCCAATGTTTTCTTCAATGATTCTGCTTCGTCTTTAGCCAAACCTTCTTTTACTACGCTAGGAGCACCGTCTACCATGTCCTTAGCTTCCTTCAAGCCAAGACCGCAAGCTTCCTTAACGGCTTTAACTACCTGAAGTTTAGCTGAGCCAGCGCTCTTCAATACTACGTCGAAAGAAGTCTTTTCTTCTGCGGCAGCAGCACCACCGGCTGCAGGACCAGCAGCAACAGCTACAGCTGCAGCAGCAGGTTCAATACCATATTCTTCTTTCAAAATTTGAGCAAGTTCGTTTACTTCCTTTACTGAGAGGTTAACTAATTGTTCTGCAAAAGCTTTTAAATCTGCCATTTTTGTATGATTTTTTTGTTGTTTTTGTAATTAAATTATTTGTTGGAAAGAGTTTCAAGAATACCATGCAACTTGTTGCCTGAAGATTGCAATGCAGAGATAACGTTCTTCGCCGGAGATTGAAGCAATGCAACAACATCTGCGATGAGTTCGTTCTTGCTCTTGATGCTTGCAAGTGTATCCAATTGATCAGCGCCTACGTAAGCTGTTTCCTCAACGTATGCAGCTTTCAATTCTGGCAACTTAACATCTCCTTTGCGGAATTCCTTCAGCGTTTTAGCCGGAGCGTTACCCACATTAGAGAACATCATTGCAGTAGTTCCGGTCAATACCGGGTACAATTCTGAGTAATCAACGTCTGATTTCTCCAACGCTTTCTTGAGAAGCGTATTCTTCACAACTACAAGCTTGATGTCAGCTTTGAAGCAGGCACGGCGCAATGCGCTAGTCTGCTCGGCATTCATGCCAGTTGTGTCAGTGAGATAAAAACATGCATACTCGTTGAGAGTAGATGCTATCTGATCTATAATAAGTGCTTTATCTTCCTTTCTCATGTTTCTCTAAATTAATTCGTTATTCAACAATTGATTTAGTGTCGATCTTAAGACCTGGACTCATAGTACTTGAAAGATAAATACTCTTCAGATATGTACCCTTAGCGGTAGCCGGTTTCAACTTAATCAACGTGTTGATAAATTCACGAGCATTTTCTGCCATTTGATCAGGTGTGAATGAAACCTTACCGATAGAAGCGTGTACAATACCGTTCTTATCTACTTTGAAGTCAATCTTACCTTGTTTTACTTCTTTAACTGCTTTAGCAACATCAGGAGTTACAGTACCACTTTTAGGGTTCGGCATCAAGCCACGAGGACCTAACACACGACCAAGGGCACCAATCTTACCCATGATTGCAGGCTGAGTGATGATAACGTCAACGTCAGTCCAACCGCCTTTGATCTTTTCGATGTACTCGTCAAGACCTACATAATCGGCGCCGGCTTCCTTAGCAGCTGCTTCTGCATCTGCCGAACAAAGCACCAAAACTCGTACTTGCTTTCCGGTTCCGTGAGGGAGTGAAACCACACCACGCACCATTTGGTTCGCTTTACGAGGATCAACACCAAGACGTACGTCAATATCAAATGAAGAGTCGAACTTTGTAAAGGTAATTTCCTTTAATTTCTCGGCAGCTTCCTTAAGAGTGTAAATCTTCCCAGCTTCAATCTTCGCTAAAGCTAACTTTTGATTTTTTGTCAGTTTACCCATGTCAATTGAAGTTTTTAATTGTTTTCAGGGAATGAACCCTTAACAGTGATACCCATACTTCTCGCTGTTCCAGCGACCATTTTCATAGCCGAGTCTAAAGTAAAACAGTTCAAATCCGGCATTTTGTCCTCAGCAATTGCTTTTACCTGTTCCCAAGTGATTTCAGCAATCTTTGAACGGTTCGGTTGAGCTGAACCGCTCTTCTTCTTAGACACTTCCAACAACTGTACTGCTACAGGAGGAGTCTTAACGATAAAGTCAAAGCTCTTGTCAGTGTAGTAAGTGATTACTACCGGAAGTACCTTTCCTGCCTTGTCCTGAGTGCGGGCATTGAATTGCTTGCAAAACTCCATGATATTAATACCCTTAGAACCCAAAGCAGGTCCTACAGGAGGTGATGGGTTTGCTGCACCACCTTTAATCTGCAATTTGATCTGTCCAGCAATTTCTTTAGCCATTTCTAATTGATTTTTTTGATAAGTTAATTATCACGGTTTAAAATCTTTGTGCGCAACCACAAAAATCATTCCCGCTCTACTTGCGAATTCTCCAACTCAATAGGTGTTTTACGGCCGAAAATCTTCACCATGACTTTCAGCTTTTTCTTTTCGTTGTTCACTTCTTCGATGATTCCCGTAAACCCGCTAAATGGCCCGTAGTTGACTTTCACAGTCTCTCCTACCATATAGTCGTTCACTCCTGCCTCGTTTGCTTCTTGAAGCTCGTCGGCAGTACCCAACATACGCTTAACCTCAGCAGGACGCAACGGTTCCGGTTTTGTGTCCGAACCCTTGCCGCCCAGGAAGTCGATTACGTTTGTCGTATTCCGAAGAATATGAATAACCTCACCCTGCAAGTCAGCTTCTACAAAAACATAACCGGAATAAAGGGTGCGTTCTTTCACAACCTTCTTTCCTGCTTTTGTTGTTGAATAGATCTTTTCAGTAGGAATCAACACTTGGAAAACGTATTCTCCAAGAGAGGTGTTCTTGATTTGCGCATCGAGCAACTCTTTCACCTTAGCTTCTTTTCCTGATATGGCGCGGAGCACATACCATGCTTTTTTACTTTCAGCCATCGACTTCTACTTTTAAATGCTGTAAATAGCGTGCATTGCCAAATCTATCAACTTGTCAACAGCAAAAATAATCAGTGACAGAATGATGGAAGCAACCATTACTATAACTGAGCTGTTAACCAACTGGCTTTTTGTTGGCCAAGAAACCTTATAAACCAATTCGTTATAAGATTCTTCTATATCCGTAAATAGTTTTTTAAATAGTTTCATTTCATTAATACTTGGCACAGGACGAGAGGCTCGAACTCCCGACACCCGGTTTTGGAGACCGGTGCTCTACCAACTGAG